>OOAO01002811.1_pt1 | contig 10564 bp, 9 predicted proteins | sample 1671821 | NCBI WGS metagenome assembly OOAO01 (sample SAMN06348196, study PRJEB24527) | human gut metagenome | biome: human gut; feature: ankylosing spondylitis patient; material: feces | host: Homo sapiens | place: China | collected 2015-10 | reverse complement strand
AACTGTTGACTTCGATAGTGATGAGGGTTGCATCAATACCTTGAACAGCCGCTCCAAAAACTTTGATGAGCACGTAATTAAGTGTTTAGTGATTAGCGTTTAGTGATTACTAATGGAAAAGTTATCACTTTCTTTTCCTTTCTTTCTCTTTCTTCTCTTGTTCTTCTATGTCTTTCAGTTTCTTCTCGATAGCCGTTCCGCTCAGGTTCTTTCCTTCTATTCTTCCGGAGGGGCTGAGCAGTATATTGGCAGGCAGAGCTTTTATGGCGAGTTGTTTCACAAACTCGGTATTCCAGCCGGAAAGGTCACATGTCTGCTCCCATTTCAGGGTGTCTGTTTCAATCGCTTTTTGCCAATTGTCTTTATTGATGTCTAAGGAAACTCCTAAGAGGGCAAACTTCTTGTTCTTTTGTTCTTTCTTATAGATTCTGCGGTAAACGGCATTACTGTCACGGCTCACGGTATCCCAGGAAGCCCAGAAATGTATTAACAGGTATTGGTCTTTGAAGTTAGAACGGGTTATCTGTTTTCCTTTGGCATTGGGCAGGCGGAAGTAAGCGGTTGTTTTTCCGATACCGGCTTTCTCTTCTTCCTGAATGCGGTTGAGCAATTCATCGATATAGGGACGGTCTTTCAATTCTCCCGTCATGTGCTCGGTCAACTTCTTAATTTGGGTATAGTCCGGCTTTTCTTTCTGTACGAAATACTTATCCAGCAGGTAGATGCTGACTAAAGAGGAATGATGCTCATTAATAAACTTGCCGGCTTTCTCTTCCAATACCTTTTCAGAGGGTTTGCCTAATCCTTTCAACTCTTTTTGAAAAGCGCTTAACTCTTCGTTGGGCGTGTTTCCGCTTATCTCCAAGCTGTTGAGTTCGGCGGCAGAACCTTTGACATGTATCGTATTCCCCTTATCCATAAAGAAAGGGTATCGACTGCCGTCGCTAAACAATAGCCAGGCAGCTACTAAAGTATCCGGAGAGAGCGTTGCCGAGAATTTATCATTCTCAACGAGCAGGGTATCCATGCGGTCGTACATTTCGTCTGCACCATATATATATAAGGTGTCATTTCCCAACCCTTTGATTTCTCCGCTCAGACTGGCAGTGTCGGAGCTCTTGCCACCGCAAGCGGATAGTATGATAATCAGGAAATATGCAAGATAAATATTCTTCATACGGCTTTCTTCTTCTGATACGTTGCTGCGAAAGTAGTTCTTTTTGGTGTGAATAAAAAAAAATGCCCGACATATTTCTATGCCGGGCACTTCTTTTCATCTTATAACCTTTATTATTTGATGATATTCATAAAGTCCGCATTCGTGAAGTATTTGGAGAATTCCAAGTCAGAAGCAGCTTTCTTAGCTAATGAAGAATCTTTAGCAACAGCTTTCTTCAGGTTATCGGTTACCATAGAAGTGTTGTTGGTTCTTGCACCTACAACAGCCATCAGGTAGTCGGTGTAAGCGTCCGGTTTAGCAATGCTTGACAATGTGCTCTTAGCCTTGTTGTAATCCTTAGCGAGGATTTGTGCCAAAGCCGCACTGTTAGTCTTAGTATCGCCAAATGCGTTAACGGCTCTGTCATATTGACCTTGAGCTACATACAGGTTACCCAAAGCTTCGTTCAGTTCTTTAGCGCCTGCAGCTTTACCCAGGTAAGACTCGGCAGCGGCTTTGTCACCCTTAGTCAGAGCGATAAGACCCATGTTCATGTTAGCTTCGGCAGAATTCTTGATAGAAAGAGATTTCTTGAAATATCCTTCAGCTTTGTCAAGGTTACCGGCTTGGTAAGCCAACTTACCGAGGTTATTGTATGCACGGTAGTCGTTCGGGTAGATTTGAGTAGCTTTGATGAAGATAGCTTCTTGCTTGGCGGGATCGTTAGTCAAAGTAGTTGCATACAGCAATTCTTCGATGTTCAGTTGCTTAGCGTCGCTATCAGCCAAAGATGCGATTTCTTCGTCAGACTTACCGATTACGTCGTAGTTCAAAGTCAAACGAGAACGACGCAGTTGAGGAAGGATATCGTCAGCCAGGTTCTTGTATACAGAAGAGATGTTCTTGATTTCTTGTTCTCTCTGTGCAGGATCCTGATACATAGACAATACGCGAAGGATCAGTTCTTTATCCTGGATGTTAGATTTAGAAACCAGTTCCTGGAAACCTTCCCAGTCCTGTGCAGTATATTTAGCGTCAACCGGAGCGTCGATCTTAGCTTTCTTCAAGTCTTTGTTCAGCATCTTGGTAGTGTTGCTTTCGCGGTTTTCTGCTAGAGTTGTATTCAGGCTTACACCACCATCAGGAGAAGCATAAGCAGAAACTTCGATGTTGCTGATCTTCTTGTTGGCAGCTTCGTTTATGTTAGCAACTTCCTTGTTGAATTCTTTAGCAGTTTTCAACTCGCTTGAACGGATGTTAGCCTGTTGGATCAAGAACATGATGTTAGCATCGTGTTTTTCCTTGATGATACGTTGGAAAGCATCTTCGCCCAGAGCCGGGTTAGCGCTGCCCAATGTGTTATTTACCAATTCAGAAGTAGAGATTACACCATCAGCTACTTTCACAGCGGGGATAACGACTTCCTTTTTACCAACTTTAGCTTTGAATTCAAGCCACAGTTCAGATTTTGCCATTTCAGGAACATAGTCGAAAGATGTTTTCATCGTATAGCTACCACCTACTTTGTAAGAGATAGTCTGATCGTTTCCTTCTACTTTTTCTCCTTGGAACACAGCACTTTGTCCTTTAGCTTCACCGCCATTCCATTTCAAAACCGGAGTAACTTCTACTACAGCTTTTTTCTTGAAATACTTTTCAGGGAATTTACCATTAATGGTAGCAGGAACTTTACCACCTACTGCTTCCAACACTTGTGGAGTAACAGTGAAGTAGTCCGCTGACAGGGGACCCATTTTCTTGCACGAAGAGAAAAGTGCAACAACAATTGCCATGAGTAAAGGCAAGTACAACTTCTTTGTCATTTTAGGTATAAATTAAATGTTTGTAATTGAAATATCGTCATATTTATAACCCCTTTTCAATCCTAATAAAGGAAAAACATCGCAAAGATATTAATTCTTAATATAATTATGTAGTTAGCAGGAGGTTTTTATCATAATTTAATGAAAACCCGACTCTTTTTCTCGCCGATACTTGATATTTCGGGGATGATGCTCGATAATCTCGCTGCGAAGCATGTTTCGGTCGATATGGGTATAAATTTCGGTCGTCGCAATCGATTCGTGGCCGAGCATGCACTGGATGGCCCGTAAATTGGCGCCACCTTCCAGTAAATGAGTGGCAAAGGAGTGTCGGAAAGTGTGCGGACTGATGTTTTTGGTGATACCCGCATTTTGTGCTAATTCTTTTATCATATGAAAGATCATAATCCGGGAAAGTGATTTGCCTCTCCGCTGGCTGACAAACACAAAATCTTCATAGTCTTTTTTAACTTCTATCCGGTTGCGGTCCAAGAAATAAAGTTTGATCTCGTTAATGGCACGGGGGGAAATGGGAACAAGACGTTGCTTGCTTCCTTTGCCTTCTACTTTGATGAAGCCTTCATCAAAATAGAGATCGGATAATTTGAGGCTGACAAGTTCGGATACACGGAGTCCGCAGCTGTATAATGTTTCCAGAATAGCTCTGTTGCGCTGTCCTTCGGCTTTGCTGCGGTCTACGGAGGAGATGATGTTGTCGATCTCTTCTACGGTCAGCACTTCGGGGAGTTTTAATCCTATCTTGGGACCTTCCAGCAGTTCGCTGGGATCAGCCTCCAGATAATCCGCCATAATCAGGAAACGGAAGAAGGACTTGATGCCGGATAAAATGCGTGCCTGAGAACGAGGATGAATGCCGATGTCATGCAATCCCGCAGCGAAACGCTGGAGATCGGACAGGCATACTTCAAGAACATCTATCCCTTCCAGAGTCAGAAAACTCATCAGTTTATCCAGATCGGTCAGATAAGCGTCCAATGTATTGGGGGATAAAGACTTTTCCAGCTTGAGGTACTGCTGGTACTTTCTGATTATCAGTGCTTGTTGCTCCTTCTTCTTGTTTTTTTCGTTGATTTCCATTTCTTTTTTCTACCTTTGTAGCCTGAAATATTGTTCTTTGGATACAAAGGTATTAAAAAAGCAGGACTACGGCGATGAGAATACAAATTATTAATGGCCCGAACATCAATCTGTTGGGCAAACGTGAACCTTCCATATACGGAAGTGTTACATTTGAAGACTATCTGGCTGAGCTTCGTAAAAGATATGCTGATTTGGAGATCGACTATTTTCAATCGAACATTGAGGGAGAAATGATTGACTGCATTCAGCAGGTAGGTTTTGAGGTAGACGGTATCATTCTGAATGCCGGCGCTTATACACATACCTCCATCGCTCTGCAGGATGCCATTCGTTCTGTGACTTCTCCGGTGATCGAGGTACATATTTCTAATGTACATAGCCGTGAGTCTTTCCGGCATGTATCTATGATCGCCTGCGCATGCAAAGGAGTGATCTGTGGCTTCGGGCTGAACTCGTATCGGTTGGCTCTGGAGGCTTTGTTAGGTAATAAATAAGGTATTAATATATTAAATAGGTAAAAAGGCTATGTTACTGAAACAGACAAAAATCGTCGCATCCATTTCGGACAGACGTTGCGATGTGGACTTTATAAAACAGCTGTTTGAAGCTGGGATGAATGTGGTACGTATGAATACGGCTCACGCTAGCCGTGAAGGTTTTGAAGCGTTGATTGCCAATGTACGTTCCGTATCCAACCGGATTGCAATCCTCATGGATACCAAAGGACCGGAAGTACGTACAACTGCCAATGCGGAACCGATTCCATATCAGATAGGTGATAAAGTAAAGATTGTCGGCAATCCTGATCAGGAGACGACTCGTGAATGTATCGCTGTTTCGTATCCTAACTTTGTGAACGATTTGAATATCGGAGGTCTGGTTCTGATTGACGATGGTGATCTTGAACTGGAAGTAATCGATAAGACAGCCGATTATCTGCTTTGCGAAGTGAAAAACGATGCAACGTTGGGAAGCCGCAAGAGCGTGAACGTCCCGGGTGTTCGTATCAATCTTCCTTCATTGACAGAGAAAGACCGTAACAATATACTTTACGCGATTGAAAAGGATATCGATTTCATCGCTCACTCTTTCGTGCGCAACCGTCAGGACGTACTTGATATCCGTGAAATTCTGGATGCTCACAATAGTGATATCCGGATTATTGCCAAGATTGAGAATCAGGAAGGGGTGGACAACATCGACGAGATTCTTGAAGTGGCGGACGGCGTGATGGTAGCCCGTGGTGACCTGGGTATCGAAGTGCCGCAGGAACGTATTCCGGGTATCCAGCGTGTGCTGATCCGCAAATGTATCCTGGCAAAGAAACCGGTGATCGTTGCGACTCAGATGCTTCATACCATGATCAACAATCCTCGTCCGACCCGCGCGGAAGTGACCGATATCGCGAATGCAATCTACTATCGTACGGATGCTCTGATGTTGAGCGGTGAGACTGCTTATGGCAAATATCCGGTAGATGCAGTCAAGACAATGACCAAGATCGCGGCCCAGGCTGAAAAAGATAAACTGGAAGAGAATGATATCCGTATCCCGTTGAACGAAAACAGTAACGATGTAACGGCCTTCCTTGCTAAACAGGCAGTGAAAGCTACATCGAAACTGAAGATACGTGCCATCATCACAGACAGCTATAGCGGACGGACCGCCCGTAATCTGGCAGCTTTCCGTGGTAAGTTCCCGGTATTGGCTATCTGCTATAAAGAAAAGACCATGCGTCATCTGGCACTTTCTTATGGAGTGGAAGCAATCTATATGCCGGAGCTGGCCAACGGACAGGAATATTATTTTGCCGCTTTGCGCCGCCTGTTGAAGGAAGGACGTTTGCAGCCGACTGATATGGTAGGATATCTGAGTAGCGGTAAGGCAGGTACACAAACTTCATTCCTCGAAATCAATGTCGTGGAAGATGCGTTGAAACATGCGGGAGAAACTGTATTGCCTAACAACAATCGTTATCTCTAACTGTTACATCTAAAATAAGGTTTTTATGCAGGAGACTGAATCTATTGATGAATATATTTTGCAGCATATCGATGCGGAAAGTGACTATCTGAAAGCACTCTACCGGGATACGCATGTGAAACTGCTTCGTCCCCGTATGGCTTCCGGGCATTTACAGGGGCGGATGCTGAAAATGTTTGTGGAGATGATTCGCCCCCGGCATATACTGGAGATCGGAACATATAGCGGTTATTCTGCCCTTTGTCTGGCGGAAGGCTTGTCGGAGGGCGGAATGTTGCATACGTTTGAAATTAATGATGAACAAGAGGACTTTACCCGTCCCTGGCTGGAGAATTCTCCTTTTGCGGACAAGATTCGCTTTTATATAGGAGATGCCTTGGAGCTTGTTCCTCATTTGGGCGTTACGTTCGATCTGGCCTTCATTGACGGTGATAAACGTAAATATATCGATTATTACGAGATGGTTTTAAAGCATCTTTCCACAGGTGGGTATATCATTGCCGACAATACATTGTGGGATGGTCATGTGTTGGAACAACCTCGTAGTGCGGATACGCAGACCATTGGCATCAAAGCATTCAATGACGCCCTTGTGACGGACGACCGGGTGGAGAAAGTAATCCTGCCTTTGCGTGATGGGTTAACTATAATAAGAAAAAAGTAAGATAAGGAGTAAATTTATGGAAACAACCAGACAGAATAAGATATCCCGCCTGTTACAGAAGGAGCTGAGCGAGATATTCCTGCTTCAGACAAAGGCAATGCCGGGTATATTAATATCGGTCAGCGCAGTTCGTATCAGTCCTGATATGAGTATTGCGCGCGTGTACCTGAGCGTTTTCCCGTCAGAGAAAGCAGAAGAAATGGTGAAGAATATCAATGAGAACATGAAGTCCATTCGCTTTGAGCTCGGAACCCGTGTGCGTCATCAATTACGGATTATTCCCGAATTGAAGTTCTTCGTGGACGACTCACTGGATTATATTGAGAAGATTGATTCTTTGCTGAAGTGAATTTTCCCTTCTACATAGCTCGGCGTTATCTTTTCTCGAAAAAGAAGCATAATGCTATCAATATTATTTCCGGCATATCAGTATGCGGGGTGGCACTTGCTACGTTGGCACTGGTCTGCACGCTTTCCGTATTCAACGGATTTCAGGATATGGTAGCCAGCTTTTTCACAGCTTTTGATCCTCAGTTGAAGATTACCATCCGCGAGGGAAAAGTCTTCGACGGACAGGATGAAAGGATTCGTGCGGTCTGTGCGCTTCCGGAGGTCTCGGTATCTACAGAGACGCTGGAAGAGAATGCGATGGTGCAATATAAAGACCGTCAGGCTATGGTTGTGTTGAAAGGCGTGGAAGATAACTTTGAGGATTTAACCGAAATAGATAGCATTCTTTACGGAGCCGGCGAGTTTATTCTTCATGATTCGATAGTGAATTATGGGGTGATGGGCGTGGAACTGGTTTCGACTTTGGGTACCGGACTGGCGTTCGTAGATCCTTTGCAGGTGTATCTTCCCAAGCGTAATGCCAAAGTGAATATGGCGAATCCCGGGGCTTCTTTCAATCGCGACTATCTTTATTCACCGGGTGTTGTGTTCGTGGTCAACCAACAGAAGTATGATGAAAGCTATATTCTCACTTCCCTTGATTTCCTTCGTAACTTATTGGACTATACGACAGAGGTTTCTGGCATTGAGTTGAAACTGAAACCGAATACCAATATATCATCCGTACAGTCTAAAATAGAAAAAATGCTGGGTGATGACTTTGTGGTACAGAACCGTTATCAGCAGCAAGCAGATGTTTTCCGTATCATGGAAATAGAGAAGCTGATCTCTTATCTGTTTCTTACTTTTATTCTGATGATTGCCTGTTTTAATGTGATCGGTTCTCTTTCTATGTTGATTCTGGATAAGAAAGACGATGTCATAACCTTGCGCAGTTTGGGAGCCAGTGATAAACTGATATCCCGTATCTTTTTATTTGAGGGACGGCTCATCTCTCTCTTTGGTGCTATCTCCGGTATTATACTGGGGTTGATATTATGTTTTATTCAGCAGAAGTTTGGCATCATTACCCTTGGCGGAGGTGGTGGAACTTTTGTGGTGGACGCTTATCCGGTAAGCGTCCATGCATGGGATGTAGTGCTTATTTTTATTACTGTTTTAGCAGTGGGATTCCTGTCAGTATGGTATCCAGTGCGTTACTTAAGCAAGCGGCTTCTGTAATTGGCTGAAGAAGAAAAAGGCTATAACCTTTGAATACAGAAGTGTAGGTGCTTTGTAGAGGAGTTTGCTAAAATGGAACAGAGTGTTTCATGTATTTATGTAGAAACTATATAAACAAAAAGCGCAGGCAGGAGACGAACTCCTTTACCTGCGCTTTTCTATTTTTTCTCAGTAAAATGAATTACTTCACTTCCCAAGTATCGTTCGTCATCAGCAACTCCTGGAAATTATGATATTTCTTCTTGCCTTTGACTTCTTCAATCTGTTCTGCTACAGCGTCATTGTAGGTAGGTGCCTCTACTTCACGAATCACACCGAGTGCAATCGGGAAATCGGGGCCTTCCATCAAAGCCAGCTTCAACTGAAGAGTATTGTCCTGGCAATGAGCATCGTGAATCAGAATATCTTTTTCTGTGATGCCATTCTCGCCAAGTTTTACCACTTTCAGTCCGAAACCTTCCTGCATCAGTCCGAACTCTTTGTTTTCACCGAACAACATCGGTTTGCCGTGTTCCAGATAGATCGCATTCTTTGCGCGTCCTTCCTTCGTTGCAACAGAAGCGTGAGTTCCGTCATTAAAGATTACACAGTTTTGCAGAACTTCCACAACAGATGCACCCTTATGGTTGGCTGCTGCTTTCAGAACCTCTACAGAAGCGGCGCCGTCTACAGCGATACAACGTGCAAAGAAACGTCCGCGTGCACCGAATGCCAGTTCTGCCGGATGGAAAGGGTCTTCTACCGTTCCGTAAGGAGATGATTTGCTGACGAATCCGCGTTCGGAAGTCGGTGAATACTGTCCTTTGGTCAGTCCATAGATACGGTTGTTCAACAGAATCATGTTCAGGTCGATGTTACGACGAACAGCGTGGATGAAGTGGTTACCACCGATAGCCAGACCGTCACCGTCACCGGAAATCTGCCAGATAGTCAAATCCGGATTAGCCACTTTAGCACCCGTTGCAACGGCAGCGGCACGTCCGTGGATGGTATGGAAACCATACGTATTTACATAATAAGGCAGACGGGAAGAGCAACCGATACCGGAAATTACGGCGATATTGTGCGGAGCTACTCCCAGTTCGGCCATTGCCTTGTGCAGTGAGTTCAGGAAAGCGTGGTCACCGCATCCCGGACACCAGCGAGGCTGACCTGATTTATAATCTTGTACGGTATATACTTTATCGCTCATCTCTTATTCCTCCAATAATTTAGTAAATGCATCTATCAATTCTCTCGTAACGAAAGGCTGTCCTTTCACTTGGTTGAACTGGCTGATATTCAGTCCGGGTACTTTCATACGCAGGTAACCGGCAAATTGTCCCAGATTCTGTTCGGCTACTACGATCTTCTTATATTTACGTAATACGTCGGCTGTATTCTTCGGTAGCGGGTTGATGTACTGGAAGTGTGCGAATGCAACCTTCTTTCCATGTTCGCGCATGAAGTCCATAGCCAGACGGAGATGTCCGTAGGTACCGCCCCAGCCTACAATCAGTAAGTCTGCGTCTTCGTCGCCCAGCACTTCAAGTTCGGGGATGTAGTCTGCAATCTTGTCCACTTTTGCCTGACGCAGGTGAACCATCTTGTTGTGGTTTTCGGGTTCGGTAGAGATGGCTCCGGTTTCGTTACTCTTTTCAAGCCCACCGATGCGGTGCATAAAACCTTCTGTTCCAGGAGTCGCCCAGTAGCGTGCGCCTGTTTCTTCGTTACGTTGGTACGGGGTCCAGTTGCCCGCCATGTCCGGAGTTACATACGGAGGGTTGATGGCAGGGTAGTCATTCAGATCGGGAAGTTTCCATGCGGCAGAGCCGTTGGCAACGAAAGCATCTGTCAGCAATACGACCGGAGTCATGTGTTCCAAAGCAATTTTGGCTGCCATGTAGGCGGCATCGAAACAGTTGGTCGGTGAAGTGGCGGCGATAACCGGCATTGGGCTTTCACCGTTACGACCGTAGAGTGCTTGCAGCAAGTCGGTCTGTTCCGATTTGGTAGGCAGACCCGTAGACGGACCACCACGCTGTACGTTGACAATCACCAACGGAAGTTCGCCGATAACGGCCAAGTTCATCGCCTCACTTTTCAGGCAGATGCCCGGACCGGAAGTTGTCGTTACTGCCAGCGCACCTGCAAAAGCTGCACCAACGGCAGAAGCACAACCGGCGATTTCGTCTTCGCACTGTACGGTTTTTACTCCCAGTGATTTATGCTTGGCCAATTCATGCAGAATGTCGGTAGCCGGAGTGATCGGGTACGAACCCA
>OOAO01002809.1_pt1 | contig 10569 bp, 8 predicted proteins | sample 1671821 | NCBI WGS metagenome assembly OOAO01 (sample SAMN06348196, study PRJEB24527) | human gut metagenome | biome: human gut; feature: ankylosing spondylitis patient; material: feces | host: Homo sapiens | place: China | collected 2015-10 | reverse complement strand
CCCGCCTCGGTGGACGCCGCCCTTCAGATTGTGGACCAGCTCCACGCCCAGGGCTATCTCTTTGTCACCGTGGAGGAGCTGTTTGCTCTCCGGGGGCAGACTGCCGAGGCCGGGCATCTGTACCGACGACCCGAGTGAGAAAAATGGGCAAAAGAAGGTCCCCGAAGCAATGCTTCGGGGACCTTCTTTCAAGCAATAGATCTTACAGACCGGCGGCGACCATGCAGTTCAGCACCAGCGTCAGGATAACGAAGATGGCACCCACCCACTTGGTGGCCTTAGCCAGCTTGGCATCCACGGAGCGGGCCTTGCTGCGGCTCATGTAGGAATCAGCGATGCCGCCGATGGCACCAGACAGACCCTGGCTCTTACCGGACTGGAACAGAACAATGAGGATCAGCACCAAAGCAGACAGCAGCTGCAGAATCGTAACAGCAATTTTCATAATCTTTCCCTCCAACAAAATAAAGCCCAAAGAGGCTATTCTTCAAAGTACAACCCATCATACCATATCGTCCACGGAATTTCAAGGGGAAACTCCCTTTTTGCCCGAAAAAATTCGGAAAAATCCATCGAACATCTGTTGCAAACGGAGAGAATATATGGTATACTATGAAAAACCTTATGTAAACAAAGGAGACGGCGCACATGGTACAGCTCACGAAGATGCAGCAGCGGATCTATGACTATATCGCCCAGACCATCCGGACGCAGGGCTATCCCCCCTCCGTGCGGGAAATTGGGGACGCCGTGGGGCTGAAATCCCCCTCCACCGTCCATTTTCACCTGAAGCACATGGAGGAGCTGGGGGTCATCGGCAAGGGGGCCGGCAAGGGCCGGGCGCTGACCCTGACGGAGCCGCTGCCGGAGGAGAACCAGATCCCCATTGTGGGGACGGTGGCCGCAGGTACCCCCATTCTGGCGGAGGAGTGCATCGAGGACTACCTGACCTTCGACGCCGGCGGCGACAGCAGCCAGTATTTTGCCCTCCGGGTTCGGGGGGAGTCCATGCTCAACGCCGGTATTCTGCCGGACGATCTGGTGGTGGTGCGCCAGCAGCAGACCGCTAACAACGGCGAGATCGTGGTGGCCCTGCTGGGGGACGAGGCCACGGTCAAGCGCTATTCCCGCCGCAACGGGCAGGTGTGGCTCCTGCCGGAGAATGAGGCGTACAGCCCCATTGACGGCCACGACGCACAAATTTTGGGGAAGGTGGCCGCCGTCATCCGGCGCTATTAAGGGGCTGGTGTGTCCCACAGATTTCGGATAAGCAAGAACCGGCCGCAGGGAGATTCTCCCTGCGGCCGGTTCTTGCTAAAAAGTTCATTTTCCGGAGGACTTAGCTTTTCATATTCAGCTGCCAATCCTGAAAATCGGCAAAGGGGTCAGAGACGGTGGGGTGGATGTCGTTTTTCACCGCCCCGTCCGGCAGCAGCACGGAGTTGGACTTGAAGCACACTGCCACCAACGGCGCCTGCTCCTTCAGATAGCTGCACAGCTCATGGGCCGCCGTCTGGCGTCCCTCGCCCTCCGATGCCGTTCGGAAGGCCGTCAGCAGGGTCTCCAGCTGTGTGTCCCGCACGCCGCCGTAGTTCAGGGCCCCGCCCGGAGACAGCAGCGGCGACAGATCCCAATCCGCCGTCAGCTTGCACTCCCCGTAGTAGAGGTCGAAATCTCCGGCCTTCAGCGCCGCCAGATAGTCCTCATAGGGCAGGGTCTTTACGTCGATCTTCACGTCGTATTGGGAGAGGTCCGACGCCAGCTTCCGGGCCATGGACACCTTGAAGCTGTTCTCCTCGTTCACCAGCATGGTGACGGAGACGGACTTTTCGCCGGAGGTATAGCCCGCCGTCTCCATAGCGGAGCGGTAGCTGTCCGGGGAATAGGTCTCCTCCAGATCCTTGGGGTAGACCACCGCCGAGGGGGACAGGGGGAACTGGGCCGTCTGCCCATGCCCCAGCAGGAAGGCACTGACGCCGCCGGCCCGGTCCATGCCAAGACTCAGGGCTGCCCGCAGCTTGGGGTCGTTGAAGGGCGCACGGGTGACATTGAAGCCGATATACTGCATCGTCGAGGTGGGGATGTCCGTATAGCTGCCGCTGCCGTAGACGTTGGAGGTGTTGGTGCCGGTCAGGTCGCATACCAGCATCTGGATGTCGTGGGTATAGAAGGCGTAGGCCATGGAGTCGGTGTTCTTGCAGGCGGTCAGCTCGATGCGCTCCAGCGGCATGGTCTTATCCTGCCACCAGTCCGTTCGCCGGGCCAGATACACCCCGCTCTCGTCCTTGGCATAGCGGTAGGGGCCGCTGCCCACCGGCACCGTGTCCTCCTGAGTGCCGCCTTTGATGATAGGAATATCCAGCCGGGCGGCGAATTGCGGGTCGTTGCGGGTGAGGTAGATGCGGAGGGTGCTCTCCCCCAGATAGGACACGGAGTCCATCTCCGCCAGCCGCTGGCCGTACCGCACGGACTCCTTGGCCCGCCGCAGGGCAGCCACCACGTCCCACGCCGTCAGGGCCGAGCCGTCGGAGAAGGTGACGCCGGAGCGCACGGTGACGGTCAGGGCGTAGCTTTCGGCGTCGTAGGAGGCGCTCTCCGCCAGACAAGGCTGGGGCAAAAAGTCGGTACCCAGCGTGTACAGACTCTCATACAGCAGCGCACCCAGTGTCTGCTGGGCGCCGTCGGCGCAGGTGATGGGGTCCCATGTCTCCCCCTGCAGATAGGGCAGACCGAAGGAGGTGAGACGGGTATCCTGCTTGGTGCTGTCGCTCTGCTGATAGTATTGGGAGAGGGTGTCGTAGGTCTCCTCCGGCTCCTCGCCCCAGTCGCAGCCGGACAGCGGCATAAGACACGCCGCCGCCAGCAAAAGGGATAGTAAACGCTTTTTCATGGCAGTCTCCTGTTCAGATCAGGGCGATGAGTGCCGCCTGCGCTCCCCGGCGGTCCCCCATCTTCCGATGGGACCACCAGCGCTCCGGGTGGCAGCCGGTGCAGTCGGGGCATACGTCGATGCGCTGTACCCCTGCCTGCCGCAGCCACAGGGCATTGATGCCCTTCAGGTCTATGTGCCACTTTTCGCCCCGGCGCACCATGTACGGCTCCGCCGCCGCACCCAGCGCCCGGCGCATGGCCTCCGGCACGTCATCGTCCGTCTCAAAACAGCAGGCCCCGATGGACGGTCCCGTGGCGGCCAGCAGATCCCCCGGCTCCGTGCCGAAGGTCTCCTGCATCCGCCGCACCGTCTTGGCGGCCAGACCGCTGGCCACCCCACGCCACCCGGCGTGGACGGCTCCGATGGCCTCCTGCACCGGGTCGTACAGCAGAATAGTGCCGCAGTCGGCGGAGAACACCACCAGCGGGATGTGCTTCTCCCGGCAGATCATGGCGTCTACGCTGGTGTAGTCCCGCTGCCGGAACAGTCCCTTGCCGCAGTCCGCCTCCGTCACCAGACGGATGTTGTCCTCGTGGACCTGCTTGCTGAGCACCGCCCGATGATGGGACAGACCCAGCACGCCGCACAGGCGGCGGAAGTTCTCCTGCACATTGGCCAGATCGTCGCCCCGGCCCACGCCCAGATTCAGGCTGTCCCACGGGGCGGGACTGACGCCGCCGGTGCGGGTGGAAAAGCCGTGGCGGATGCTGCCGCACAGCAGATCGCTCTGCAGCACGGTGATGCCGTTTTCCGTATGGTCATGAAATGCCATGGCAGTCCTCCTGTCCGGGGATTTTTACGCATCCCGGCCGCAGCAGTTCTTGTACTTCTTACCGCTGCCGCAGGGGCAGGGTTCGTTGCGGCCAATCTTCTTCACCTTGCGGGGCTGCTTCTTCACGGTGCCGTCGCCGCCCACGCTCTCCGACGTGGTCTTGGCTACACGCTCCCGCTTGACCTCTTCGTTCTTCCGCAGCCGTACGGAGTACAGCCGCCGGACGGTTTCCTCCTGAATGGCGGAGATCATCTCCTCGAACATCTCCAGAGATTCCTTCTTATAGGCGATGATGGGATCCGTCTGAGCATAGGCCCGCAGACCGATGCCCTGCCGCAGATCGGTCATGGCATCGATGTGGTCCATCCAGTACTCGTCTACCACCCGCAGCAGCACCACACGCTCCACCTCACGCATGACAGGGGAGGTGAACTCCTGCTCCTTCTTTTCGTAGAAGTCGGCAGCGGCGGCGGTAAAGGCGTCGATGACCTCCTCCGCCGTCAGCTGAGGGATGCGCTCCGGCTCGAAGCGCACGGTGTACCTGGGGAAGTACAGGCCCTCCACCTGACGCAGCAGCTCCCGCATCCCGGCCTCGTCCATGTGGCTCTCGCCGCCGAAAGCGCTGCTGACCTGATGGCCGATGGCGGTGGACATCATGTTCATGATGATGCCCTTGACGTCCATGCCCTCCAGCACCTGCTTGCGCTGGTCGTAGATGATCTCACGCTGCTTGTTCATCACGTCGTCGTACTCCAGCACCGACTTACGGGACTGGAAGTTCCGGGACTCCACCGTGGTCTGAGCCTGCTCAATGGCACGGGTCAGCATCTTGTTCTCGATGGGGGTGTCCTCGTCGAGGTTCATCCGCTCCATGATGCTGTTGATGCGCTCGCCGCCGAACAGACGCATGAGGTCGTCCTCCAGCGAGATATAGAACCGGGTCTCGCCGGGGTCGCCCTGACGACCGGCACGGCCACGCAGCTGGTTGTCGATCCGGCGGGAGTCGTGGCGCTCGGTACCCACGATGAACAGGCCGCCGGCCTGACGCACCTGCTCCGCCTCTCCGGCGATCTCCTCCTTGTGCTGCTGCAGCTTCTGGGCAAACAGGCGGCGGGCATCCAGAATCTCCTGGTTGTCCGTCTCGGCGTAGCCGGTGGCCTCAGCAATGAGCTCGTCCGACAGCCCCGCCTTCCGCAGGTCGCTGGTGGCCATGTACTCGGCGTTGCCGCCCAGCATGATATCCGTACCACGGCCGGCCATGTTTGTCGCAATCGTAACTGCGCCCATCTGCCCTGCCAGTGCAACGATCTCCGCTTCCTGTGCATGATATTTTGCATTCAGCACCTTTTGTTATTCCTGCAACAAACTTAACAACGTCAATATCCTCAGAATACAGCAGTGTTAATAGAGAAATATCCCATTCATGCCGACTTATATAAAACATAAATGGAGGAATAAATCCCTGGGTAGCAGTCATTTTGCTGCAATACTTTTCATATATAGGCTTATAATATGTTTTCCATAACCTTGTATCTTCCCCACTATATGAAGCAAGGATATTTTTGGGTAAAATATCTAATGTTACTTTATTCCCATTTTTTAATCTACCATCAATGATCTCATAAAATTCATTATCATTGATATAGCTAATTCGATATTTAAATGGACATGGGTATTTTCTGAGCCCATCTTACCAAGGTGGCAATATGGTACAGACTATAAAAAATGGCACTTATGACCTCTAAAACATTACTTTTTCCGGACCCATTTAACCCGATTAGGCAGCAGTATTTGTCAGTTGATTTAAAATCAATACATAATTGATGTAGGTTTTTATATTCTCCTATATTAAGAGAATATAATTGGAACCTATCTGGTTTAATGGAATATTTAAACTTCAATTCTGTAACATCGTCTATATATCCATCAGCATAATTGGGGACTGTGACTAAATTATATTTATCAAGCCATGAATTAATGTATGCAATATTTCCTGTAGTGCGTTTTTCACATCCGAGAGAATTAATTAATTCGCGTTTAGTTATTGGCACAGGCCGTTTCGTTTTTGAACCTGATTTGCAATATTATTCAATTCGTCACGTGTCATATTATTTAAATATTTGGGTCTCAAATCTTTTTTTTGCGGTTGTGTGGGCTATACTAGCCTGCTGTATTAGTGATTGTACCTTTTCTTTCAGAACCTGAATATACTGTACTATATCATTCTGAATTTCTAAAGGAGGGAATGGTACTAATACTTTTTTTAAATCTTTGTTTGTTATCGCCGGATATAGGGCTCCGGTCATATAAAATTCAAATTGATTTATTGCCAAATATGTATGCAAATACTCATACAGGAAATTCAGATTGTAATTCTTGTTAGCTGCGATTACCTGAAAACCTGACGAACAAACACAACTATCATATTCAGAAGGAACTATTGCAAATTTCTTCAAGTATGGTCGCGTCGTACCGATAATCAGATCTCCTTCTTTTATAATTTGAGTAGCTCTGCTTGGCGCTTTATCCGTACTAAGCTCTTCTGCATTGACAATACCACGCAAGGGTTCGACACTTCCTATTTCCACATATCTGAAAGTATTAGAGTCTCGCACCCATTTTCTATGTATTAGATTATAAGATCCAAGCGTAACTATGGGGTATTTTGTAGTATGGAGCAAGGTTGTTATTGACTGCTCCTGGTTCCAATAATCCCATCTGTTTATGTCGGATAAATTTGTGAATTTCAGGTATTTATATTGACATTCTGCAGTCTTATTATTCTCAAGGTTATTACTATCTTTTATGCCGATGGCATTTAATAAATACGATTGTATTTTTTGTCGAATTGATTCAATTTGGATGTCTATTTTATTCCCTTCTTCAATTATAGCATTATACTCCTCCACCAACTTATTTTGTTCTGCTAGTGAGGGAAGAGGAACCTTTATATCTAAAAACAGAGGTTCCTGCAAATAGTGGCGATTGGTCGTACCATTACTTGCTTGTTCGCAGAATTCAATAAACTCATTCGTTGTCGTGAGTAATGCTAAATAATGTGGGTTTACTTTTGAATAATCTACATCAAAAGTCCAGAAATTACCTGTTATGATTCCTCCATCTAACTCCTCTGGGACAACGCCAAATGCACCGTTACGAGCATCTATCTTGGACAACAGGAATTGTCCCTTGGAAATCACGAATTGATTTTTTGTGCCAATTTTACTCCCTATAACTGTATCTCGCAGAAAGATTCCACCGTTGCGTACCTTAATGGTGGCACGCTTGTAATATACATCGTCCTGTATTTCAATAGCTGTTTTATTACGGGTCAGGAACTCTTTAATCTGAACCAGCGGGTATTTGGTGGTGAATCGGATTTTGGAGTCATTCAGATACTGCACACTCCAGTTGTAAAGTTGCGATAACTTTACAAAATCCAAATACTTGTATGTGCTTTTACTCTTTAACATAACTCCTTCGTATTGCCATCTTGATCGGTTCGAACGACTTTATTATCGACTATCTCATAGTGAAATTTCAACTCATTTGAGGCCCACATATGATGCTTCTTGCGATAAGGCGTAAACTCTTCGAGCAAATCGATTAATTGATTCTCGCATTCGGCACCGGTTGTCGTAATGCCTGCTTTTTCTACTTGGGCGATGGGGATAGTATAATCAAATTTTTCTTTAACGATCGCCCATATTTCGGCTGCAATTTTCGTCTCTAACGCACGCCTTTCAGCCCTCTTTGCTTTCTTTTCCTCTGCAGAATTACCCCGTTCCGCCAGGAATGAATCAATCTTATCAAGTTGCGATTGATACTTGGAGCCTACCTCTTCGGTCGCCGCCTGTTTAATTGCATCGAACTGGGCCCGCTCTTCGGTCGTAAACTTTTTGAAGAATAGTAAGCTGGGTTTTACCGTAGCCCCAGAGGCCATGAATACGTCTTGCGGGATAGAGGTGATTAAAATTATTTTGGCCATTTCCTCGAAAAGTTCGCGTACAGCTTGCAAATTAGTGTTATTGAGAACTCCTTCCGGCAAGACAATGCCCAAACGTCCACCCGGCTTAAGCAAGCGGATACAACGTTCGATAAATAATACTTCGGTCAGCCCGCTAAGTTTGCCAACCGTATATAAATCCAGTACAGAATCCCCTATGTGGTCATTGATCTGGCTCCTGGCCTGTTGATATACCTCTTTACCATATTTCTTCTCGTATGCGGCAATCTTCTGCACATCGGTTTCCACATCAGTTTCTGTTATTTCCAGCGATTTTTCTACGCGAGAACCAAATGGCGGATTGGTGAGAATCACATCGAAACGATTTTCAAAAACACCATTGACATTTAACAATCCGTCGTGGTGATAAACGCCTCCGTGTCCATCTCCATGCATAATCATATTCATCTTTGCGGTTCGTGCCATGCGTGGATTGGCGTCCGTACCATAGATACAGTTGCTGGATAGATTCTGTAAACGGCTGTTTGAATTACCGGTATCAAGTTCCTTGTTAAGGGCAGCAAAATAGGCATTGACCTGTTCATCAATAGCTGATTTCTGTTTTTCGCTCAGAGTCTCATAGCTTTCATTGAAAAGCTGGGCTTTGATCTGCTCTTTAACTTTTTGTATGTCTTTTTCAATTTTCTCGCGCACATACTCGAAGGTCTTGATTAAGAACCCTCCGCTACCACAACAGGGGTCGCAGATGATTTCACCTTCCTCAGGGTCAAGTAATGCTACCATGAAATCGACAATGGTGCGAGGCGTAAAGAATTGGCCCAGCTCTCCGCGAAAGGTTTTCCCTAAGAATTTCTCGAAGGCAATACCTTTCACATCATCTGCCGTACGGGAGAGATTGTACACTTCGAGTTCTTTAACTATTGCCTCAAAACTTGCCTCTTTAATCTTTATCGTATCATTGGATTCGAATAGACCATCTTTTGCATAGTCCTCCTTTGTACGCTCGAATAATTGCTGATAAAAAGGCAGACTTTGTTTGGACTTTGTCTTGTCGTAGGCTTCTCGTAGTTTCGTAAATTCCTCTTTTGAAAAAATCTGAGTACCGGTATTATCTCGTTCATATCGGATTTTAATGAAGAGGACCTTGCTGATTTCATCAAACGCTGCTTCCGGCGACAACTTGTCGTTGTTTCGTATGATATTATGGCATTTAAAAAGCAGCCTACTGAATTCATCGCGCGTAAACGCTTTGGTCTGACTTAATAATTCCCTGATCTTTTTTGCATTGGTCAGATCTTCGGCTTTGGGGATATCAACAATCTCTTCAAGCCGTTTTGGAATTTTTCCTTTAACGACCTTGAATATACGAGTCTCCTTCAGGTTGGTGGTAACAAAGAAATCCGCTCCAGCCCAAGATGCATAGTTATATCCCTGATAATAATCCTCTTCTTGAATTGTAATATGCTCGGCTTTGCACTCTATAACGATTATAGCAGAAGCGTCATCCTTCTTATCTGATGAAGACTTCCATATTACAATATCGGCTCGAGCTTTACCCAGCCCACGATGAGAATTACTCACTTGAACTTCCTGAGCCATTTGATCAAGCGAGTAGTCATAGACATTAACAAGCCGGCAGATGTATTCCTGACGAACTCTCTCTTCGGGAGTTAGAACCAACTCTTTATTTTTCAGAGGAGCAAATATTTTGTTGCCGTTAATCTGGAGTTCCATATATACTATTTTGTACTTTTTATTAATTCTTTGGGATCAATTTGAAGTATTTGGGCTATCTCAAACAGCACCTCTAAACTTGGCTGTCGGCGATTGCAGACGTATGAATTGACAATACAAAAACTTTTTCCAAGCTTCTCTGCCAACCAAGTCTGTTTTATGCCTTTCTCTTCAAGCACTTCTTTGATTCGGTTCATGGGTTTGTTCATTATATACTGTACCGTTTTTATTTACGAAGATATAAAATATTATGCGATAAAAAGATAAAAACAGGCGAATTTCTTTTTCATTTGTTGGGTATTGTCCAAGGCTAAGAATTAATGGATAGCGACATGAGGTATTAAATAGATTCTTTTTAGCTTACCTTAATATATCCACCAATAGTTTTTCCAGCGTGGGCATGGGAACTCCAGATACCTTTTGCAAAGGAGCCTCGGAGATAAGATTTTCACAAAAAAGACACGGCTATCCAAATCCACATATCGGTATATCATTTTCTTATCAGGACGCAGATAAGCATTACGCTGCTTGCCTTTCAGAAAATTGAAAACGGTTTCTGTCGAGTCTCTGTTCGTTTCCGCATAGATGATGCGGTTAGATGAAAGATGATGTTGCAAAGGTGCGATAATCTCTCCTTGGTAGACGCAGAATTTCGCAAATGGGAAATTGGCATGTAATAGTTCATAAATCTCCTTTACTTCCTTTACTGGTTTGGGGGCAAAGGTCTGTTTCATTACTTCGGCGTACATTCCACGCCCGGTTCTAACCAGCCTATTTTCATTCACTAGCTTGAACAGATACCATGACAAGGAAGACCTGTTTATGCCAATTTTTTTGCAGAAGGGCAAACAAGTCCTCTATACTGAAATTATGATGGGTATCAGCAATTTAGTATGGATGTCACTGTTTCGTTATTCATATTATAGCTGTTTCCGGGGACAAATAAAACCAAATATCGGCACTAATTCAAAATAGTGCCGATATTTTGAATTTTTAACATCGTAACTCAACTCAATTGTCTTTTATTCCGTTTCTTGTTGATTCTTATTTCTTTAATTTTTCCCCATTCTGCCAGGGAGATAATTTCATGGTATTGTTCCAATGATAAAACATTCTCCTCGCTATCCATACATTCGTACTCCCATGGAAGTTGATAAACGGTCC
>OOAO01002808.1_pt1 | contig 10572 bp, 7 predicted proteins | sample 1671821 | NCBI WGS metagenome assembly OOAO01 (sample SAMN06348196, study PRJEB24527) | human gut metagenome | biome: human gut; feature: ankylosing spondylitis patient; material: feces | host: Homo sapiens | place: China | collected 2015-10 | reverse complement strand
TCGTCAATGTCGAAAATCACCTCATTGCCGGTTCTTAAGTCACTAAAATTTAACACAGTTGTAATATGAAAAAGACGTTAGAAACTTTGCGTGTTTCATAGAAAAAAATAACTTTGCTAAACTATTATTATCGAGAGAGAACAAAATGATAAATGATTCACAAAAATTTTATTAATTAATTAACAAAGCAACAAAATGAGAAATTTGAACTTTCTGAAGTTATTCTACGGGCTTATGCTTGTAATGGTTAGCACAGCTTTCGTAAGTTGCGTTGACGACAATGATGATACCGAGGCTCCATACCTCGAAGTTTCGCCTACAACCTTGATTTTCGGCTTAGACGGTCAACCAGCCAACGGAAGCCAAGCTTCTTTTGACATTTCAACCAACCGTAGTTGGAAAGCTACAGTAAAGGATGACAAATCATGGGTTACTCTATCAAAATATGAAGGTGAAGGTTCTGCTACTATTCAGGTTAGCATTCCGGAAAACGTTAATGATGAAGCCAGCGTTGTTATTGAGATTTCAAACAAAGTGGGTGTGTTGATGTCAGAGACTGTTAAGATTAGCAGTGGAAGCGTAGAGCCATCTGTAGTAATCTACAACGACAATGTTGGTACAATTGAGCTTGATAAAACGAATTGGCCTTTTGTTGATAAATACGAAGGATGGAATAAAACAGGGGTCGGTTCAGAATCCGTTACTTATACAGGCGTAAATGCTTCAGTCCGTAATAGTGGATTAGCAAATACAGATGCTTATGCAGGTGCATCAGGACCTAACGTTGTATTTTTCGGCAAAACTCCTACAAACTTCAATGTTAATACGATCACGCTTACTTCCGAACAAAAGAATCTGCAATTGACATTTGGAGCCAGCCGTTCTGTGAACAATAACGGAACATACGACAACACCTTCGATGTTTCCAAATTTGAAGTTGCATTAAGTGCTGATGGTACGGCTTGGGTACCAATTACATATACTAAGAATAATGGCGATGCCGATTATCCTTATTGGGTTTTTGCAACAGCAAACTTCACATTAAAACAAGTTCCAGAAAACCTATATATCAGATTCACAGCTTTAGATGCTTCAGCTATTCGTTTAGATGATATCACTTTGGCAACAGGTGCTGGTGGTACTGAAATTGATTTTGGAACAGCAGGAGAACCTAAAGTAACAACCACAGATGCAAAAGCCATCACAGCTACTACTGCAACATTAGGTGGTTCAGTTGCTAATATTGAAATTTCTGAAGCCACCGAAGTTGGTGTACAGTATATTGAATTCAGTACTGGAACTGTAACAGATATTGATTGGACAAAAGCAACTAAAACAGCCGCATCGGTAAAAGAAAATCCTTGGACAGTAGCTGTTACTAATCTGACTAAAGACAATCAATATGCATTCCGTGCTTATGCAACAACTGCATCTAGTACTATTTACGGTGAGCCTAAAACATTTGTTGCTACCGAGTCTACTGCAACTCCTATTTCTATAGCAGACTTAGTAACAAAAATGACAAGTACTTCCACAGCTGTAGATGAAAACTATGTAATTCAAGGTATTATTTGTGGTGATCCTGCAGGCAAGAACTACTCTTATGGTACTCTTTATCTGATGACCAAAGGAGCTACCACAGCGGGTAATGCACTTTCTTTATATAACAACCAAATAGATGTAACTCAGTATGCATTAGGTCAAGAGATTAAAGTAACATTACAAAAAGATGTAGCCAAAATATATAAACGTTATGATGTACCTCAAGTTGAAGGATTCAGTGCAGATAATATTGAGGTTATTTCTGCAAACAATGCCGTAACACCTGTAAAAGTCACTTTATCTCAACTAGCAGCATTTGTATGTATGCCTGTTACAGTTGAAAATGTCAATATTGCAACAGGAGGAGTGTGGAAAGATGCTGGTGCTGGCAAAAATCATACATTCAATGTTGCATCATTCACTGTCAATATAAACAAGAACGCAACTCCGTTCGATAATCAGCCATATGCAGCAACAACAGCATCAATGACGGGTATTGCTTCCATCTACCAAAGTGCAGGACAATTGGCACCTCGTAATCTTGAAGACGTGAGCGGATTCGCTTCCAATAAACCAATGATTGTATCGGTTGATCCATCTTCTGTTAGTTTTTCTTCTATAGGTGGAAGTCAAACAATTGAAGTAACGACTGTTAATCAAGGCAGTAATACACTTGCAATAAGCCAATTAAGCGGTATTTTATCTGCAAAACTCGAAAATGGGAAAGTAATAGTTACATCAAATGCTAACGAAAGCAGTGATGATGTTAAGCAAGACCTCACCATCAGCATTACTAATGGCAATAGTGTTACTGTGCCTATAAAAGTTTCAGCAAAAGGAGGAAGTGATACAAAAGGAACTTATACTTCCATGACACCCTTCTTATTCGCTCAAGGTTCTGATAAAACAAATGCCTACTCTCAAGATTTATCTATTAATGAAACTACTATTGAAGGACTGAAATTGGGTACCAGCAAAAAAAGTGGAACATTTACAACAGGAGCTTTAGGAATCAGTGGCAACAAAAAATTGTCTTTCTATGCTAGCGCATGGAATAAAGAGACAATGACTGTTTATATAAAAGTTAATGGAGGTGGTAGTGTGTCAGGTGATGATAATATTACAGCAGAGCCAAATACTGGTGTAGCAGGAACTGGAACATTCATTGTAACCTTTACTGATTCAGACTATTACACTTTTAACCTTACAGACTTAACACCTGAGTCAACAATCACAATTGCAACTGATGCTAATTTTGATGGGAATGGAGCCAAAGCTCGAGGTGTAATGTGTGGATTCCAATTATATTAAAATCTGATAGAAATTAGTAAACTCTTGGCAGGTAATACTTGCCAAGAGTTACTTGTCTCTAAATATATATCTTAAAATGATATCATTTACCAAATACTATACATCATTATTGCTATCAGTGCTCATTTTATTAATGACAGCATGTAGCAACGATGACTCCAACGGTGGAGGCTCGTCACAAACAGGTGATGCCTACTGGAAAATTTCCTCCACTGTAAAATCAGCATCCGGATCGTCTGCCATAATCATCACAGGTACTCCTGGGACAATATGGAATGCAGAAATCACTGAGGGCACAACATGGTGTTCTTTCAGTAGCAATGATCTGACCTTATCCTCTAAATCCGGAGAAATAAAAGACGGACTCAATGTTTTATACGTGTATTATAATAGCAATACAGGTAAAGAACAACGTGTAGCTAAAATTTCACTCCAGTTTGCAGACCAAGAGGCGAAAGTCTTTGATTTAGTACAATTATCTGAATCACAGCAGAACCTACCTGCTTTTAACCTGTGGGCTGAAGTACCTGATTTCAAGGAAAATGCTAATTATCAGTATGTAACTCATTATGCTCTTTTAAATAACAAGACAATACGTAATTATTCCATTTGTTTTGATAAGACTAAGAAAGCAGCTTTGTGGGTAGCTTATCCAATACATAACGCATACCTCAAAGGTTCAGGAGAACGTACAGACCGTTGGGCCTTCGATCCTATCATTCCTCAAAGTTATCAGGCTGATTGTACATTAAGATCTTATGGAGGATCTTATGACCGTGGTCACCAGCTTCCATCAGCCGATCGCTTAGGAACAGACGAAATGAATGCTCAAACCTTCTATATGTCCAATATGACCCCACAGCTTAATCGTTTGAATCAGGATATGTGGGCTAAACTTGAAACAAAAGTTCGGGCAAATAACTGTTCTGATACCTTGTATGTAGTTACCGGCGCATATTTTGGGGCAGGTGCAACCACCACTACAGATGGAGCAAGGAATACAGTTCCGGTTCCTACAAACTATTTTAAAGTACTTCTGCGTACGAAGAGTGGAAAAACAGGAAAGAACATCAAAGATTGTTCAGACAGTGAACTGATATCAATCGGATTTTGGGTAGATCACAAATCATATGGAAACATTGAACCTCCTAAGTCTATCTGTACTTCTGTAGCAGACATCGAAAAGATGACAGGATTTACCTTCTTTCCACAAGTATCCAACAGTGTAAAACAACAAAATAATCCCACTCAATGGGGGATTAACTAATAAGCTAGCTTATGAAAAAACTGTTATTAGTAACCGCGCTCTTTGCGCTGCTGATATCGTTCAGCTTTGCGCAGAAACCGTATAAGGTTGTATTTTACAATCTTGAGAACTTCTTCGATACAATCAATGATCCGGAAGTTCACGATGATGAATTTACTCCCGAAGGACCTAAGAAGTGGAACTCAGCCAAGTACAATAAGAAGTTGGCTAACACAGAACGTGTATTCTTCGATATTGCAGCTATCAACAAGGATTATCCGGTAATTATCGGTGTATCGGAAGTAGAAAACCGCAGTGTACTGGAAGATATTATCGCAACCCGCAAACTGGCTCCGGCAAACTATCGGATTTCACATTTCGACTCTCCTGAAGCCCGCGGTGTAGACGTTGCTTTTCTGTATCGTCCCGATGTGTTTAAAATAGAAGGAGAAAAAGCTGTAAGAACAGTCATCCCTTCACTTCCGGACTTCAAGACCCGTGATATCCTGACGCTTTGGGGAACGATTGAAAACGAACCCTTCTTCTTTATGGTAGCACACTGGCCTTCACGCCTGGGAGGAAAAGAAGCTTCAGAATTTAAACGTATCGCTGTAGGCGAACAGATGCGCAGCATTGCAGACTCTGTAATGAAGGCCAATCCTAACACGAAAGTGGTTATGATGGGAGACTTCAATGATGATCCGACCGACAAAAGTATAGCACAAGGGTTAGGAGCCAAATTCAAACTGAAAGATTTGAAGGAAGGCGACTTCTTCGCTCCTTATGCCGATATGCTCAAAGCAGGATACGGAACACTAGCCTACGGAGATGCCTGGAATATCTTTGATAATATTGTAGTATCCGAGAATTTAGCAAAAGGATCGACAGGAAAGCTGAAATTGCAGCAAGCTCCCGGATCTAAATTCTATGGAAATATCTTCAAGCAACTTTACATGGTGCAGAAAGAAGGACAATACAAAGGATATCCATTGCGCACATACGTAGGTAATAACTTCCAGGGAGGTTACAGTGACCACTTCCCCGTATATATCTATATAGGTAAATAAAAAAATAAGTTTATATGAAAATCAAAACAATCCTATTCATGGTATTATCTTTGATGTCATTCACTGTTTTTGCACAAAACAATGGTGGAGTCAAAGGTAAAGTCGTTTCCCGTACGACACGTGCGGCCATAGACGGCGTAAAAGTGACATTAACCCCGGGAGATGTAACAACCAAGACTGATGCGTCGGGTAACTTCGTCATCGAAAACCTGGCAAAAGGAGAATACACGCTGTCTTTCGAAGCTGCAGAGTTCGAACCTTTAACTCTGGCTGTCCGTGTGGATAAGTTGATCAGAGATATCAATAACGTCATTTTGATCCCTGAAAACGTTGCTCCTACGATGGACGATGCTATCTTTGCCGAATTTGACACAGAAACGCTGGAGGATGCACAATCACTTCCCTCGTCTCTGTCCGCATCAAAAGACGTATTCAATAACATTGCTTCCTACAAATTCAGTGAAATGCGTTTCAATGTACGTGGTTATGATTCTCAATACTCCGACGTTTATATGAACGGTATTCAACTGAATGACGCAATGACAGGATATACTCCCTGGTCTTTGTGGAGCGGCTTGAATGATGCGACTCGTAATCAGGAAGTCACATCTGCGCTGAACATGGGGGATATGGGCATCGGTGGTATCGCAGGTACAACAAATATCAATACCCGTCCTTCACAGATGCGCAAAGGCCTTCGCGCCAGCGTAGTTAACGGTAACTCCATGTACCGCTTCCGTGGTATGCTGACCTATGCATCCGGATTACAGGATAACGGCTGGTCTTATGCCTTCTCCGTATCAACCCGCCAGGGAGGAAACTCTTATGTAAACGGTGTGTACTACAATGCCTTCGGATATTTTGCCGCTGTAGAAAAGCAATTCAATTCACAACACCGCTTGGCATTAAGCATCCTGGGTGCTCCCACAGAACGTGGTGCACAACAAGCTTCTACTCAGGAAGTCTACGACTTAGTAGGCAACAACTACTACAATCCAAACTGGGGTTGGCTGAATGGAAAGCGTGTCAACGCACGTGTGCGCAGCTATCATGAACCTATTACGATGTTGAATTATACATTCGACATCAATGACCGTTCACAATTAAACGTTGCAACCTCTGTACGTTTCGGACAGAACGGTTACTCTGCGCTGACTTGGTACGGTGGTCCCGACCCACGTCCCGACTATTACCGTTATTTACCGAGTTTCTATAACAACACTTACGTCGGAGCACAACTGTATGAAGCATGGATGGGAAATACTAATAACATCCGCCACATCAACTGGGACAACTTGTATCATATCAACCAAAGCCAGGAAGAGAACCCGACCTATGGAGCCGGTCATCGTGCCATCAACATGATTGAAGAACGCCATGCCGATCAGATAGACTGGAATCTCTACACACAATTTTCTCATATCTTCCGTGACAATTCTAAAATTAACGGTGGATTGAACTTGCGTCGTAATCGCACAGAATATTATAGCGAAGTGAAAGATTTGCTGGGTGGTGATTACTGGGTAGACGTAGACAAGTTTGCCGAACGTGACATGGGTGGTATGAACCCAATCCTTTACCAGAACAACATGGAGTACTATGATAAGTACGGTCATGCCCAAGCTGTCAAGAAGGGTGATAAATACAGCTACGACTACTACGGAAATATTATCAACGCACGCGCTTGGGCACAATATAGCAGAAACTTCGGCAACTTTGGAGTCAATCTGGGTGGAGAACTCGGACATACTACTCTGTGGCGTCATGGTATTTGGAAAAAAGGGTTGTTCCTTGACAATTCTCAAGGAGACTCTAAGAAGCAGAATTACCTGACTTATAAACTGAAAGCCAACTTCAGCTATAAGTTCTCTGCTGCTCATTCTATTGATGCCAACATCATCTATATGCAGGATGCTCCTGCCTTCCAGGCTTCATTTGTTTCTCCCCGTACCCGTAACTCTGCGACTCCGGGTATTTCAAGCGAGAAGGTATTTGGTGTAGACGCCTCTTATAACTTGCGTTGGGGGGATGTTAAAGCACGTATCTCCGGATACTATACGAAGTTTATGGATCAGTCCAAAGTTCTCTCTTATTATGATGACGTAGAAGCTACCTTCTCCAACTTTGCAATGAGCGGTATCAACAAACGTCACTTCGGACTTGAAGCAGCAGCTTCTGTACCTATCTATGCAGGACTTTCTCTGAATGCAGCCATCAGCTGGGGACAATTCACTTATGACAATAACCCGGATTATGTACAGATTCAGGATAATAGTGGAGAAATCAAAAACCAGGGTAAAGTATACTGGAAGAACTTCCGTGTAGAAAGCACTCCGCAAACAGCACTGAACGTAGGCTTGTCTTACCGTGGTCCTAAAAACATATTTGCGTCATTAGATATGAACTATTATAATAATATGTACTTATCTATGAGTCCGCTCTATCGTACAGATGCCGTACTGACACCGGGAATGACTGAAGAAGATATCGCAACGTTACGTAATCAGGAGAAATTCAACTCTGCTTGCGTTTTAAATGCAAGTGTTGGTAAGAACTGGTACATTAACCGTGCCTATACTCTTGGTTTCAGCCTGGAGGTAAAGAACCTGCTCAACAACCAGAATATCAAGACCGGCGGTTATGAACAAGTTCGTCTGCTGAAGAACAAGGATGAAAGTTATCAAACTTACCAACCGTTTGATTCGAAATATTTCTATATGTTCGGTACAACCTATTACATGAACATTTATTTCCGTTTCTAAGGACATCATAAGTAAAAAGAACAGTTATGAACAAAATATTTAAATTATTTATGCTTGCGGTAGTAGTGCTCGGTTTCAGTAGCTGCTACAACGAATTTGAAGAGCCTGCTCCAGCCAAAGTCTGGACAAAAGAAGACTTCTCAAATAGCAAACTAATCTCCATCAAGGACTTTAAGCAACTTTTCTATAAAGAATACGGAAACGGTGCAGCCAGTCTGGGAAAAACTCTGGAAATCACAGAAGACTATGTCATCAGCGGAAAAGTCATCTCAAGCGACCAAGCCGGTAATGTATACAAATCAGTATACATCTATGATGAATCATCCAAATCAGCCATTGAACTGAAATTGATGGTTAGCAACTATGTTTATTTTCATGTAGGGCAGACTCTCTTTGTTAAAACCAAAGGTCTGGCTATCGGTAGCTATCGTTATATGTTAAGTGTAGGTGGAATGCCGACAGCAGAAGACATTTCCAAAGGTTATGCAAACCGTAATCTCGAGAATACCTTATTTGTAGATCAACATGTATTCAAAGGTGAACTCGGCAGTCTGACAGAAGACGACATATTGGTTATCAATGAAAATAATTATAAAACAGAATTGAATGATGATGCATTAGGACGTTTGGTACGTTTCGAAGGACTGACTTACAAAGAAGGCACATACGACGGCGACAAGTATCCTCAATATCTAGAAACAACTTACCCGAACGGTTCAACCACCGCTGTATATGAAAACAAATATTATGCAGAAGAAGGATTGACTCCAACCTATGCTTACAGCTATGGAGGTAATCGCTATTATGGTTCTTCCTGGTTTGCTTATGACAATACGACATCTACAGGTGGCAACTATATCCTGCGTGTCAGCGGATATTCAAACTTCGCACTTCAGCCTCTGCCTGCAGATGGTGCCAAAGGTAATATCACCGCTATTTATACCAAATATTCTTCTAAAAGTGGAGGATATATTAAATATCAGTTATTGGTTAATAGCATGAACGATATTGATTTCTAAATAACTTCATTAAAAAAGGCATCTGTTTCTCAGATGCCTTTTTTAGATAATAACTCAGCACACCCTTCTGCAATAGTCAATATCATCTCTTTTCCCTTTTTCCGAGGAATACGAATGCTCTCTCCAACAATCAGCATATCTTCTATAGTAGGATTACCATGATTATTAACAGAGGTAGCATGTTCTCCATTATATCCGTTATTGCATCGGGTCAAGTCATAAGCCGGAGCTAACGCCCAGTTCCCCTCTTTATAAATGAAACTAAAGTTTTTGGCATGGTCATCTTTATTATCCGTTAAGACATTGAACACCATACGCCGGAACATTTCATCTACCTGTTTAGGGTCTTGGGTAAGATAACCAACCAAGTGCAGTAAAGTCTTATAATCCAATCTGGGTTGCATAATAGATTCATTAAGTAGTGCCCCTGCCGTAGCAATATGATACCTAATACCATTTTCAATATCAAAACGTTTGGTAGCAAAATACTTTCCGTCCATCAATTTAAAGTCCGGTACTGTTATGCCACATTTACGAGCGACTTCATTATAACGATACTCCATCGCTCCCATATCTTTCGGATCATATGTATGCCTGAACTTCACCAACCAAGCTCCTTCTGTATCGTGAAGTAAACATTTAGGGCGGCATCCACCTGAGTTGCCACTATTAAAGTAAAGTACCTCTTCATCCTCATATGACTTCTCTGACAGTATGTCCAATGCCATTTGCTGAAGGCAATCCAGTGTCGGAAGAGATTTTTCTTCGCCAATGTATGTCTCCGGTATATAGCAAAGAGCTCCCATCCCTGATGTCCCGACTATACTCAACCGTTGCAAGGGAGTTAGCTCGCTATCATTCACCCCTTGTTTTTTGAGTAAACGATGAAGTAAATAACGCCCATATCCATCAGGGAGACTGTCTTCAAAAATACCAAAGTTTCCCCAAAAAGGTTGTGGCTTAGCAATAAACAAATCAGGTTTTAAAGGCAAGTCAAGCGGAGAGATAGAAAACCCATTAGCCAACCACTCTCTATCATACTGAAATGCGCATAGCCGATTATCAGGTGTCATACTGAGAGTTCCAACACTTCTACTATGATAGGTTACTATCAGTTTATTTACTGATTTCATTACGCCCCTTCTTTCTGTTTTTATTCTTATTAATCATTTCCAACTCCTCCATTGTACTAAACAGCGGTTCAGATAAAAGTTCCTTGATAGCTTTGGAATAACCCAACGCTTTTGCTAATGCCACATAGGATGCCAATGAAATAGTATGCTTTTGTTCAAACTTGGCAATAGTAGGCGTCGGAACTCCGCTAAGTTCGGTAAGAGCTTCTCGGGAAAGTCCTTTCTCAAGTCTGCGTTTCTGCAGATTCTGAGCCAGAATTGCCAGCAACTCTTCGGGTCTCTCTACATCAAAATTATAAAGTAAAGACATACAATTGTATTCAATTAATTTAAAAATAGCACTATTCAGATACTATTATATCTAAATACAAAGATAGCTTCTTTATTCAAAAAAACAAAATATAAGCCAGTTCCATTGAATGTATTCGGCAACAAAAAGTATGCTCCCCCCTTTTCTACAAATAGAAGAACAGAAGCAACACAAGATTTACC
>OOAO01002805.1_pt1 | contig 10579 bp, 10 predicted proteins | sample 1671821 | NCBI WGS metagenome assembly OOAO01 (sample SAMN06348196, study PRJEB24527) | human gut metagenome | biome: human gut; feature: ankylosing spondylitis patient; material: feces | host: Homo sapiens | place: China | collected 2015-10 | reverse complement strand
TTCATCACCTGTTGTTTATTATATCGTTTCATATCGTCTTCGTTTTAATTACAATGCAAAGATATGACATATATTTAATATATGACATTTATTTACGCTAAAAATAGTTAATTATATGACATTTATTCATTTTATGCCATATAATTCCTATTTTTGCAATAAAACTATTGTAATTATGACTGAAAAAGAGAAAAAAGAACGAACAGTTATTCATCTTTATATAAAAGAGAATAATACTCACCACTATTTTGGCTCAATCGCCAATGTATTTGAATACTTTTCACCCGAAGAACTTGGAATAACTTACGGCTCGTTAAGAAATTATGGACTTTCTAATGAAAATTCATACCAAAATAGCAAATGTATCATTAGGAAAGGAATACTTCTATCAAAATCGGGAAATAGGGGTAAAAATAGATAGCTAACTGTTATCACACCTATAAATCCACACTATTAAGTCCATATAAATAAGTTATAACCGCTTTATTATAAGGTATATAAACGAGATACATAATATAAAAAGAGAAAACATATTCTATATACCGTACTTGCGTATTTTTCTTTAACTCAAAAAAATTTTTTTGTCAATTCTTATTAAAAAGGTGGCAGTGATATATTTCAAGTCGTATATTTGCATTGACTTGAATAGGAATCCTTTCAAGTCAGCGTATAGATAAAAAGCTATTACGCACATTATAAAATGATTAATGACGACAAAAAGAAAATCACGCTTGGCGTTAGCGTGCAAAAATTTGAGAGCAAGCCTAATAATTGGAAAACACTAACTTACCAACGCCATACAATAACGATAGAGGAACTTGTAAACCTTATTTGCGAAGGGCATTGCATTTGTCAAAACTTCAAAATAGTAGGTAAAATATTTGGACTACGAGAAAAAACGATTGCCAATTTTGACTTTGCAGACTGCATAATTTTAGATATTGATGATACGTTTCTATCTATGAACGACTTCTATTTATCATTAAAAGATGAACATAAGCCAACCATCATTTATACTACGTATAGCAATATTGATAATGTAAATAATAGATTTAGACTGATTTATGTTTTTAACGAACCAATAAGAAGCAATGAATATTATAGGGGCATAGCTAATACTATTGTTTATAATATCCAAAAAGAGATTGAAGGTTTTGATTTAAAGGACAAAACATGTTTGAATGCTTCGCAGCAATTCGCAGGTAATGGTAATGATAACATTGTATATTATTATAATGATAATATATTTTACCCTACGGATTTTGGATTTGATGAAAATTATTTTTCCAATTCAGATAGTATATTAAAAAAAGAGAGGAAGAACAACATACAAACTGACTTGGAAAGTCCGATTGGTAATACTGAATTTATGAAAGACTTTTGGAGTATGAGTTATAAAAGAAACGAAGAAGAATTTATACGTAAATATGCGAACGTATATCCATTCCTTGAAGCTACTCCACTGCCTGAGACGGATACAGATACACCTTATATATTATTGCCTGACAATTATGTTAAAATAAAGCGATATTGGTACAGAGAACCACAAATCAAAAATAGCAATGAAGTGGCATATAAAAGCCACGTTGTTAAACTTAAATCAGGAAACCGCAGGAAGCTGTTATATGACGGTTGTTTACTCCGAAAGATAATGCTACCTGATATTACAGTAGAGCACTTACTATACTGCCTTGTGTGCGAACGTAGGTACTATGTGGATAACCAAGATAAGGTTATAACCAATAAAATATTATACCAAATAGCCAAAGATTCTTGGAGTGATACAGAGCGAAATATTAACATACAAAAGGATAAAAGACTGTTTATTGTAAATTCCAAGTATTGCGAAAAATATGGAATAAGCAAACGAGCAGCCCGAAACATAGCCACTAAAATGTTATTGGACTTACGACTCAAACAATTATATGATACGAATTTATCAGTTAAAGAAAATATGGAATCACTGAAAAATCAGGGCATTAAAATCGGAAAAAGCAGTCTCTACAATTGGGTGAAATCACAAAAAATATAGCCAAAATTTGGGACTCCCGAAAGCAAACCACATGCAAAATATCCCCCCATAGGGAGGGCTTCCTCCTCCCTGAGTGAGGGGTTACGGTGGTAGGAGTATGTTAAATATCGCAAAAAGCGTAGTCTATGCCTCCGAAAAGTGGTAAATGACTACTCCAAGTCGTATATTTGCAACGTAACGATATTCCCATATCATTACATAAGAATAACCACCTTGTCTATAACTCTATGACCTGAGTGGAGAATAATATATTTAAGCCATGAGTTATGAATTAATTGATAGTGAAAAGCTGAACCAATTAATTTTAAGCATAGAAGTACTAAATGAACAAGTAAGAGAACTATCTAAGAAATCTAAAATTACAGAAAAGAAAATTTACACAAACAGTGAAATTAGAGAATTGCTTGGAGTACAAGACAAATTGATACGAAAGTACCGAGACGATGGCAAATTGGCATATCATAAAGAAGGGGATAAATTTTGGTACTTACAAGAAGATATAGACCAATTTTTATCCCACAACCACTATGAAGCCTATGCTTATAATTAATCAGCAGCAATGTTATAATCAGGGGTGAAATCAAAGTTTAACTTTGTTTCCACCTCTTTTTGCAATGTTTCAGGTAGAAATTTCGCATACACTTTTTCCGTTACCATCACACTACTATGCGCTAACAAACGACTAACCTTGTGTACATCAACTCCATTATTCAAAGCGAACACAGCAAATGTATGGCGGGCAACGTGCATCGTCAAATTGAATGACAAATCTCCGATTTTATGTCCTAATGCTTTTAACGACACTTTTATAGGAGTATTTTTATTAATCCGCATTCGTTTAAGTTCTTCTTCATCAGCCAAATTAAAATCATCAGGCAACAAAGCAAAGACAAAGCGGTTACTTCTTTTTTTCATCTTCCATTGCTCCAAGATTTTTACTGCCGCATCATTCAAGGTAATTTCATGTGGTACTTGTCCCTTATACAGAACTTTTTTCAACTTATGCTTTTCCAAATCAACGTGCATCCATTGAAGGGTTAGTATATCGGAGAAGCGCAAACCGCAAGCATGAAAGGCAAATAAAAACATATCCATATATTCCCTTGTACGTGGATATTTCACTACATTATACAACGCAACAAACTTACTCAACTGTTCTTTAGTCAAGTAGTGTACATCTTCATCTTCCGCATCTTCATCCGATAATTTCGTTTTAATTGGCAAATACTTTTCCGATATTGCATCAGCAACAGACGCTTCCATCAACCCTTTTCTTGCTGCAAGTTTTACAGCCTTCATCAATGGAGTTAATGCCTTATTGATAGTGGCATTTATATTATTACGTTTATCTTTTCGCCATATAATATAAGAATCTACTATATCTTCCGTCATATCAGCAATACTAATGCTATCCTCGCCTAATTCTTCCAAAAGAAAAATACGAAACAGTTTCAAACCATTTAAACCATTATCACGAACACTTATACCTATCTTTTCCGTCTTATATAATGATTCTAAATTATCAATAGCCAACTGTACAAAATCCTGATTTTTCTCCTCATTTGCATTGTATTCACCTCTAACCATTGAGCGCAGCACATCAATTGTCAAACGTTTCTCAGACGGGAAATCCAATATCAGCGCATCAATATCATTTTTCTTCTTATCAAGTATCTTATTCAGTCGGAGATTTTGCGGATGAATAGAGCGAACCTTTTGCGCCTTATCGTTCCATTCCTTCTCCTTCACCCACACATCCGTTTTATCTTTTGCAATCTTTCTATCCAATGAATATTGAATATAAACCTGATACTCGCCTTTAGCATTTTGATTATCTTTCCGCAAAACAAAACTGCCTGAATTACTTAACGACTTAACTCGTCCCATATACTTACTATTTTAAATTTAGGAATATGGAGCAAAAATAATGTAATTTTTGGGAAACATATTCGGCTTTAAAACGCCTTAAAACGAAAAATGGACGATTTTCCAACCGCCCATTTTATTGATTTTCAGCTTGATTTTCAAGGATTTTTGCCGACTTTTGCATTAATACTCTTCCTCGTTGAAGAAGAAATCTTCTTTGCTGGGATAATCGGGCCAAATATCTTCAATACTTTCATAAATCTCGCCTTCATCTTCCATTTCCTGCAGGTTTTCAATAACCTCAAGCGGAGCACCCGAACGCATGGCATAATCTATCAGCTCGTCCTTAGTTGCCGGCCAAGGGGCATCTTCCAATTTAGATGCTAATTCCAATGTCCAATACATAGTTTCTAAGTATTAAAATTGTGAATATTAATTCCTATTTTTATTTTTCGGCAAAAGTATAACAAAATATTTCACTTGCAACTATTATTCCAAAATATTTCTTCTTTTTTCTCGTCTTGATTCATTTTACGCGAAAGAACAAACAAATAGTCAGACAAACGATTGACGTAAGCCAACAACTCCGAAGAAATATCTGCCTGCTCTGCCAAAGTAAGAATACGGCGTTCGGCACGACGGCAAACGGTGCGGCAAATATGGCAAACAGCCGCTCCCCGACATCCGCCCGGAAGCACGAAAGCGGATAAGGGAGGAAGCGTATCATCCAACCGGTCAATTTCATGCTCTATCGTTTCCACTTGTTCCGGAGTAATGATGCTCGCTTCCTTGAGTCTGGTCCTTTCGCGATCTGTTGCAAGATAAGAGCCTACCGCAAACAGCCTGCCCTGCACCTTTTGCAGAAACAGCTTGTCGTGCTCATCAGAAAGGAAAGTAATGAGAAATCCCAAATGGGAATTCAATTCATCCACCGTACCATAGGCTTCGAGGCGGATATGGGTTTTAGAAACACGAGTCCCCCCTACCAGGGAAGTGGTTCCTCTGTCTCCGGTCTTTGTATATACAAGGCTTTTCTTCATAAACAATCGTTTTTATCGGGTCCAACATAGAAGACGCCTAAAGATAGTCAAAAGTTGACAATATAGTCTTGTTTTATCTTTGTTTTATCAAAGAAAATAATGCCGAGGTCGTAGAGGTCAAAGGTGATGCCAGTCTTTTCGTGCTGCCTGATACGCTTCCAAACAGCATGCATCTGCGATGTATAACGGATACCCTCAATTACAAAAACAGATTTTTTTGCAGTGCGGGCAATGCAGATGCGCAGCACTTCTTCCACAAACTCCGGTCGGCGGTAATCATGCAAATATAGAAAATCGACAGATGTATCACTTTCCAAGAAGAGCTCGGACAGATCAGCCGCCGCAGTATAGTCCGCTCCTTCCTTAGCGGCTTTCAAATAAAGGGAAGAAGCAGCCGGTATACCCGTATCTACAATTGTAGCGGGCTGCGCATAGTTCACCAGACGGAATAGCAACCGCTTCACCTTTACAGACTCGTAACTCCACATCCGGTCTTTCTGCGGCGCAAGTTTCTTTTGCTCGGCAGCCAACTCCCTATATTTATAATAAGGAGTTGTTTCATAGATGACGTGTGTAATCAGATTGAACGCAAAAGGCGAATGTACTCCATAACCGCAACGGTGGCGGAAGCGATACAACCAAATGAAAGGACGTTTCAACGCAAGCAATATACGGTTCATTACAAATTATTCTTTGAATTACATCGCAAAAATACGGAAAAACCGGAAACAGAAGCCAATTACGCTGCTTTTACTTCGACATTCTTCAGAAGTCCTCTTGGTCCAATGAAATATTTCACCCTATACACCCGTTTGGGAAAGGGAGTCAGATGCATACCTCACAAAAAATCATTTGAAGCAAATCTACTTAAAAAACGGTAACTGCTTGTTAATAAGGAATCTTTTTCATAACTTAGACAAGCAAAGAGATGCCCAAATGGCACAACCGGACACAAAGAATAAGACACTTTTATTGTTATACCGATGATACTTAGACAGATACGGACATCATGTTTATTTATCAGGAATACATTAAGGACTATATTATGAAAACATGTTTACCAGTCCTCTTATATGCATTTTGCATCTTTTCTCCGATGTACATACAGCATCTTTTTTTGATGAGCTCAGAAAAAACGCACAACAAAAACTCATACAGAATTCATACAAATTACTAAAAACACACAAAATGAAAAAAGTATTATTGGCATGTTCCGTACTATTAGCCACAGCATGTGGCAATAGCCCCGACCAGAACCTGAAGCTGAATGAACTTGAGTACTTTGAAACTCAAGGAGTCAACGTATTGGTTTACAGCAACCTCTTCTCCGGTGGCTTCAATGACGAGAAGAACTCCGGCATCGAGCTCATCCACCATGGTGTACGCACTGCACAAGGTGGGGCCATCAGGCTTTCCAATACTCCCGAACAATGGGATTTGGTTCCTTCTACCCCATCAAGAAAAGTGAACATTGAGGACAACTCCATCGAAGTAGCCCTCCGCTATGACGATTTCGACTTCGACTCCCGCATAGTAGTGACAGGAAAAGGTAAAGCCGTTGAAATCTCCGTTTATCTGGATAAGCCCCTTCCACAGGAACTGGAAGGAGACGCAGGATTCAACCTTGAGTTCCTGCCTTCACAATATTGGGGAAAAGCTTACATCATGGACGGACAGCCCGACCGGTTCCCACGCTATGCCGTAAGCAACACCATCACCCGTCCCAATTCCGAGAAGATCAAACAATTTAAAGGATACAAAACTTATGACGACCGGGGAACAGGCCGATTCGTAGACCCGCTGCCATTGTCCACCGGACGTACCATGATATTGGCGCCCGATGCTCCCGAACGTACCGTAAAAGTAACCTCCCAAGATGCTGATCTGATGCTATTCGATGGACGCATGCTGGCCCAGAACGGATGGTTCGTGCTGCGAAGCATTCTGCCTCCCGGCAAAACCGGCAAAGTATTGACCTGGACTGTGGAACCGAATGCCATCAAAGACTGGATAAGAGAACCTAACATTGGTTTCTCTCAAGTGGGCTACCTTCCCTCACAGCCCAAAGAAGCTATCATAGAACTGGACAAAAAAGATAAAATAATCTCCAGCGCTTCTGTCTATCAAGTAAAAGAAGACGGTTCAGAAGTAGAAGTATTCACCGGAAAGACCTCTATGTGGGGAACTTACTTCAAGTACAACTATGCAAAATTCGACTTTTCCGAAGTGAAGGATCCGGGCATATACTACATCAAGTACGGCAATGTGAAAACAAACAATTTCCTCATCGACAAAACTGTGTACAACCATATCACCGACGCCACCACCGATGTGTGGATTCCCATCCACATGAATCATGTGACAGTGAATGAAGGATACCGCATCTGGCATGGCGAACCTTTCAAAGAAGGCTATCTGCAAGCTCCCCCCAGCACAGACCATTTCGACCTGCACAGCCAAGGTCCAACTACCGACACCAAGTATAAGGCGCTGGAACTAATCCCCGGATTAAACGTAGGCGGCTACTTTGATGCAGGCGACTTTGATATAGAGACTGGCGCCAACATCAATGTTGTCCAGAATTTTGTCAGAACCTGGGAGCTCTTCAAGCCGTTACGCGACGAAACATTCGTCAGCGAAAAACAACGCTACGTAGATCTCCACCGCCCGGACAGTATTCCCGACATTATCCAATACATAGAGCATGGCGTATTGAACCTTGTGGCACAAGCCGAAAATATCGGGCACATGTCACAGACTCTTTCCAATTCCGTACTCGACAACTATCACCACCTGGGAGATGCTGCATCCATCACCGACGGACTCCACTATGACCCCAAATTGGCTCCCTATGAGAAATCTGCCGATGGAAAATCCAGCGGTACTCCGGATGACATGTGGGCCTTTACAAGCCGTAACCCAAGTCTGGACTTCCGGGCAGCCACCATGTTTGCTGCTGCAAGTCGCGCTTTGAAGGGTTACAATGACGACCTTTCGGCAAGAGCCTTGAAACAGTCGAAAAGATTGCTGAAAGAGGCTACGGAACTGATGCCGGAAAGCTCTCCTAAAAATAAAAGACAAAAAGTTACTGAAGACATGGCTGCAAATCTGCAACTATACGTTTCTACCGGAGAGAAGAATTATTTGGAACGCTTCACACAGGAAATATGGCAGTCATTGGAAGGCAATGTCAACTATAATATCATGACTGCTATGGACGCTATTCCTTATATGGATGCTTCATATAAAGAGAAACTGCGCCCATACGTCCTTAAATACAAGGAATATCTCGACAGCCTGAACCACGACAACCCCTACGGATTGCCAATCGGACGCGGTAACTGGGCAGGAAATGGCGGCATGGTCAATTTCGGCACCACAGTCTGCTTTGCCAGCAAATATTTCCCAGACATCATCGACAGCAGTTATGCATTCAAAGTTGCCAACTGGCTATATGGTTGTCATCCCTATCACAACTACTCATTTGTGGCAACCGTTGGAGCTACCCGTCCCAAAGCTGTCTTCTACGGCAACAACCGGGCCGATTTCTCCGCCATCCCCGGTAACATGGCTCCCGGTGTATTGTTCAGACAACCCGACCACTTCGAGAACTATGATGACTGGCCATTTCTTTGGGGACAAAACGAAGGCACTATTGCAGGAAACACAAGCTATGTAATTTTCGGCCATGCTTTCAGAGACTTGGTACGCTGATCCATTACGTACAAAAGAACATCGGGTCTGAATAACGATAAACAAGGGGATGTGCAAAACGATATACCGATCAGAGTTTTGGCATCCCCTTCATAATACTAATGCGGGAACCATAAAATCTCCGCCGGCTGAAACATACGGGCGGTGTCAGCTTCCTTTTCGGCAGCGAAAAAATTGAAAGAACTGGAACGGGCCAATATTGCTTTTAAGAGTAAGGTAGATATACGTGACAAACAAAGTTATTTATTGAATGACCGTATAAAGATAATCTCCCAAAAAAATGTTTCAGCCATGTCTCAGCTGGGAAACAGAAAACCCTTGCAAATTTTTTATTTACAAGGGTTTATCTTCATCTTCTTGTACCCTTAACCGTTCTGTTCTCGAACCAATTCCTACATGATTTGGATTTAATTTGGGAACTACGGGAACTGATACCATTATAAAAGCCAACCTTTTATATTTGGATTACATCATTTCAAATTAACTATTTCTCAACCACAAAGATAAAATATTTAATGATACAAAGCAAGTATGGTAAATAACATATTAGTTTGTAAGTGAATTAAGGTTTATCTCTTATGTGATTAATAGACAAGACATAGCACCGTAACTCGGCTCTTAAAATACCCTATTTTAGCAGGTATGGTTAATAAGAACAAACGACTCTGTATCTAAATTTTCTGGTCCAGATATTTTTTCTGTGAAATCAACCTACTATTCTTTACATTCTTACTTCATTTTACTATTTATCTAGTATAAAATCAATTAATATGGATAATATAGGAAAAAGAATGTATCGTAATCTTGGAGACGATACCAAAGCGAAAATCAGTCAATCATTAAGAGGTAGAAGCAAGTCAGCTTCGCATATCCAAGCAATATCACAAGGCATGAGTAATTACTGGAAGACTATACCAGTCAAACCAGATGACAACTCAAGTGACAAGACAGAAAAAGAGGGGCAATAATCCCCTCTCTTTTCATAGTCCTTTGATATACTCCATTATCAAAGGGGGAAATTGTAGCCTACAGAGTACATTTCCCACAAGAATAAAAGAATAACTTTAATTTTTTAATGACATCGCAATATGAAACGAAACGATTAATCACTTTTGATAGAATTAAAATTAAATCCAACTATAAATATCTTCTCAATACTAAAGTGAAGTTTAATGAAATGTTTCATTCACGTAGTGGAGAGAAAATAGGTATATTTTATAGTTCTAAAGATGATATAAATATACCTTATAACCTTTATATAGCTGTCAGTTATATAAAACAAACCTTAACTCTTGAATTTTCCAGTAAGATTTTGAAAGAAAAATATCCAGACTTAATTTCAAGAGATACTATCAAAGAATGTCTAACCAATATAAACCAACTAAATATTTGTGATATTGACGTAGATAGTATCTTATCAAATGGGGCAATTACATCAGTAGATGTAACTTATGATGCAAACCTTATTCTAAGTGATAATCTTCTGGACGCTCTTAATTCGCAAGTAAACAACTATAGACGCTTCAAGTGGGCACATTACGATAAAGAGGGAATTATGTTTACTAAAGATGTGAAATCCAAAGATTGTACGGAGACAATCACCTTATATAATAAAGAAAAAGAAATATGTACCAGCCACAATAAAGACTTTTTAAATAGCCTATCACAACCACAATCAGTAATAGACTATTTCAAAGAGAAAACCAGATTTGAAATTACATTAGACACGCCTAAAAAGATAATGAAGTATCTGAATTTGACCGATACCAAAATATTCAGTGTACTAAATTCCGATACAAACCCTATCCTTGCTCAATTTGACAAGGTTTTCGGTAATTCTACAGCCAATATGCCAAACACAACTTTTGATGATTACGAAAATTGGGCAATGAAAATCATTCTCGAAAGGTACAATGGTGACTTAAAA
>OOAO01002802.1_pt1 | contig 10595 bp, 7 predicted proteins | sample 1671821 | NCBI WGS metagenome assembly OOAO01 (sample SAMN06348196, study PRJEB24527) | human gut metagenome | biome: human gut; feature: ankylosing spondylitis patient; material: feces | host: Homo sapiens | place: China | collected 2015-10 | reverse complement strand
CTGCTCTATCGAGTGGGTTGACCCACGTCACGAGTCCATCGCATGGGCCGTTCTGGCAACGCCGCCGGGAACCGATCCTGCAGCCTGCATGGATGCGGCGCGCTCGGTCTGTCCCGAGGCGGCAACGCTTGTGAGTGCCGGGCGCATCTCCGCGACGAGCAAGCACCCCACCGAGACGAACATCGTGTTCATGCTCGATACGCTCGAGCTCTACACCATCAAGCGCCGCATGCGTGCCGCACAGGCCAAGCTGCGCCAGGACCGTTCGCTCGATGATGAGGCCCGTCGCGCGCTGACCGTGCAGGCCGCGCAGGATTCGCAGCGTCAACGCGAGCTGCAAAAGTCTATCGGCGGCGTGGCGGACCCGTTCCGTTTGATCGGTCTGGAGGCCGCGGGCACCGAACAGGCCTAGATGTTGTGGTCAACCAGCGTATTCTCGCCTATATCCAGTCCTCTTTTTGGGTATAGACGCCTATGTGTGTGCTAAAGTATTGAGTCCTGTGGACTATGAAGGGAGAATCTGTGCCAAAAAAGACTGAGAGCACGGGTACTGGGCTGGAATCCTACGTTGCAAAGCTCATGGGCAACGGCTCAAACAGGACTTCGGTAACCGAGGACGAGATTCAGGTCGCCCTGAAGGATATCGATGTTTCTGACGAGCAGCTCACCGCGGTGTATTCCGCGCTGCGCAACAGCGGCATCCAGATTATCTCCGCGAGCGGAAACGACGACGCCCCCATGGACGTCGACGATGACGATAACGATACCGATACTGACGATTTCGATGACGACGACGAGCACGATTCCGGCTCGCTCGACGATCACGAGCTCAAGATGGCCCGTCAGGCCGACGCCGAGATGGGTTCTTCCAAGAGCAAGAAGAAGCGCACCGTGCGCACGTCCCGTTCACGCTCCCGCGTGCGTGGCATCGATGCCTCCACGGTGATGCTGACCGGCGATCCGGTTCGTATGTACCTCAAGGAGATCGGCAAGGTCGACCTGCTGACCGCTTCCGAAGAGGTCGATCTGGCTATGAAGATCGAGGCCGGTCTTGAGGCCACCGAGAAGCTCGAGGCTGCCGATGCCGGCGAGCTCGAGCTCACGCGTGCCGAGATGCGTCGTCTTACGCGCATTGAGAACGTGGGCCTCGAAGCCAAGCAGGCACTCATCAGCGCAAACCTGCGTCTGGTCGTCTCCATCGCCAAACGCTATGTCGGCCGCGGCATGCTGTTCCTTGACCTGATCCAGGAGGGCAACCTGGGCCTCATCAAGGCGGTGGAGAAGTTCGACTACACCAAGGGCTACAAGTTCTCCACCTACGCTACCTGGTGGATCCGGCAGGCCATCACCCGGGCCATCGCCGACCAGGCTCGCACCATCCGCATCCCTGTCCACATGGTGGAGACCATCAACAAAGTGATTCGGGTCAGCCGCCAGCTCCTGCAGGAGCTGGGCCATGATCCCTCTCCCAATGAGATCAGCGCGGAGATGGGAATGCCGGTGGAGAAGGTCCGGGAGATCCTGAAAATTGCCCAGGAGCCCGTCTCCCTGGAGACCCCCATCGGTGAGGAGGAGGACTCCCAGCTGGGCGACTTCATCGAGGACTCCCAGGCTATCGTTCCGCCCGATGCCGCCAGCTTCTCCATGCTGCAGGAGCAGCTCACCCAGGTGCTCGACTCGCTTGCCGATCGTGAGCGCAAGGTTATCGAGCTGCGCTTTGGCCTTGTCGACGGGCATCCCCGCACGCTCGAGGAAGTCGGCCGCGAGTTTGGCGTCACGCGCGAGCGTATCCGCCAGATCGAGTCCAAGACCTTGGCCAAGCTCCGCCATCCGAGCCGCTCTAGCAAGTTGAAGGACTACATCGAGTCTTAGGGGTTCCGCCGTTCTACCGAACGGCGGACCAGTCGACGCTGCGCGCCGCCCAGGGCGACAATTTGTCATTCAAAAGGCAAGGCATGACCAGAAGGTCTATGCCTTGCCTTTTTCATGCCAACTTGTTCGCTCTGGACGTCGCTCGCTGTCCGTCCTCTACCTGCGGCGTTGCCTTGCTCCGGATGCGGTAGTCATTGGGGACGTTCTTAAATGACTAGTCGAAAGGGACGCTCTTGCACAAAATCTGCCGGCCCACGCTGGGCTCGTCCTTTACTTTACTGAGATAAAGTGAACGTGCAGATTCGTAACCCACTCGCAACTGTTCTATGGCACGATATTGAATGAATGTATGCTATGCGCCCAAATCTTTTGGGCAGAGTGGGAGACAGTATGGTCAAGCTGTACGAGGACGGCATCTACCTGCGCCGTGGCAGCGAGGTTGTGCCTGCGGCCGAGGCTGCCGAGCGCGGTATTACGCAGACGCCCGCGGATGCCAAGCGCGGCACCATCGCGTATTCGATCCTCCAGGCACACAATACGTCCGGAGACCCCGAGACGCTCAAGATTCGCTTCGATGCCATGGCGAGCCATGACATCACCTTTGTCGGCATCATCCAGACGGCGCGCGCCTCGGGCATGGAGCAGTTCCCGCTGCCCTACGTGCTCACCAACTGCCATAACTCGCTGTGCGCCGTGGGCGGCACCATCAACGAGGACGACCACGCCTTCGGCCTGTCTGCCGCCGTGAAGTACGGCGGAAACTACGTCCCCGCCAATCAGGCGGTGATCCACCAGTATGCGCGGGAGATGATGGCCGGCTGCGGCCGCATGATCCTCGGCTCCGACAGCCACACCCGTTACGGCGCTCTGGGTACCATGGGCGTGGGCGAGGGCGGCCCGGAGATCGTGAAGCAGCTGCTACGCAACACCTATGACATCGCCGCCCCGCAGGTGGTGCTGGTGTGGCTCACCGGCACACCGCCCCACGGCGTGGGTCCCCACGACGTGGCCATCGCCCTGTGCGGGGCCGTGTATGGAAACGGCTTCGCCAAAAACAAAATTCTGGAGTTTGCCGGTCCCGGCGTGGCTCATCTGCCTATGGATTACCGCATCGGCATCGACGTAATGACCACGGAGACGGCGTGCCTGTCCTCCATCTGGCAGACGGACGATGCCGTGGCGGAGTACCTGACCATCCACGGACGGCCGGAGGCCTATACCCGGCTGGCCCCGGAGGAGGGTGCCTGCTACGACGCCATGATCTCCATAGACCTCTCCCGGCTGGAGCCCATGGCCGCCCTCCCCTTCCACCCCTCCGAGGCGGTGACGCTGCGGGAGCTGCTCCACGATCCCGGCGATTATCTGCGTCAGGTGGAGCAGCGGGCGGCGGAGCAGTTCGGCGGCAAGGCCACCCTCTCCCTCACCGACCAAGTGGTGGACGGCAAGCTGGTGGTGCAGCAGGGGATCATCGCCGGGTGCGCCGGCGGAATGTATGACAACATTGCCGAGGCCGCCGCCATTCTCTCCGGCGGTGACGTGGGCTGCGGCCCCTTCTCTCTGTCGGTGTATCCCCCCTCCATCCCGGTAAATCTGGAGCTGATGCAAAACGGCGTGCAGCAGGCGCTGCTGGAGGCCGGAGTCCTCTTCAAGCCCTGCTTCTGCGGCCCCTGCTTCGGAGCCGGGGATGTCCCTGCCAACAACGCCCTGTCCGTGCGTCACACCACCCGCAACTTCCCCAACCGGGAGGGCTCTAAGCCCGGCGACGGCCAGTTGTCCGGGGTGCTGCTGATGGACGCCCGCTCCATCGCCGCCACGGCCCGGAACCACGGCGTGGTCACCTCCGCCGCCGAGGTGGACTATCCCGCCCCGGCCCCGGTGCGCCGCACCTTCGACGGCGGGGTCTATGGCCGCCGGGTGTACTTCGGCTATGGCAAGGCCCGACCGGAGGCCCCCCTCCACTACGGTCCCAACATTGCCGAGTGGCCCGCCATCCCGCCGCTGGGGGAGGAGCTGCTGCTGCAGGTGGCCTCCGTACTGCGGGATCCCGTCACCACCACCGATGAGCTGATCCCCTCCGGCGAGACCTCCTCCTACCGCTCCAATCCCCTGAAGCTGGCGTCCTTCGCCCTGTCCCGCCGGGACCCGGACTACGTTCCCCGTGCCAGAGCCACTCAGGCGCTGGAGGAGGCCCGCCGCAGCGGCGCCATGCCCCCGGAGCTGCAAAGCGTGCAGAAGGCCCTCTCCATTCCCGACATGAGCCGGGTGCAGATCGGCTCGGTGCTGTTCGCCAACAAGCCCGGCGACGGCTCGGCACGGGAGCAGGCCGCCTCCTGCCAGCGGGTGCTGGGAGGCTGTGCCAACCTCTGCTACGAGTTTGCCACCAAGCGCTACCGCTCCAACTGCGTCAACTGGGGGATGCTGCCCTTCACGCTGGCGGAAGGGGCCAACTTCCCCGGCCGCTCCGGTGACTTCCTCTATGTGCCGCAGGTGCGGGAAAAGGTGACCCGTGGCGATGAGGAGTTCCCCGCCCTGCTGCTGACGGACAGCGGCATCCACGCCCTGACGCTTTATCTGAAAAATACCACCGCCGAGGAGCGGGAGCTGCTGCTCACTGGCTGTCTCATGAACCACTATGCGGCCCAAAATGCCGCCGAAAACCGGAGGTGAACCCCATGGAAAAAATCAAAATGCCCCACCCCATTGCGGAGCTGGACGGCGACGAAATGACCCATGTGCTTTGGGGGAAGATCAAAGAGCAGCTGATCCTGCCCTTTGTGGAGCTGAACACAGAGTACTACGACTTGGGCCTGCCCAACCGGGAGCGGACGGCGGATCAGGTGACACGGGATGCGGCGGAGGCCATCCACCGCCTGCACATCGGCGTCAAGTGCGCCACCATCACCCCCAACCTCCAGCGGCAGGAGGAGTACGGCCTGAGCCAACTGTGGAAGTCCCCCAACGCCACCATCCGGGCGGCGCTGGACGGCACGGTGTTCCGGGCTCCCATCCTCATTTCACGGGTCAAGCCCGTGGTGACCAGCTGGAAAAAGCCCGTCACCATCGCCCGCCACGCCTACGGTGATCTGTATAAGGCCGTGGAATACCGGGTCCCCGGCAAGGGAAAGGCGGAGCTGGTCTTCACCGATGAAAACGGCGTGGAGACCTCCCGCCAGACGGTGTATCAGTTCAGCGGCCCCGGCGTGGTGCAGGCCATGCATAACCGGGACGATTCCATTCTCTCCTTTGCCCGGTGCTGCTTCTCCTACGGGCTCTCCGTGGGACAGGACGTGTGGTTTTCCAGCAAGGATACCATCTCCAAGGACTACGACCAGACCTTCAAGCTGCTGTTTCAGAAGGTGTACGACGAGGAGTACCGGACGGCCTTTGAAAAGGCGGGTCTCACCTATCGCTACGCCCTCATCGACGACGTGGCGGCCAAGGTCATCCGCTCCCCCGGCGGCATCATCTGGGCCTGCAAGAATTACGACGGCGACGTCATGAGCGACCTCATCGCCGCCGCCTCCGGCTCCCTGCCCATGATGACCAGCGTGCTGGTCTCCCCGGACGGCAACTTTGAATATGAGGCCGCCCACGGCACCGTCACCGATCATTTCTACCGCTGGCGTCGTGGGGAGAAGGTCTCCACCAATCCGCTGGCTACCATGGCGGCTTGGGCCGGCGCCCTCCGCAAACGGGGCGAATGGGACAAAAACCAGCGCTTAGTGGACTATTCTGACTGTCTGAATCAGGCTGGACTGGACGTGTTTGAGGAGGGGTATCTGTCTGAGGATCTGGCTGCCCTCTGCGACCCCGCCGACCTGAAGGAGATGCCGGATAATGACCGTCTGCTCTCCCTCATCCGTCAGCGGCTGGAGGTCCTGCTGGCCCAGTGACCGGTCAGTCATTTTCGCTCTCGCAATTCCGTTAGCCGCTTACTTTCCTTCCGCCGGATGGCACGGCGGTGCATCCCCATCCGGTCGGTGCATCGCCATTCGGCTCCCGCTCAGCGGCCACCTGGCATCTCCGTTCCTTCTGATGGTGGTGCGTCATGCTGCTTTGCACAGCGTTTTATCTATTATATTGTACTTTTCCCTCAAGATATAAAACAAAACAGGCCCTGCGTCCTATGGACGCAGGGCCTGTTTCGTTTTATCGCCCACCTATTTCACGGCGTACTTTCTGGCATATTCCCGGAAGCGGCGGTCGTATTCCTCGTTGTTCAGCTTGCCGCTGCGCAGCGTCTCATGGATGTTCAGATTGTGCTGGGACATATCGATAACGCTGCCGGCGATGTTGGAGCAGTGGTCGGAGGTGCGCTCCAGATCCGTCAGCAGGTCTGCCCACACAAAGCCCGCCTCGATGCTGCACTTGCCCTCCCGCATCCGCAGGATGTGACGGGTACGCAGCTGCTCCTTCAGCAGATCCACCACCTGCTCCAGCGGCTCTACAGCGGCCGCCGCCTGTGCATCCCCCCGGCGGAAGGCATCCGCCGAACGGTCCAGGATCTCCGCCACGGCGGCGTCCAACACCTTCAGGTCCGCCTGAGCGGCCTCGCTGAGAGTCAGTCCCTTGCTTTGCAGCTCCTCGGCAGATTCCACGATGTTCACAGCGTGGTCGGCAATGCGCTCGAAGTCCCCAATGACCTTCAGCAGCTCCGTGGCGTTCTCACTGTCCGCCGCCGTCAGGGTCTGGCTGCTGAGCTTCACCAGATAGGTCCCCAGAATGTCCTCATAGTGATCCGTGGCCTCCTCGTCGGCCCGCACCTGCTCCGCCAGCGCCGGGGTATAGTCCGTCACCGACAGCAGACTGCCGCGCAGGGCCTGCACGGCGCAGTCCGCCATCTTCATGGTCACCTCACGGCACTGGCCCAGCGCCAGAGCCGGGGAGGCCAGCAGGCGCTCATCCAGTTCCGTCTCGTGCTCCGGAGCCGGGGCGTCGTGGATGACCCGCAGAGCCAGCTTCTCCAGCAGCGGGGCCATGGGCATGAGAATGGCCACGCACAACAGGTTAAAGGCGGTGTGGATCACGGCGATGCCCGGCAGAGTGGCCGCCTCTCCCAGAATGGCCGGGGCAAAGATGGCCCGGACGATGGAATAGGCCGTCAGCAGCACCACAGAACCGATGACATTGAAGGACAGGTGGACAAAGGCGGCACGCTTGGCGTTCTTATTGGCCCCCACAGAGGACAGCAGCGCCGTGACGCAGGTGCCGATGTTCTGGCCCATAATGATGGGAATGGCGGCGCCGTAGCTCACCTGACCGGTGACGGCCAGCGCCTGCAGAATCCCAACGGAGGCGGAGCTGGACTGGATGATGGCCGTCAGCACCGCACCGGCCAGCAGGCCCAGCGCCGGATTTTGGAAGGTGATGAACAGCTGCCGGAAGGCCGGTACATCCGCCAAACCTCCCACGGCGGAGGACATGGTCTCCATGCCGAACATCAGCGTGGCAAAGCCCAGCAGCACCGTGCCGGTGTCTTTTTTCTTATTGTCCTTGCAGAACATGAAGAAGATGATACCCACCAGCGCCAGCACCGGCGTAAAGGAGGAGGGCTTCAGGAGCCGCACCCATATGCTGTCGCCGCTGATGCCGCCCAGACTCAGCAGCCATGCCGTCACCGTGGTGCCGACGTTGGCCCCCATGATGACGTTGATGGCCTGCCGCAGGGTCATGAGACCGGAGTTGACGAAGCCCACCACCATCACCGTGGTGGCCGAGGAGCTCTGGATCACCGCCGTGACGCCAAGGCCCGTGAAAAAGCCCGCCAGACGGCCGGTGGTCATCTTGCCCAGCAGGGAACGCAGGCGGCCCCCGGCCCGGCGCTCCAGCGCCTGTCCCATCAGCGTCATGCCGAACAGGAACAGACACAGCCCTCCCAGCATGGTCAATACATCAAAAATACTCATAAGCGTTTTCCTCTCCGCCGCCACCGGGCGGCACCTTTTTTTACACAGTTTTTCCCAAATACTCTATCTAATCAGTACTTTACCGGCGGCAGATAAAATCCAAAAGCGGAGTTTTGTAAAATCCATGTAAAATCTTACCCGGTGGAGGGCGTCGGGACAGCAGGCGGGGAAGCTCGACGAAAAAGCAGGATTTATATCTCATATGTGAAAAAAATCACGTCTACCCCCTTGCGTACTTTTTGCGGATGCTGTATCATGTAGAATGTCCGGGAATCGGCCGGACAAAATAATAAAAGAGGAGAGAAAACAATGGAACGTATCTTCCACCTGAAGGAGAACGGCACAACTGTGAAAACAGAGATCCTGGCCGGTCTCACCACGTTCATGACGATGGCGTACATTCTTGCCGTCAACCCGAACATCCTTTCCTCCACCGGCATGGACCACGGCGCTGTCTTTACCGCAACGGCTCTGGCAGCCTTCCTTGGCACCCTGCTCATGGCACTTTTCGCCAATTATCCATTCGCTCTGGCACCTGGAATGGGCCTCAACGCCTATTTCGCCTACACCGTTGTTCTCGGATACGGATATAGCTGGCAGGCAGCCCTGACCGCCGTTTTTGCAGAAGGTATCATCTTTATTGTACTTTCTCTGACCAACGTCCGTGAGGCGATCTTCAACTCCATTCCGGTCAGCCTGAAATCTGCAGTCAGCGTCGGCATCGGTCTGTTCATCGCATTCATCGGACTTCAGAATGCAAAAATTGTACTGCCGAACTCTTCAACCGTGGCAGGCCTCTATTCCCTGTCTTCCTACAATGCCAACCTGCAGTCTGCAGCCACATTAAACGGAACGGAGTATGTGGCAGGAACGTTTAACGATGTCGGAATCACCGTTCTGCTCGCAGTCATCGGTGTTATCCTCACCGCCGTTCTTGTCGTACGCAATGTAAAGGGAAACATCCTCTGGGGAATTCTTGCAACCTGGATCCTCGGCATGATCTGCCAGGCATGCGGTCTCTACGTTCCGAACCCGGCAAACGGCTTCTACAGCCTGTTCCCGGATTTTTCCAACGGACTTTCCATTCCAAGCCTTGCCCCGATTTTCGGAAAACTGGATTTCTCCATTCTGAAAACAGGCGAGTTCTTCGTGATCATGTTTGCATTCCTGTTTGTCGATATGTTTGATACCATCGGAACTCTGATCGGTGTATCTTCCAAGGCAAACATGCTCGACAAAAACGGAAAACTTCCGCGCATCAAGGGCGCGCTGATGGCAGATGCTGTTGCTACCTGCGCAGGTGCTGTTCTTGGTACTTCTACCACAACGACTTTCGTTGAGAGTGCTTCCGGCGTTTCCGAAGGCGGCCGTACCGGTCTTACCGCTGTTACCACTGCAATCCTCTTCGGCCTCGCTCTGTTCCTCTCCCCGATCTTCCTTGCCATCCCGTCCTTTGCAACGGCTCCGGCACTGATCGTGGTAGGCTTCTACATGCTGACCAACGTAGTCAACATTGATTTCAGCGATCTTTCCGAGGCGATTCCGTGCTACATCTGCATCGGAGCAATGCCATTCTTCTACAGCATTTCCGAAGGTATTGCCATGGGAGTTATCTCCTACGTTGCAATCCAGATCCTGAGCGGAAAAGCAAAAGAAAAAAAGATCAGCGTGATCATGTACATCCTGGCTGTTCTGTTTATCTTAAAATACCTTCTTCTGTAATGGCTTTTTAACGATACAGAACCGCATAAAAAGGCTCCTGTCCCACAGATTTTATTCTGTGAAACAGGAGCTCTTTTTATGCTCTGAATCAAAAATTTTTATTCTGCCAGGGTCCGGTAAAAGCAGGTGCGGTTTCCGGTGTGGCACGCTGCGCCGACCTGTTCTACTTTGGCAAGGATTGTATCGTTGTCGCAGTCGATCAGAAGCTGTTTTACATACTGCACATGGCCGGAGCTCAGTCCCTTCGTCCAGAGCTCATTGCGGCTTCTGCTCCAGTACGTCATTTTTCCAAGGCGCAGTGTCGTCTCAAACGCTTCTTCATTCATGTAGGCGAGCATCAGCACTTCGTCATTTTCCGCATCCTGTACAACAACCGGAACCATGCCGTCGCTGTTTGTCTTAAAATCCGCCCAGGTAAAATCACATTTTAATGCTTGTTTCATCTCTTGTTCTCCTCTTTTTCTGCTCTTACAGGCTGCCCTTGGTCGAGAGCACGCCGGCAATTCTCGGATCGAAGGAAGTTGCCTCATCGAGTGCCTTCGCAAATGCTTTGAACATCGCCTCGATGATATGGTGGTTATTTCCGCCGTCAAGCACTTTGATATGCAGATTCATCTGCGCCGCATAGGAAACGGCGTAGAAGAATTCTTTTACCATCTCGGTCTCCATCTCTCCTACTTTCTCCCGCGTAAATTCTGCCTGGAAAGAGAGATACGGTCTGCCGCAGAGGTCAACGGCCGAGAGCACCAGTGTCTCGTCCATCGGAAGGATTTTGTCGCCGTAGCGGCGGATGCCCTGTTTGTCGCCGACTGCCTCGCGGATTGCAGTTCCGAGCACGATACCGGTGTCCTCGATCGTGTGGTGGCCGTCTACATCAAGATCTCCGTCTACAGAAACGGAAAGGTCGAAAAGACCGTGGCGGGCAAAGCCGTCGAGCATATGGTCAAAAAAGCCGATGCCGGTGTGGATGTCGCTCTTTCCCGTTCCATCCAGATTTAATGTCATGCGGATCTTTGTTTCTTTTGTCACGCGTTCTACGCTGGCTGTTCTGTTCTCCACTTACTCTTCCCCCTCAAAACGGACGGCAATCGAATT
>OOAO01002801.1_pt1 | contig 10595 bp, 10 predicted proteins | sample 1671821 | NCBI WGS metagenome assembly OOAO01 (sample SAMN06348196, study PRJEB24527) | human gut metagenome | biome: human gut; feature: ankylosing spondylitis patient; material: feces | host: Homo sapiens | place: China | collected 2015-10 | reverse complement strand
TTGCACTGTGATGAATAATAGTTACATCACAATAATAAAGGAAAAACGTACCGCTAAATCAGAATGAATGTACCGCCGATTTCAGAATAGGCGTACCGTTCGAGCAGAATTTGCATGTCAGGAAGGATGCTCTGGGATCCCTTTCTTTAGACAGTATACAGGGTAAATCAGAGACAGGCAACAAGGTCTTTGTATTGACATCTAAAGTTAGCATCAACATAATGCATGAAACTTTTTTGAGATTTTACGATTGGTTCTCAACAAATTTAACAGAACACTTTATTTATAAAATAGTTTTTCTGTAAAACATCTTATTTTATAAACAAACTCATACGATTAATTATCACGCTGCTATAGTATAAAAACATAGTAAATCTTCTCTTCTCAATTCAGATCTATATTACAAATATCTTCTCCATCAAATCTCTTTTGAATGTTTTTGTAACCATTTTCACTCATAGGTAATTCTACTTTATTTTTTAGAATCACTTGCCCCTTTGCAATTTTTGTAACAAAAAGGAAATTAACTAAAATTGATTTATGAATTCTAAGGAAAGTAATTTTACATTCCTTTAATTTTTCTTCAATATCATCAAGCTTTTTTCCATATATTTTCTCCACGCCATATATGGTATTAATAAAAATAGTTTTCCTATCACTTTCATAATAAATAATATCCTTCAAAGATATCTTAAAAAAGCACCTATTAAATTTATATTCAAAAAATGCGGGAGTTTTCATTAATTTTTTATAGGCAATAAGTATATTTTTCTCGACATCCTTTTGATTAAATGGTTTATTCAAAAGCAAAAAAGGTTGAATTTCCAAACAAATTTTAATTTCGTTTATCTGATCTGCCAAAAATATTATTATTACCTTTTCATTTATATTCCTTATCATTTTAATAAATTCAATATCCATACTTGCCTTCATTTTAGTATCTAATCCTATGATATCATAATAATTCTTCTCCTTATCAATTACTCTCAACATTTCTTCAATTTTTACAAAAACATCTATATCAAAATCAATATAATATTTTTTACCTATTATACTAATATATTGATCCAGACAACCAGAAACAGTATTATTTATTGCTAAAATTGCAACCTTAATCACTTTCCATACCCTCATAGAGCATAAATGAAGAACCCAAAATCATCCTATTTTAATACCTTTCATTTTTTATTTTCTTCATTTGAGCTATTAAACCTCTAATTAATTCCTTATCATAATCATCTAAAGCTTCAAATGCCTCAAAAATATCCTGATATTTTAAGAAAAATTGATTTACTAAAATATTTTGCTCTGTAGTCCATTTATTATCTGAAAGTCCTAATATATAATCTGTAGAAACATTATAATATTGAGCTATTTTATAAAGCAAATCAATTTGCAGTGTTGTAATGTCTATTTCACATCTACTCAATGTTTGTTGAGAAATTCCTAATTCAGAACTAACTACTTCTTGAGTTAGGTTTCGAGTTTTTCTCAAGATCCTTAAACGGTTACCCATACCATATACCTCACTATTATTTGATACATATATCGTATCTTTTTTTGTGCTTCAAGATACTCATATTACAGGTATTATTTCACTTGTATTATTGGTATATTTATGGGCATAATAATAGCAACGTTTTTTCACGTTGCTATCTTTTAATTATTCAATTTTATATGCCATACTGTTCTCCAATCGTATAATTTGATCTGCACGTTCAGCCAAGACATTACTATGTGTTACAACAATTACACATTTTCCCATTTCATGTGCGCTTTTATATAGCAGATTTATGATTTCACCTTCCGTTTTATCATCCAAATTTCCCGTAGGTTCATCTGCCAATAAAATTCCTGCATCACTGGCTAACGCTCTTGCAATAGCAACCCTCTGTTGTTGGCCTCCAGAAAGATGCATAACAAATCTTCCGAACTCTTCAGGTATAATACCTACTGATTCAAGCAATTTTTGCGGATCTCTTTTACCTCCTAAACGAACATTTTCTTCTGCTGTCAAATAATCAATCAAATTATAATTTTGGAAAACCAGCGATATATTCTTTTTTCTATGTAAATTTAACGTATGCTTATTAATCTCCTCTCCTGAATAAAGAATCTTTCCTTCAGTAGGCAAATCCAACCCAGCCAGCAATGAAAGCAAGGTTGTTTTCCCTGATCCACTTGCCCCCAAAATTGCATACATTTGATTCTTATCAAAAGAAAGATTAATATTCTCCAAAATAAACTTGTCTTTATTATTATATTTATAATAAATATTTTTTAATTCTAATATCATATTTATTACCTCGCATACAATATATCTTTTGGTCTCTTTTTGGTTATAGAAAAGCTCATTAAAATAACTGCACTAATAATTATTACAATAATTTGTAAAAAACTTCTTATAAACATTATTGGCTTAAACTGTATATTGACAGTTGGATGTTCTTCACTTACTCCTTCTGAACTTGTTGGCCCTTCAGTTTGTTCTGCAATTATCCGAGCATTTTCTTTTACTTCATCGTTTTGCTCCATCACAATATAATTGGTCATATTTTCTGCCACAATAGGCGATATAAAAATTGATATAAAAAATGCAACACATGAAATTAATATTGCTTCTATTAAAAATTGACCTATAATTTCAAATTTGCTTTTACCTAAGGATATAAGAATTCCTATTTCTCTCTGACGCTGTCTAACCCAAAACAAAAAATTTAAAAACACTATTATTATTCCCGCCACCATACAAATTACAAATAACACATTCCCTATTTGAGAAATATTACCAAAATTTTCACTGAGCTGTTCGATGCGTCCACTATCATCTATTAAATCATACCTCTTCCAATTTACATTTACTTTTTCAATATTTGATTTTACTTGCTTATAGTTTTTACCTGATTCAATAAAAAAAGTAGCATTTTGATATAAGGGATCTCCTGGAGATCCCGTTACTTTTTCTGGAAAATTCAGATCAGTAAAAATTATATTCTCTCCCCGATAGGTATCTCCTGGCATTAAAGCTTCTATTGACTTTGCATTTAAATAAACACCAATGATCGTTGCTGTATATACGCTTGAATTCTCTCGGTCTTTGTAATCATTAAATTGTAGTTCATCACCAATATTCAATTCATTCATTTTTGCAATCTCATCAGATATAACGCAAACATTTGAATCATTTTCATCCCCCCAACGTCCTTCTTTTAACTTTAAAGTTCCATTTAATATCTCCCTATCTTGATTCATCTTTAAGTTTCCTATTAGCGTTACAGCTTGTTGATCCTCGTACTGATCACTTTCTATATCCTCTATTCTTTTAAAATTATACGGATTTACCGCAAAAGGCGCAGTAGTAATATTATAGAATTGAATTCCTTCTACTTGAGCTATTGATTGAATATCCTCCATTAATACAGAACCAAACTGATTATTAGGCATTTTAGATAACGTTGCCCCATTTGGCAATCTGGTTACAGGAATATCCATTAAACGTTGTCTGTAATCCGTCAGATTAACTTCAATCCTAAAGCTTCTTTGTGCAGCAGCCTGTACTGAGTTTTGTATTGCAATTTGTGCATTCTTTGTTGAATTGATTCCAAACTCAAAACAACTTATAACGATCACTGTAATCAAAAATAATAGTGTTTTAGTTTTTTTTCTCCATACTGAAAGTATTGCTCGCTTCATAACCCCCATAGGCTCAATCCTCCATTTCTGATAATATTTCCCTCGGTCTTTTAACAAACACGCTTAGCATTGCCATTAATATAGCAATAAGTGTAATTCCCATTTCGGTAATGAAAACTTGACTAATTATTTCAAAATTAATTCCCATATCTAAGTTTATTCTTGAAACCTGTATTTCATTAAACAGTCCCATAGCTACATTTATTATTTGCCCACTTAAAAGCGATCCCATAATAACTGAAACAAACAATATTAATTCTGATTCCGTAAATATTTGAAAAAATATATTTCTCTTTGTGTAACCCAAACTCAAAAAAATACCGAATTCTTTTTTTCTATCACGAATCCAAATACAATAAAGCAAAGTAATTACAAATAATGTAATAAGAGTAATCCCTCCTAAAATCAAATTACTAATCCTTTCTATCTGCCTTAACTGCATTTGTATTTTTTGATACATACTATCTGATACACTAATATTAACTTTCCCCTCAAAATAATCAGCTATCTGTTTCTCTACTGTTTTAATTTTTTCTGGATCTGCAATATATACTACAACCTTAGTATATATTTCCTTATTATTCAATATAACGGATATGTCTTGACTAACAAATATAATGTTTTCTATTCTATAAAAAGAAGTCATTGTTTCTGGTTGTTTGTCTTGGATACTTGATTCATATATTCCACAAATGGTTCCTTCAATAACTTTATCTGTACTTCTAAAAACTAATTTATCTCCTAAATCTAGCGAATTACTATCTGCTAATTTTTGATTAATTATAATCGCATTTTTACTTTTATTATTTATCAATTCCCCCTTAACAAGTTTCATTTCTAGTTCTGCAAATCTGCTATCTTTTGATAGATCATCATATCCATATAGTGTAACCATTTTTTCTCTTAAGTTGTTCTCTATCTTGCCCTTGAAGTTATTAAAATTATTTGGATACGCATATTGCAAACTAATTCTATTAATATTTATCACTTCATTATTCTGTTTTATAAAGTCGATGTCTTTCGCAGAAATATTGTAATCATTTTTCTTCTCTATAATTATTTTAGATTGCGTATCTTGCTTAATTTCGCTTTGCATATTATTAGTATTCTTGCTAATTGTTAACATAGTAATGTTTAAAATGTTAACAACTATGAATATCAAAATCAAAATAATTGTCCGACTTTTTTTACGAACGATATACTTAACTGCTCTATCTCCAAAAAACATCATTAATCCCTTCCTAATATCATGCTGTTCTTAAAATGACAATTCGATCTGCAATAATACTGTTGTACTCAGATTCCCCAAATACATAGATAAACGTATTTTTTTTAATATCATTCAAAGTTGCCTTTTCATATGAATCATTTTCATAGTATTTGATAAAAACTTGGATATTAGAATCGTAAATTATATGTTGTTCATTATCTTCCTGATTCTGTTCCTCCCGCCCTATCGGCATAGCATATTCGTCATTATTTTCCATTCCTTTTTGTAATATACACCCATCCTCTATTAACTCAATTACATTCCCATAAGCTAACGCCCCTTCAATATTTATTTGATCTTCCCTTTCCGTATCTTGTAATGATATTTGAACATCACCATTTTTTTTATCTTGGCTAGTATCTGCTTGATTTTGAGAATATTCATTGCTCATCTCATTATTTTGCTTATTTTGGATCATTTTCCTGCAACCAAATAAAGAAAAACATATACATAATACAACAAAAGTAACAAATAAATATAATTTTTTCTTTCTACTCATCGAATTACCTCCACATTGACCTTATTAATTTTTCGTGATAATGTTATCATTTTAATATATGTTTTTTATATGTTTTTTGTATGTTCTTCATATGTTTTTATATTGCTATTTCCTCGGTTCTGGCTGGAGCGTGTCTGAAAAATAAAAATTGCACAAAACGCATGTTTTATTTCCCTTTTTCATGATAAAATTCATTAGGAAAGTATCAGATTCAGAGCAGATAAAAAGAGCAGTTCTGAGATGAATTAGAACTGCTCTGAATGTGATTCTTTCCAATTGTACCAAGACGCGGACATTCAGCCGATATGTATATGGGGATTGTATTCTTTCTCTTTGGAGAAAAAGCCATTTTCAAAGGCTGGAACACAAGTGTTTTTTTGCAATTATTACCATGATCTTTGGGCTGTTTTTGAAAAATGGGCATGCTTCGCAGACCTTCTTTCGGAGGTCTTTAAAAAGATATTGAGTAAGCGGTATAAGACGATCAGGAAGAGCCATACGTTCTTCCTATACTGTGCATCTGACTGCATCCGCATTCCGGGCAGATGCAGATATCTACTTTCCAGACTGCTTTTATCAGTTCAGCTATGGACAGACCTGTATATCTGGCACGGAAACGCTGATGTCCCTGAATAGTGAAGATCAATTTCAGGTTTTTGCTTTTGCTCCGGTTATTCAGGAATCCATAGTAACGGATCTTCTGAAAACCTGCCGGAAGTACATGCATCAGATATCTGCGGATGAATTCTGTATTGTCCAGCGTAATGATCCTGCGTGGATCACCAGGTTTCCTGCCGCGTGCGGAAAAAGTCACTTCTTTGTCATCAACGTTCAGGATCCGGCTGTTGGAAATGGCAACCTTATGCGTATATCTGCCAAGATACTCGATCGCGTTGCCGAATCCGTTGAAAGTTTCCTTGATATAAGGACACCAGTCTTTTTCGTAAAGATCATTACGGAATCCAGACCATTCATAGGAGTTTTTGAGTTTTTCGCAGGAAGAGGAAAAAGTCAGCCTGTGGCCTTTATAAAGGGAATCCAGTTCTGCCAGATATTTTCCTTTGAACTTATCCCTTAGAACCCCGACCGGGATAAAAAATGTACTTTTACTCTTTTTTATCTTCTGGTCAGCAGTCAGTCCACCGCCGGAAATGATACAGTGCATATGTACATGGTATCCCATCTCCTGGTCCCATGTATGCAGGACCTGTATGATACCGGGTGTTGCGCCGAGCCACTTTTCATTGGAAGAAAGTTCCAAAAGTGTCTGGGCACAGCATCTGTGCAGGAGCGCATAGAGGAGCTGCTGGTTACAGTAGACCAAAGGGTTTAATTCATGAGGAAGGGTAAAGACCACATGAAAGTAAGGGGTGTCAATGACTTCAGCCCTGCGTTTGTCCACCCAGACCTCTTTGTTGACAACCTGACAGTTCGGACAGTTACGGTTACGGCAGGAATTGTTATGGAATTCCAGATGACCGCAGTCCGGACACTGGGAAATGTTCATACCCAGTCTGCCAGACTTACAGTTCATGATAGCTCTGGAAGTTTTTTTCTGGATATCCGACTGGAAAGAACCAGAAGCACAGTAATCCGCATAAGAAGAGTTCCAGATCTTGTGTATTTTGGAATTATTCATGTAAGACACCTCCCATCCTGTCAAAAGGGCTGACAGCATTTGCGGTACCATTAGAAGCAAGATGCACATAGATCGTGGTGGAATTTAGGGATTTATGTCCGAGCAGTGCCTTGATCGTGAGAAGATCTGTACCGTTCTCATAAAGATGTGTGCCAAAGGCATGGGGCTGTCGGGAAATAGATAGTTCCAAATCAGGGAGGGTATGACTCACAACGAGTCATACCCTCCCTAAATTTATCTGAAAAAAGAAAAAAAGATGGCTAATGATAACCATCTTTCTCTCCGTTACATGTTATAATGTAACTATGCTAACCAATAATTATTATAATGATTTTTTTGAATTAGGGCAACAGAAAATTAACTTTAGTTCAAGCCAAACGCATGAATGTGCTCCTCAACCACACCATATACTAAATTCAAAAATTATAAAGACATAATCTTCTCTAAATGCTTTTCTGGATTTGTTCCAATCACATACCGTTTCTTTTTCATGCTTAACGGACGGCTTCCTACCTCTAAAATTTTTAACATATTCAAAGCCAGTTTTCTTATAATGTTCAGATTATAGGATGCCTGCTTTTCTAATGTGTGATTCCCATCTTCTCGAAAGGTTACATCTAAATGCCAATGATAGCTTTCTATCATCCAATGACCACGCACAGCTCGCTCTGCTTCTTCTATATTGGTCGACAGGCTGCTTATGAAATATCTTTCTTCTACTGTTGTACTGCCATCTGTCCCTGCTATTGTATTACGAGTCATGATAATGCTTTTTAATCCTGCCCATTCTTTCTTCCGGCTTAACCAGCTGATGTCTTCTGTCTGCCAGTATTCCCGTTTCTCAAGGTTCCCCCTGGCCTTTTCTATCTGGTTTTTATAAGCGCATTTCTCACGAAGTTCTTTATCTGCAAAATATTCCCTCACATCTTCCAGAAGACTCCCCTGGTTTGCCTTTAATGCCAGAACATAATCCGCACGCTTTTGGCGGATTTTCTTTACAATAGCCACCTGGGTTCCCATGGCATCTGTTGTTATGATTGTCCCTTTTATATTCAGATGGTCCAACAGTTCTGGGATTGCTTTGATCTCATTTGTTTTTTCTTCTACTCGTTTCTGTCCCAGGCAAAAGCCTCTTTCATCTACAGCACTGACAATATGATTCGGTCTCTGGTTCTTATTTCCGTTCCCTCTCTGGGTTTTTCCGTCAATCGCAAGCAGGCGCTTTACTTTCTCCCCCTCATCGCTGCTTAACATTTCATTCCACTTTTGCTGAAAACTTTCCAGAAATTCAGTGGGCACCATTGCAAAAACTCTTTGGAGTGTATCATGGGAAGGGATTCCATTTGGAAGTTCCAGATAATTTTGCAAAAAATCTTCATGTTCTTTTCCAAACATCTCAATCTCTACCCAATCATCTGCATTTGCAAGCGTAGCAAAAAATACAAGCAGGATAATATCCGCCATCTTATGCAAAACTTTCTTCTCCTGTCTTATGTCCATCACCGTACCTGCATAGTCTAAAATCTCTTTCATAGGAACACCCCATCCTTTTTTCTTTGATTATATCAAAAAATCCGGACAGGGTGTTCATAATTTATTCATTCATGCGTTTGTCGTGAACTTTAGTTTCTTCGAATTGAGTTTACCTGACGACGATCCAGTCTATACCCTGAAAAAAGTGATGGAGGAATTAGATTTTTCTGGCTTGTTAGCCAATTGTTCAGATAAGGGAAGAACCGGGTACAACCCAATTATGATGTATGCTGTAGTTACCTATGCAAATATGCGGGGGATACGTTCTGTTGACCGTATTGTTGATCTGTGTGAAAGAGACCTTGCTTTTATCTGGCTGACGCGCGGACAAAAACCGAAACGTGATGCTTTTTATGACTTTAAAAACAGGAAACTAACATCTGATATCCTGGATGATCTGAATTACCAGTTTATGCGGCGGCTGCAGAAAGAAGGGCTGGTCACATTAAAAGAACTTTTTATTGACGGTACAAAGATAGAGGCAAATGCAAACCGTTATACTTTTGTATGGCGCGGAAGCATCAATTACCATCTGGCAGGACTTCTGGACTCTATCGACCAGCTTTTTGAAAAATATAATTCTTTTTTGCAGGAGAATGATTATGGGACAAAGTACGAGCTGGGAAATGCACAGATGTTTGTGATCGAAGGGATGGATAAAGTCCGGGAAGTGATCGAAAAGAACAGAAAACGAAAGCTTGTAAAACATAAAAAGCTTTCAAATAACCGTATTATAGAGATCGATAACTGTTCACCGCTTGAAATACGGAAACTCCAGAACAATCTCACGATGATCGCAGACAACGAGGGAATCGAATTTGTTTACGGAAAAGGAAAAAGAAAACCTGCACTTCAACAGTTGCATGAGGAACTGGAACAATGCGGAAAACGACTGATGGAATATAAAGAATGCTTTGAGATCATGGGAAAAGACAGAAACAGTTATTCCAAAACAGATCTGGAAGCGACTTTTATGCGTATGAAAGAAGATCACATGCTGAACGGACAGTTAAAGCCAGCATATAATGTTCAGATCGCGGTAGAGAATTATTTTATCGTACATGGATATGTAAGCAGCGACCGCACCGATTATAATACCCTGATCCCGGTCCTTGAAAAACATAAGAATGCTTTCGGGAGTATTCTGGAAGAAGTAACTGCGGACAGCGGGTACTGTAGTGAAAAAAATCTGCTTTATTTAAAACAGAATGAAATATCCAGTTATATAAAACTGCAGGATCATGAAAAGCGAAAAACACGCGCTTATTCAGAAGATATCAGTAAATATTACAACATGAGGACAGGGATCTTTGAAGATGAACAGTTCTATATCTGCCATGACGGACGTGAACTGTGGCATCTCAGGACAGAGAGCAAAGAGCAGGATGGATATACACAGACCTTTGAGGTATATGGTTGTGCAGACTGCAGCGGATGTGAACATAAAGCGCGCTGTCTGTATAAGTATGATGCGGAGAAAGATGCCGAAAAGAACAAAGTCATGAAGATCAATGAACAATGGGAGGAACTGAAAGAACGATCGCATGCCAATATCCAGAGTGAACGCGGGATCCTGAAACGCCAGACACGTTCCATTCAGACGGAAGGACATTTTGGAGATATCAAGGAAAATGAGAACTTCCGGCGTTTTAATTACCGTTCGGCAGATAAGGTATATAAAGAATTCATGCTGTATGCTATTGGAAGAAATATAAATAAATATCATCGTTTTTTATACGAAAAACTGAGAAAATTTGAAGGAAAAACTGCCTAGAAAAAAATGCGGCTGAAAAAATCCAAACAAGGATTTTTTGCGGCCAAAAACAGAAAGTATTTATCGACCGACAGCCCCTTTTACTTAAATTTCATAATGAATTAGTAAGTACAAACACTATTCTTTTAATTTAATTCTAAATTTTTGCCCAACAGGCTGCATTTCTGCGAAATCCACTTTAAAAATT
>OOAO01002792.1_pt1 | contig 10648 bp, 10 predicted proteins | sample 1671821 | NCBI WGS metagenome assembly OOAO01 (sample SAMN06348196, study PRJEB24527) | human gut metagenome | biome: human gut; feature: ankylosing spondylitis patient; material: feces | host: Homo sapiens | place: China | collected 2015-10 | reverse complement strand
AGAATCAGCGCAAGATTCGTATTCTTCTCCTTATTAAATATATAGGCATTCTTGGTAAAGGCCTCGTAGCGCCGGGTGTCGATGTCTATTTCATACCGATCGGCTGCCGGCACGCCGCTATGACTCACCTGACCGCCTTTTCTGCTTTCGTCCAATGCCTTGATGCCTGCCTGAAACACATAATGATCCCCCATATATGCCCAGCGATTCCAGAAGTTATACTGCTCTATCCGGGGAATATCGGCAAAGCCGTCATCATTGCCGTCGTGTGCCTTTGTTTCATTCTCGTAATGCGCCAGCAATGAAGTACTCCACCGCTTGGACAGTTTCACGGTGGCGTCTGCATTCGCTTCATAACGATTGGTAGTACTGGCAAAAAGGTTGGCCGAAACCCAATCGGCCTCAGGCAACTGTGGCTTCTTAAACTCAACATTGATCTGTCCCGTAAGGGCCTCGTAACCGTTTTTTACTGACGAGATTCCCTTTGAAACCTGTATGCTATGCATCCAGGGACCGGGCACATAACCCAACCCATAAGGAGAAGCAGCACCACGATAGTTCGGGATATTCTCGGTCAGCATCTGCACATAGGTTCCGGAAAGCCCGAGCAACTTGATCTGTTTCGCTCCCGTTGCAGCATCCGAATAGCTGACGTCTACCGACGGATTGGTAACAAAACTTTCACCGAGATTGCAACATGCCGCACGACAGAGCTCGTCACTGGTAATGATCTCTTCGTTCATCACACTGCTGCGCAACTTCAGCGTACTCAACTTACGGCTGACAATCTGCACTTCACTCAGTTCCATTCCTTCGCGCAGCACCACGTCCAGAACGGCTTTCTTATCGTTCACTTGTATGGTGTCGTTTTCGTAACCTATAAAACTTACGATCAGATGATTGGATTTGTCGGGTTTAGATATGGAAAAAGTACCGTCCTCACGAGTGGCTACCCCACCGGAAATGTTTTTCCAGAAAACGTTGGCGCCTATAATCGGTTCGCCTGCCTGATCTTTCACCGTACCGCTCACTTGCGCCTGTACGGTCAGACTGCCGAGAAGCAGTCCGGTCAATAACATGTATTTCATTAAATTTCTTCGTTTGTCTTTTTTATTTGGTTTATATTCAATAAGAAACAGATAGGATTCACCGTAGACTGCACAGGGTGACACAAGTTACCCGGCTCCAACAATCTACGGAATCAATCCTTAAACGGTGAAAGCCAGTGCAATCTGCGATGCAATCCAAACAATAAAAATCGAAGAAACTAAATAAGCAAAGTAGAATAAAGAGCCAGATAATGCCGGGAACTTGTCTTGGGTGGCGGTATCACATAAGGAGGATCCAACACCTCATCGCGGAAAAGAGCGCATAGCAAGTCCGATACCTGGTCACAAAGCAACAAGCTGACAGGAGCAGGAACAGAGGATTCGAATGCCTGCTTTACCAGATCAAGCTTATAGATGGTCGCCGTACATCCCTCGCCCCGGCATGATTTATGGAACTCAAAGTCAAACTTACCACAGAAGCCGCATTTGTCGGCACAGCAACAATTGGCCGTTTCACAACCACTGCAACAATATTGGGCAACAGAGACTCCCGCTCCTACATATACTATAAGGAGAGAAAGAATAACGGCAAGTATATAGCGGAATCTCTTCATAACGGTTGCAAAGATAAGCAGATTTAACCAGCTCTCCTCATTCTTTTTTCTTTTTTTATGCTGCCGATTCACTAATATGAACTATATTTGTCGATAGTGAACGATTATATAAATGTTGAATTTAAAGAAGAACCCCTTATGAAAAAACAATATGTCAGCCTGCTTGCGATAATACTTGCTACAAGTGGCTTTTTATTTTCTTGCGGTGACAAGATGAACAAGAATACCGGTGCACTGGAATTCGACAGTATACAGGTAAACGAAACAGCACATCTCTTCGGAGATACCGCAAAACCGGCATGTAATCTGACCATCAATTTTGCCTATCCGGTGAAGTCGACGGACAATAAACTGAAAGACAGCCTGAACAGCTACTTTATAGCCGCCTGCTTCGGTGAAGGATATATCGGAGAGAAACCGGCGCAGGTGGTCAAGGAGTACACCGAACATTACGTAAAAGAATATCGCACAGACCTCGAACCGATGTATGCCGAAGACGAAAAGAACAAAGAGAGTGAAGGCTCCATCGGTGCATGGTACTCATACTATAAAGGGATAGAAAGCCACGTGCAACTTTATTATAAGAATCTGTTGGTCTATCGCATTAACTACAATGAATATACCGGAGGCGCACACGGCATTTACATGACAACTTTCCTGAATATGGACCTGATAAACCTGCGTCCGCTGAAGCTGGATGATATTTTCACTGGTGATTATAAGGAAGCACTGACCGACTTGCTGTGGAATCAGTTGATGGCGGACAAGAAAGTGACAACGCACGAAGCACTCGAAGATATGGGTTACGGCTCTACCGGAGATATTGCCCCGACGGAAAACTTCTATCTGGACAAAGACGGCATCACCTTTTATTATAATGTATATGATATCACCCCGTATGCCATGGGACCGGTAGAAATTAAGATTCCATACGAGATGATGGAGCACATGCTGGGCAGCAACCCGATCATCGGAGAGATGAAATCAAAATAATCTAACTTTATTATTAAAATACAGATATATTACAACCTTATGAATACAACAGAACAAACTTCCTCCCTCCCCTCTGCCGGAGGGGAAAACGGAGTGAAGCTTCTTCTTAAATACTTTCCCGACTTGACGGAAGAGCAACGCAAACAATTCGCTGCGCTTTACGAACTTTACATTGACTGGAATTCTAAAATCAACGTAATCTCACGCAAGGATATCGAGAATCTGTACGAACACCATGTGCTTCATTCGCTGGGTATCGCCCGCATCATCCGTTTCCGGGCCGGCAGCAGTGTCATGGACCTCGGCACCGGAGGGGGATTCCCCGGAATACCGTTGGCCATTCTTTTTCCGGACACGAAATTCCATCTGGTGGACAGCATCGGCAAGAAAGTACGTGTGGCAACCGAGGTAGCCAATGCCATCGGACTTAAAAATGTCACTTTCCGCCATGCACGGGCCGAAGAAGAGAAACAAACATTCGACTTCGTTGTCAGCCGTGCCGTGATGCCCCTGGCCGACCTGATAAAGATTATCCGGAAAAACATCTCGCCCAAACAGCAAAATGCTCTCCCCAACGGACTTATCTGCCTGAAAGGAGGCGAACTGGAACACGAGGCGATGCCGTTTAAGCATAAGACAAGTATGCATAACCTGAATGAAGATTTCGATGAGGAGTTCTTTCAAACCAAGAAAGTGGTATATGTAACGATTTAAACGATCAAACAACATAGTCATGAAAATAAAGAGATTTGAGTTCAATATGTTTCCCGTAAACTGCTATGTGTTATGGGATGAAACGAACGAGGCAGTCGTGATAGACCCAGGCTGCTTTTATGACGAAGAGAAACAAGCTTTAAAGAACTTCATCGTCACCAACCATCTGAACGTAAAACATCTGCTGAACACTCACTTACATCTGGATCACATCTTCGGTAATCCATTCATGCTCCGTGAGTTCGGACTATCTGCCGAAGCAAACCAGGCGGACGAGTACTGGATAGACGAAGCTCCCAAGCAGAGCCGCATGTTTGGTTTTCAGCTGAACGAGGCACCTGTGCCATTGGGAAAATACCTGCATGACGGGGATATCATAACTTTTGGAAATACAACGCTGGAGGCAATCCATGTACCCGGACACTCTCCCGGAAGTCTTGTATATTATTGCCAGGCAGAAAACTGCATGTTTTCAGGAGATGTATTGTTTCAGGGAAGCATCGGCCGGGCAGACCTGACCGGAGGCAACTTTGATGAACTGAAAGAGCATATCTGCAGCCGCCTGTTCGTCCTCCCCAACGAAACAATCGTATATCCGGGGCACGGAGCACCGACCACCATCGGAATAGAGAAGGCGGAAAATCCGTTCTTCAGGTAAGAGAATATCAACAAACCTTATTATAAATAAATCATTAATAACATGAAAACCGATTTATTAGCCTGCCGCCACATCGGCGTCAACAAAGCGGATGCCGAAGTAATGCTCCGGAAAATTGGAGTTGGTTCGCTCGACGAACTGATTGATAAAACCATTCCAGCCAATATCCGGCTCAAAGCACCTCTGGCACTGCCTGCGCCGATGACCGAATATGAATTTGCCCGCCACATTGCCGAGTTGGCAAGCAAAAACAAGTTGTTCGACCTATATCGGCATGGGGTGGTACAACACAATCACTCCGGCAGTCATCCAACGCAACGTCTTCGAAAACCCCGTCTGGTATACTTCCTATACTCCTTACCAGACAGAAGTTTCGCAAGGCAGACTGGAAGCTTTAATGAATTTCCAAACCGCCGTATGCGACTTGACTGCCATGCCATTGGCCAACTGCTCTCTGCTTGATGAAGCAACCGCCGCTGCCGAAGCTGTGACAATGATGTACGCTCTGCGTTCACGCAACCAGCAAAAATCCGGAGCCAATGTGGTATTTATCGACGAGAACATCTTCCCACAAACCCTGGCTGTCATCACTACCCGAGCCATCCCGCAAGGAATTGAAATCCGTACCGGAAAGTTCCATGAACTTGAATTTACAGACGATCTCTTTGCCTGCGTCTTACAGTATCCCAATGCGAATGGTAATGCGGAAGATTACCGTGAGTTTACGGAAAAAGCACATGCAGCCAACTGCAAAGTGGCTGTAGCCGCCGACATCCTGAGCCTCGCCCTGCTTACACCTCCGGGAGAATGGGGGGCAGACATCGTATTCGGCACTACACAGCGTTTGGGTACTCCGATGTTCTACGGTGGTCCCTCGGCTGGCTATTTCGCTACCCGCGACGAATACAAACGTAACATGCCGGGACGTATCATCGGATGGTCGAAAGATAAATATGGCAAACTCTGTTACCGCATGGCACTCCAGACACGCGAACAGCATATCAAACGAGAAAAGGCGACCTCAAATATTTGTACCGCACAGGCATTACTGGCTACGATGGCCGGATTCTATACCGTCTATCATGGACAGGAAGGTATCCGTAACATTGCTTCACGCATCCATAGCATCGCTGCTTTCCTTGAAAAAAATATAGGGAAACTGGGATATAAGCAGGTAAACAAACAATACTTTGATACCCTCCGTTTTATCTTGCCCGATAGCATCTCAGCACAGCAAATCCGCACCATCGCTTTAAGTAAAGAGGTGAATCTGCGCTACTTTGATAATGGCGATGTAGGTTTGAGCATTGATGAAACGACCGATATAGCAGCCGTTAACGTCCTATTGTCTATCTTTGCTATTGCTGCCGGAAAAGACTTCCAGAAAGTGGATGACGTACCCGAAACAAGTACCATCTGCAAAGAACTGAAACGCCAGAGCCCCTATCTGACACACGAAGTATTCTCTAAATATCACACGGAAACGGAAATGATGCGCTACATCAAGCGCCTTGACCGCAAAGATATTTCACTGGCACAGTCAATGATTTCACTTGGCTCCTGCACCATGAAGTTGAATGCAGCTGCCGAAATGCTACCGTTGAGTTGTGCCGAGTTCATGTGCATGCATCCGCTTGTTCCGGAAGATCAGGCTGCCGGTTACCGCGAACTGATCCACAACCTGAGCGAAGAGTTGAAGATTATCACCGGGTTTGCCGGAGTGAGCCTGCAACCCAATTCCGGTGCTGCCGGTGAATACGCCGGACTACGCACCATCCGCGCTTATCTTGAAAGCATCGGACAAGGACACCGGAACAAAGTATTAATCCCTGCATCTGCCCACGGGACCAATCCGGCATCTGCCATACAAGCAGGCTTCACTACCGTGACTTGTGCTTGCGATGAACACGGAAACGTAGACATGGACGATCTCCGCACCAAAGCTGAAGAAAACAAGGAGGATCTGGCTGCGTTAATGATCACCTATCCCTCCACACATGGTATCTTCGAAACGGAAATTGTGGAAATCTGCCAGATCATTCACGATTGCGGAGCACAGGTATATATGGATGGCGCCAACATGAATGCTCAGGTAGGATTAACGAATCCGGGATTTATCGGTGCAGATGTTTGCCACCTGAATCTGCACAAAACATTTGCTTCTCCTCACGGTGGCGGCGGTCCCGGTGTAGGCCCGATCTGTGTAGCCGAACATCTGGTACCATTCCTTCCGGGACACGGACTGTTCGGAAACTCACAGAACGAGGTTTCTGCCGCTCCATTTGGCAGTGCAGGCATTCTGCCCATCACTTACGGCTATATCCGCATGATGGGAACCGAAGGACTGACAATGGCAACCAAAATAGCAATCCTGAATGCCAACTATCTGGCAGCCTGTCTGAAAGATACATATGGCATCGTATACCGGGGAGCCAATGGCTTTGTGGGACACGAAATGATCCTGGAATGTCGGAAAGTATATGAAGAGACAGGTATCAGTGAAAATGATATTGCCAAACGTCTGATGGATTATGGCTATCATGCTCCTACCCTCTCCTTCCCCGTTCACGGCACACTGATGATTGAACCGACTGAAAGTGAGAGCCTCGCCGAATTGGATAACTTCATCCATACGATGTTGACCATCTGGAATGAAATTCAGGAAGTGAAGAACGGTGAAGCCGATAAGGGGGACAATGTGCTTATAAATGCTCCACACCCCGAGTATGAAGTAGTAAGCGACCGGTGGGAACACTGCTATACGCGTGAAAAAGCTGCATACCCGATAGAAAGTGTACGTGAAAATAAGTTTTGGGTGAATGTAGCCCGTGTCGATAATACATTAGGCGACCGCAAACTATTGCCGACATGCTATGGCTGTTTCGACTGAAATTAATTTGATTCACCACAGAGTTCACAGAGTATCACAGAGTTTATCTCTTGTAATTTCTACTCCGTGATACCCTGTGTTACTCTGTGGTGAATTTAAACTTGAATCCGATACTCTATTCCACAATGGTTATTGTACCTGCTTTCACCGTTTTTTCCTTCAACGATACACCTTCTGCCTGATATCCCAAAGCTACGCAACCGTAAACTTTATGGTTCTCGGGTACTCCAAGAGAGGTCAGATACGCCCGGACTTCCGGATCATCGCAAGTCGTCCCGAGTTGATTGATCCAGCAAGAACCGATGCCCAAAGAACGGGCTGCCAAAAACATATTCTCAATGGCACAGGCACAGTCCATCCCGGCCCACCACTGGGTAGGGTCATTAGAAACAATGACCAAACTCGGAGCATGATAATAACAACAATAAGTCTCACTATGTCCACGTTCCTGAAGGCGCTTATCGTCACTTTTAGCAAATGCTCCCTTGATACGATTGTTCAGTTCTTCAAGTTTCGCCGCATTACGGACTGCCGTAAAATGCCACGTTTCATAATGCATGCCGCTCGGTGCATAGGTAGCTGCCTCCAGTATGGCATTCAAGTCTTCCGACGGTACCTGCTTTTTATCATAGACACGCACACTACGGCGTGCCTTAATCGTTTCTAAAACTTCATTGGTTTTCATCATGAATATCTATTATTATTGTATTCCTTATCTTTTAATTAAACCAATCTTGGCATTCAGTTTGAAATAGTATACACCGTTCTCCCTTTCAAGGAATCCATACTTGTCTTTATCAACCGATCCTTTTTCAAGACGTGAATTCAGATAAAGGAAGTCTTCAAACGTTTTCTTTTCCGACTTATGATAGCACAACACCTCGCCACTGCCATCAACCAGTAATATACCTTCAACAGCCGAGTCCGTCCCGTTGTATATCTTTGCCGGACGCATACCCAAAGCGAGCGCCAATAAGAATTGCTTCATTTTAAATTCATAAAAACCATGCTTACTGATCAACTCTTCTTTTATCTTGAGAGGATTTACTGTCTTCATCAGTTCGGTCAGTTCACTGATACGTGTGATGCCGTCCAGATGCATCGTACGCACCATCTCTGCCAACACACGGGGAAAATGCAAGTCAATCATCAGCAAGTTACAGCGAAACACACGGTCTGCCACATCCGAGTATTTCAACACGCCTCCCAGACGTTCGATCATCATCATGCGCTCGGCAACCTCCGTAGGTGATTCGGGAAGGGCATTAATTTTATTTACGGTAGGTGCAGCAAACTTTACACCGGATTGCTCCAATTTCAGGTTTGCAGCACGTCCCCCATCCAGCAACGGATTCATCGCACTCAGACGCGAACGGACATTGAAACCGGCTAACGGAGCTTCGGGATGCCAAAAGGCGATTGAGAAATCGGTACGATCTTCCGTCCGTGCTTCAAGATCAAAGATTCCGGCTTCGTCCAAAAACTCCTCCACCCCATCGGGAGAAGTGACTTCATCGGTAGACGAACCTTTTATCGCATTCAGAATCAGGTCAGCCACCGTTGCAAAATCTTCGCGGGGCAAGCTTTTTCCGACTTTCTCACCTTCCATCCGGATATCTTCTCCTTCGATATAATAACACCGGGTGCCATCATGCTCCTCACGCTGAATCATCGCAATGGGCCAGCACTTTTCATCTTCTTTCTTTGCTTGTGGAGTTCCGAGAGAAACTTTTCCGTCTGCCAGCAGACGAAAAAAAACATATAGCTCACTCCACTCTCTTTTTGTTGCTTCAAATGCCATTCTATCTATCTTTTTATTATGTGTGGGAAGAAAACCTCCCCCCTGTCTTATTTCTTTCTCTTATTCATTTCCTTCTTCTTCATCTAAAATACGTGCAGTCTCCACTTTTTCCAACCGAGACCTTAAGCGAGGCATCGCCGACTGTCGGATGCGAAGTGTCATGCTGCAATCCATATCATACGACTGGGAGAGAATTTCCGGTTCCTCCTCTTTCACAATCCGCATCACATCGTTCATAAACGGATATTCAAAAAGCACGGTTACTTCTTCATCCACCGTTTTCTCTACAACAGTGGCAGCGGCAATAGCCTCGGCGGCGGCGGCTTTATAAGCCACAATCAATCCACTGGTTCCCAACTTGATTCCCCCGAAATAACGAACCACGATAATCAGAATATCCGTCAGTTCGTTGGAATTAATTTGTCCCAGAATCGGTTTGCCGGCCGTACCGGAAGGTTCTCCGTTGTCGTTTGCACGAAAGTTTTTACGTTCGTGCCCCAACATATAGGCATAACAGACGTGACGGGCATCGTAATATTTCTTCTGATACGTCTCCAGATGATTCTTAATCTCTTCCAATGTACGCACCGGAAGAGCGATGGCAATGAACTTACTACGCTTCTCGGTATAGGTACCTTCTGAAACTTCAGTGATGGTTTTGTATGTATCTTCTGACATGATATCCGGAATCATTTTTAATGGTTCAGGCTATACCTAACAACTGTACTTCAAAAACCAGGGTCGAAAAAGCCGGAATAGGACCACTGGTACGTGTCCCATACCCCATGGTATACGGGATGTAAATTATCCAACGATCTCCCACCCGCATTTTCTGCAAAGCGATCTGCCATCCCTCGATGACCTCACTCAAACGGAAAGCTTCGGGACAGTTCCGTTTCCATGAATTATCAAATTCCCGTCCATTGATCAGTGTCCCCCTGTAATGGACAGACACCACACTGCCGGGCCGGGGAGTAGCGGTACCACTACCTTCCTCCAAAACCTTATATAATATGCCACAAGGCAATTCGTATACATCCGCTTCGGCACGTAATGCCTGCATGAATTGCTCGTTCTGCAACTTGTATTCTTCTTTTCGTCCCATAGATCTATTCAGATAATAATTACTTCGGTCACAAAGATACGGAAAAACGTACATATTTGGATAGCCCGGAATGCAAAACGAGGATGTTCCTCTGTTTTAGAGTAACATCCTCGTTCTTTTTCTACATCGATACGCTCTTTATTCCAACTCGTGTATCACCAGTCCGGAACGCAGTTTCGGCTCGAACCAAGTGGTTTTCGGAGGCATAATGTTTCCCGTATCGGCAATATCCATCAGTTGCTTCATTGAAACGGGATAAAGGGCCAGTGCCACTTTCATCTCTCCGCTATCCACCCGTCTGCTCAGCTCACCCAAGCCACGGATACCTCCCACAAAATCGATCCGTTTGTCCGAACGCAAATCTTTGATACCCAGAATTCCATCCAGAATCAGATTGGAAGAGATCGTCACGTCCAATACCCCAATGGGATCATTGTCGTCATAAGTTCCCGGTTTGGCTGTCAGGCTATACCATTTACCTTCCAGATAAAGGGCAAAATTATGCAATGCAGCGGGTTTATAAATCTCTTTCCCCTTCTCCTCTACCACAAAATTCTTTTCAAGAGCAGTCAGGAATTCGGCAGGTGTCAGACCATTGAGATCTTTCACCACCCGGTTGTAATCAATAATAGTCAACTGGTTCGCCGGAAAACATACAGCCATGAAGTAATTATATTCTTCGTCTCCGCGATGACCGGGATTCTGTTTCGCCTTCTCGGCTCCAACCAGAGCGGCAGCGGCCGAACGATGGTGTCCGTCGGCAATATAAAGTGCCGGCATAGCAGCAAACTCTTTTGTGATCACAGCAATGTCATCGTTATCAT
>OOAO01002791.1_pt1 | contig 10658 bp, 12 predicted proteins | sample 1671821 | NCBI WGS metagenome assembly OOAO01 (sample SAMN06348196, study PRJEB24527) | human gut metagenome | biome: human gut; feature: ankylosing spondylitis patient; material: feces | host: Homo sapiens | place: China | collected 2015-10 | reverse complement strand
TTATATCAAAGAAAATGGAGAATATCTCATTGTATACATTGTATTTTCTATCTGAGATTTGATTTTTTATTGATAATATTTTATCATGTTGAACTTTTATTATAAATCCTAATATAGTGGATATAAAGACTAGAATACCAACTATTAGTTCCGAATACGAAAATGCAAATTCTTTAATCATGTTTTATTGATTTTATTGTTGTTTGCTGTATATTGAACGCCCGCACATAGTTTTGCCGACCTATGCGGGCGTTTGATGGTTATAACCCCGGAGGTTATTCCGGCTTTTGGTTGTATTAATAATATTGATATTCAGAACGTAACTGAGAGTATAATTCTGAAATCATTTCTTGTTTCATTTCTTCGGAATGTTGCATGATATCAAGCTGTCTATCCAAAAAATTAGATAATCTGTCCATTATTACCTTAAAGTTATCAATATTCATATTGGGTAGTAATATCGAAGGACTATCATCTTTCAAAACCGGATAACGAAAACTCATGGATTTATTATCTAGCTTATCCAATTCGTAAACTAGATTTCTTGCATTAGCAATCAAATTCTTCTCAAAATTGCCATCAATTCTGAGAAGTATATTATTGACATAATCGTCAAAGAGTTTACCTATTTCATGTATGAGTGGAAAGTTCTCTGGCAAATCATTTATTTTCTTACCTAAAAAAATAAGTTCTTTCAATCGGAGTTCAATAAACTGGCGAAAGCAAAATACCATTGGATATGTTAAGAATCTCTTGTGAAATGGTTCACACTTCTGTATCTCCTTATATAAGCTTTCTCCAGCTTGTCTATATCCCTCTGAGTAAGAAAAAAAAGATTTTTTAGATGTACTTAGCCAATTTTCGGCACCTACTTCAGGGATAAACAGTTTATCTGTTGCTAATGGCATTAGTTGGTCTCTCATAATGATTATTTAAGGGTTTATAAATTCTCCGCAAACTTCTTTATATCCGCAAACATACTTACAAAAAACAAGGAATGCAAAAAGTATAAGGAAATATGTTATAGGCAAATAAAAATAATACTACCAAAGCAGGAGGAATCCGACTTTTATTATGTTAGCTTTAGTAATTGTAGTACAAAAACAAATGTGACTACCAATGTCGAAATAATGGTAAACAAAGATCGCAATGTCGTTTTACTAATCCTTTTTCCATACTTTTGTATCTCTTCCGGTGGCTTACTCATGATAGCACTTTCAAAACGGCTTTTCTCCATCATTTCGTAATCAACAAAGACCAAATTTAGCATATTAAAAATGGGTAGTAAAATCCACCATGGACTTGTCTGGGAATTTGGCATAGCTATTATTACGAAATATCCGACAATTAGCATATTGTTGAAAGAGAAAAGTTTATCATGTATTCTGTCATAATACCGGAGAATGTCACGTGATCCTTGTTTCTCTTGTTCTTTGAGATTTTGAGTAATTTCATCAGTTTCTTTCATGCTTTGCTCTATTTCTTCATCTGCCATAGTATCTGTTATTATTGATGTCCGTATCCTGGTCGCAAACTGGGTGCGAGCGTTTGGTTTTATATACCAGCTATTATTCTTATTACTTTAAATGAGGATAGTTTTATATTATGTTTTTCTGAATAAAAACTATTCATTGCATAAGATTGATTAATAAATATTGGCATTGGCGATTTTAATCTACATATGTTATTTAAAAAATTGAGATTATGCGTAAATGTGCATACTGCTTTACTTTTATCATCAGAAAGAGCTTTTGTATAAACAGAAACAGGGACAAAATATGCATTAATATCACTTTTTTTGAGTTCAATTCTCGCTTGTAGTCGATGATTTCCATCTACAACTAAAAGATATTCCATGTGAGGGACAACTATTATAGGAGTATAATTATCACTTTTTTTCTTCTAGATGGGGCGTTGTATTGATATTCAAGTTGCCTAATCGGTATTTTGCAACTTTTACAATTGTACTCTATTATTAGCTGCTTTAGTTTATCTATGTTCCAATTAAGGACATGGTAATCTAGTGTTCCTACATACCATTCCTTACTATAGTTTTGCTTAATGTAAGCATAATTACTCTCACTGGAAGCAGTTTGCATTTTTTGAAATAGCTCATGTATTTCTTTAAATTCAGGAATAATCCTGAAAAGATTCTTTTTTTCGCATTTATCAATAACTGCTTTATAAACACCTTCAAGCATGCTCTTATTCCTCCATCTTAAATTTAGTACTACATTTGGGGCAAGTGATTAATCTTTTGTATGTCCGTTCTCATCAAAATCAAATGGCAATTCCGTCTGTCCTATTTGTCGCATTTTCATCTTTTTGAAGTTATCCCAAAACTGTTTCATGTTATCAGATACTTGAAACAGGGTAATAACTTTATTGATTTGCTTTTCAAGATTAGGCTCCCCAACATCCAATGTTAAGAACTGATGATAACGTTCAGTTCTGTTTCCTGATTCATTTTTGGGTGCTTTCTTTTTCAATTCGTCCAATATTCCATTAGGCAATTCCTCATAAATGATCGTATTCGTCCATTTTCCAATTACACCTGGTCTTTTTTTGATACCATTTATTGTAAAGTCCCAACCATTTAGACGGAAAAGTTCTCTGTAAAATATGTCTGGGAATCGTTTTTGCCATGGGAGTAATTCCTCCGATATATAGGCTTTTAAAATCTTTTGCAGTTCGTCTTTTTCACGCTCATATTGATAACCAGTTGCTTCATCTACAAGTGCAACAATACCCACTTTAGCAACAGAACGAATAATAATATTTGCGCTTCGAACTATTGTTTCATCTATCTGAGAGCCGGTTTCATTTGCCTTAATTATTGCATCGCATAAGTCAATAAGTAGGGTTACTTCATATCCGTATGTCTTTGATTGTGAGCCTCCTGACGTCGGACGATAAAATGGGATTGGGTTATTAACCTTATCCAAGACACTTATAGAGCCGGTTTCAGCAGCAGATATAATTTGTGTTATATCGGAGTTATTGGCAAATTTATTTAACCATGCCCCACTTGTTGCATTAGAACCTAATGCTTTCTGTATTCCACGACCTGAAAAAACTCGCGTCCCATCTTCCAATACATAACATGGTATTTCCAATTCTCCAAAACGGAGTGGAGTTTTGTCTGAACCGTATTTTGCTTTTAAAATTTTATCTTCCATAATATTCTAATTTTATAATTTTTCCACTAACTTCTTACTTATCTGTATCAATTGGGACTTATCTCATTTCTACTGTAATATTTATATCCTTCCATTGTAGAACCTTTACAGAAATATTTCCCATTTTCAATAGAGTCAACTACCATTTTTCTACCATCCGACTGACGAATAACAACACTCCCCACAGCAATGTCACTATATGTATCGCTGAGAATATCATCCGTTTTATTTTCTGCATTATTTAAGGTGTTATTTGGCAATTCCTTAGACTCAAGTAGCCTTGTTATTCTTGATACATTGTTTGTCATTCCCCACATCTTATTTTGTGTATTTACAACCGATTGTTACTCAATATCTTGTATGTAATAAATCAGAAATATGGCCTTAATCTTTAATGGTACATTCTGAAGGGCGAATATTTAACGCTTTTATTAATTCTTAACTCTCTTGGAACTTCAATATAGGCTGTTCTTTCACATTCCAGTGCTATCTGCGCTCTATGTTCCACATTAATTGGGGCTCATTATACAAGCCTTCGCAAATATAGTATATTTATAGAATTTAGTGTGGTTTTCTGAAGTAATCTTACCAAAATACTAATGAGCAATCTTGAAATAAGCAGACACCAAACCTACATCGCAAAGTGTTTATATTTTGTGCATACATACACTTTTTTTGAATTATACAAGAAAATCCACGAAAAGGCATTACCTTTGTGACTGAAAAAGCAACTGCGCTAATGACCTGAAGAATAAATAATAGAACAATATCCGAAACTCCTTCGCTGTCTTATAGGCTTTGGTCTGCCTCGCAGGGATAGTGATGGAGTTTTACTTTTATATACGACCATGGCAAAAAAGGCAAAAACAAAAGATGTAGCAAAGAAGACCATCGAGCAAACTTTGTGGGATTCAGCAAACGAATTACGCGGCAACCTTGATGCTGCCGAATACAAAAGTGTAGTGCTCGGACTTGTATTCTTAAAATACATCAACGACTGCTTCAAAGTTAAGCACGATGAACTTGTAGCAGAGGGTGCCGGCTTTGAGGAAGACCCTGATGAATATATCGGTGACAACATCTTTTTTGTTCCTACAGATGCCCGTTGGGATAAAATCGTCAAGGCTTCGCTTACTGCTGAAATAGGAGTTGTCATTGATACAGCAATGGAAGCGTTGGAGCAGGAGAACAGGCAGCTTAAAAGCATTCTCCCGAAAAACTATGCCCGTCCAGAACTCGACAAACGCCGCTTGGGCAATGTAATTGATATTTTTGAAAACAACCTGCATTTCACAGGAACAGAAGCCCGTGATGTGCTCGGGCGTGTATATGAATACTTCCTTGGAGAGTTCGCTCGTGAAGAAGGTAAGAAAGGCGGTGAGTTCTACACTCCATCATGTGTTGTCCGCACCATTGTTGAGGTTATCCAACCCTACAAAGGAAAAATCTTTGACCCGGCTTGTGGTTCGGGAGGTATGTTTGTACAGAGTAGTAAGTTTATCGAACGTCACCGAGGTAATATCAACCAAATTTCTGTTTACGGGCAGGAACTCAACAGCAACACATGGAAATTGGCACAAATGAATCTTGCCATTTGTGGCATTGAGGCTAACTTTGGCGACAGCTTCGGCGATTCATTCCACGATGACAAACATCCGTTCCTCAAAGCGGATTTCGTCATGGCTAATCCACCGTTCAACATTTCCAAATGGGGCGGCGACCAACTGCGTGACGACCCTCGCTGGCAATATGGCATACCGCCGGAGGGCAACGCCAACTTTGCTTGGATGCAGCATATGCTTTATCACTTGGCGGACAACGGACGCATCGGATTAGTGCTTGCCAACGGCTCGCTTTCCTCACAGCAAGGCACAGAGGGCGAAATCCGCAAAAACATTGTCAATGCAGATTTGGTAGAGGGCATTGTAGCTATGCCGTCGCAGTTGTTTTATAATGTGCAGATACCTTGCTGCCTTTGGTTCTTGACGAAGAAAAAGGCTCAACCGGGCAAGACGCTTTTCATTGACGCTCGCAACATGGGCTATATGAAAGACCGTACACACCGTGAACTGTCGTGTGGTGAAGAAACCGAAGACCACGGTAATGACATCGGACGGATTGCAGAAACCTTTGAACAGTTCCGTGCCGGAACGCTGGAAACTGAAAAAGGCTTCTCTGCAATTGCAACCATTGAGGATATAGAAAAGCAAGACTTTATCCTTACTCCCGGTCGTTACGTTGGCATTGCGGAAGTGGAGGATGACGGTGAACCGTTCCAAGAGAAGATGGAGAGGCTTACTTCCGAACTGTCGGATTTGTTCGCCCAATCGCATACACTTGAAAATGAAATCCGCAAGCAGTTGGCAAGAATTGGCTTTACCGTTAAGTAAAAAACTTCTACTCTTCGTTATGTTCACCCAAAAATAACGAAGATATGAAAGAGAAATTAATCCAAGAAATCAGCACCGCAATGGCAGAAGTGTTAAGTTTTGAACAAGTAGCTCACCTTAATAGCGTATTGCTTCAGGTTGTAAGCCAGTACACTATTACCGAGGACGGCGAGACATTGCATGAAAATGCAGTGTCGAATGACCGTCTGCTTGACATCTTCTTGTCTGCAAAACAAGTGGAGGGCTGCACCACTCCGACTATCAAATACTATGGCTCTACCATTCGGCAGTTGTTCAAAAAGATGCCTAAAAAGGTAACAGATTACACCACCGAGGACATCAGGGCCTATCTTGCCGTGTTCCAGCGGAAGAACAAGTCAAGCCGTGTAACTATCGACAACATCCGCCGGATATTTTCTTCATTCTTTGCTTGGCTTGAAGAAGAAGATTACATCATCAAAAGCCCCGTCCGCAGAATACACAAGGTTAAGACCGGAACACAAGTAAAAGAGGTATTGAGCGATGAGAATATCGAACAGCTCCGTGACAGTTGCACCGAAATCCGCGACCTTGCCATCATTGACATATTGGCTTCCACTGGTATGCGTGTGGGCGAGTTGGTGAAACTTAACCGTGAGGACATCAACTTCAACGAGCGTGAATGTATTGTTTTCGGCAAAGGGAACAAGGAACGTATCGTTTACTTTAATGCCCGGGCAAAGATACATCTGCAACAATACTTGGCTTCTCGCAAAGACCGAAATAAGGCACTCTTTGTTTCATTGGCTAAGCCGCACAAGCGTTTGGGTATTTCGGGCGTGGAAACACGTCTGCGCAAACTTGGCCGCTCGGCTAAGATTGTACGTGTTCATCCTCATAAGTTCCGGCGCACATTGGCTACAATGGCTATCGACAAAGGTATGCCTGTCGAACAAGTGCAACGGTTGCTTGGTCATGTCAAGATTGACACGACCATGCACTATGCTATGGTTAAACAGCAAAATGTCAAGCTGGCACACAGAAAATACATAGGGTGAGGTGTCACGATGAAAGAAAGATATAGGCTGCTTGGAGATTTCATTCGCCAAGTCGATGTCAGGAACACAGACGGAAAAGAGGAAAACCTTTTAGGTGTTTCCGTCCAAAAGATGTTCATTCCCTCCATTGCAAACACGGTTGGTACCGACTTTACGAAATACAAGGTAGTCAAACGGGGGCAGTTTACCTACATTCCAGATACTTCTCGGCGTGGAGACAAAATTGGTATCGCTCTTCTGACGGATTATGATGAGGGGCTTGTCAGCAATATCTATACCGTTTTTGAAGTGAAAGATGAAAACGAGTTACTACCCGAATACCTAATGCTCTGGTTCAGCAGACCGGAGTTTGATCGTTACGCACGTTTTAAGTCTCACGGCAGCGTCCGGGAAATAATGGACTGGGATGAAATGTGCAAGGTAGAGCTACCTGTCCCCTCTATTGACAAACAGCGCAGCATTGTGAAGGCGTACCAGACCATTACGGAGCGGATCGATCTAAAGCGGCGGATAAATGATAATTTAGCGGCTTGAAAGCTGTGCTAAAACCGTGGCTTGCAGTTCTTCAAGTAGGGTGATTTCCTTTGTATTCAAAGTCATTTGCTCAACGACTGCGGCAAGATTTAACTTTTCGATGAACTCGGACGGAGGAACTACAATCTTTATGTTGTCAATAAAGTTTTTACTAAGGTTATCCTGTGCTCCACCATTAGAAAGTCTGCTTATCGCCGCTTGACTTTGAATAAGTGAGAAGTACAAGTATGCTGCTTCTGCTTTTGAGCGACATATCATACCACAGATTGCCTGATTGGTAGTTGCCTCGATTGCGAGATACCCAACTTCTCCTGCTGTAACACCATACATCGCCATCAAAACGGTGTTTTTGGGAAGTAGTTTTGTAGAACTTTCGCTTAATCCCAACGGGGTAATATATTCTTCTGTCTGCAAAGTGATATTGTTATGCACCTCGCCAGATTTGACCCAAGAAATCGTTCCGTTTTCCCAATATTCATTGTTGGTACGGGATGGTGTCGAACCGGATTTTGTTTCAGCACAAAACTCGGATACGGTTTTAATCTTAAAATCCTCTGGAAATGTCAAGCTATCCATTTCTGCCTCGGTCAGATTTATCAAAGCACCTCTGCCGACATTCTTTTGGATAGAAGCAGTTCCAACCGCTACTAAATTATCATTTACAGGAGGAATGACCACAATGAAATGTACCAACTGCGGGAATGATAATCCTGCTACCCTCTGGGATGAGGGAGACACAATTTACTGCTCAGTGTGTACTCACAGAACGCGAAAAACCGACTTTGAAGACGATTCTGTTCAATGCCCATACTGCCACCGCCTGAGAGATAAAAAGGCGATGTATTGTAGATATTGCAATTCCTCTGACTGGACACCAAGTAGTCCGGCAGAGTTTGCCGAAATTGATAAGATATTAAAGGACATGGGCTATTAGAAATTGAAATACTCTCACCAGTGGCGAGAGTTTTACCCTAAGAACTGCCACTGAAAAGTCGTTCTCTGAGAATATTCAAAGGAGACACGACAATGAAAGAACAACTGATTCAAGAAGTGCAGCGTCAGATGCTTCCGTATCTGAACAACGCACAGTTAAAACAGCTTCAAGGCGTCCTTGAGGGGGTACTGAGTGGCGTAGAGCTAAGTCACAGCGCGGGCATGGTAGAAAGCGCAAAGGTCGATACGGTTGCCTGTTTTATCAACGCAAAACGCATTGAAGGCTGCTCAGAAAAAACCTTGAGCTACTACCGTCAGACCATTGTGTCAATGTTGTCCGGCATTGAAAAAGAGCCTCAAGAGATTGTAACTGAGGACTTGCGGAAGTACCTAACAGTGTATCAGATGAGCCGGAAGTCAAGCAAGGTCACGATAGATAACATCCGCCGCATTCTGTCCAGCTACTTTTCTTGGCTTGAAGATGAGGATTACATCGTGAAAAGCCCGGTACGCCGGATTCACAAGGTAAAAACGGCAAAGGTGATCAAGGAAACCTACACCGATGAGGCATTGGAAATCATGCGGGACAACTGCTGCAATGTCCGCGATCTTGCGATGATAGACCTTCTTGCGTCCTCTGGAATGCGTGTTGGTGAGATGGTTGCCCTTAACCGCGATGACATCAACTTCAATGAACGGGAATGCGTTGTTTTCGGAAAAGGAAGTAAGGAACGGATCGTTTATTTTGATGCCAGGACAAAAATCCATCTCCAAAACTATCTGGAAAGCCGCACAGACACCTGTTCAGCGTTGTTTGTCTCGCTGACCGCACCGCATGACCGTTTGCAGATTGGCGGCGTAGAAAGACGGCTTCGAGATTTGGGAAAAAGGCTGAATCTGCCTCGTGTCCACCCACATAAGTTCCGAAGAACATTGGCAACATCAGCCATAGATAAAGGAATGCCCATAGAGCAAGTCCAGCAGCTCTTAGGGCATCAGAAGATCGACACCACCATGCACTATGCGATGGTGAAGCAACAGAATGTGAAGCTGGCACATAGAAAATACATCGGATAGGATGGTGATTATGGTGTTCAACGAAATAGAACTATCATCGGTGATTACAGACATTGCAGCAGGTCCGTTTGGCTCGAACCTTAAAGTAAGTTGCTTTGTCCCTTGCGGTTTTCCTATTATTGATGGTGCAAACCTTAAAGGCTTCAAAGTCACGGATAACTTAACAAAATTTGTCACAGAAGAAAAGGCACGAACCCTCAGCAGATCGATTGCTCGTCGAGGTGATGTGGTCGTAACCATAAGCGGAACTTTGGGACAGATTGCATACATTCCAGATGATTCTTTACGTGTAAGTTCAGTCCCCCTTCGCCGTATGAGTTCTTCAATGGAACCGCCTCCATGCGGGCCTGTCCGTTTACTTTTTCCGGAATAACCTCCCAGCCGCCACGATCGATCACCAAGGTACCGTTCTCGCCAACGAATCCTAGGCCATGATTCCGTCCGTAGGCCCCGTCGTCAATACCGATCGCATGATCCCACATAACGGTGAAATCCTTGAATGTATAAATGGTTTGCAATAAGTCCGGGGTCTCGCAAGCGTCATCCGGATAACCAAATTTACCTCCGGAAGCCATGATAGACTCCGGTGCGGTGACGTTCATGCCATATAATGCGTAGTCCAGTAAATGTACGCCCCAGTCCGTCATCAAACCTCCCGCGTAATCCCAGAACCAACGGAATGTGAAATGAAAACGGTTCCGATTGAACGGACGTTTCGGGGCCGGGCCCAGCCACATATCATAGTCCACTCCGGCGGGCACCGCCTCATCCGGCTTTACGGGGATAGAGGGGCACCAGCCTTGATAAGAGAATACACGTACGGTGCGTATCTTACCCAGCTGTCCGCTATGTACGAATTGCATGGCGTCCTGCCAGTGCGGGTCGCTTCGTTGCCATTGTCCCACTTGTACAACCCGATTGTATTTCTGGGCCGCACGTACCATTATATTACATTCCTCGATACTATTTCCCAGCGGTTTCTCACAATACACATCCTTCCCGGCTTGGCAAGCGGATACCATTTGCAGACAGTGCCAATGATCGGGAGTTCCTACGATTACGAGATCGATATCCTTATTATCTATCAATTTACGCCAGTCTTTATATAAATGCTTCACTTTTTTCCCGGTGATCTTCTCGGTCTCTGCCGCCCGGTTGTTTAATACGTTCTCATCGATATCCGACAAGGCGATACACTCTACTTCCGGATTACGAAGGAAAGCTTTCAAGTCTTCGAATCCCATGCCGTTACATCCGATAAGCCCGACGCCTATCTTATCGTTTGCGCCCACACCAGCGCTCCCGGCTTTAATGAAAAAAGGACTGATGGTAAGTCCGGCACCGAGCAAGGCGGTCTGCCGGAGAAAATCTCTTCGAGTTGTCATGGTATTACTATTGATTTAAAGTATTTGCAATATTAAGCGAAATCCTTTACAATCGCAAATGATAATAGCTTTTTGACATGATACAGATTTACTTCACACGCAATTAACAATTAAAAGAACGTG
>OOAO01002790.1_pt1 | contig 10659 bp, 7 predicted proteins | sample 1671821 | NCBI WGS metagenome assembly OOAO01 (sample SAMN06348196, study PRJEB24527) | human gut metagenome | biome: human gut; feature: ankylosing spondylitis patient; material: feces | host: Homo sapiens | place: China | collected 2015-10 | reverse complement strand
CGGCCGGTCGTTGGTTGGATCCGGAAGAACTTACAGGTCCTGCTGTATTCTTGGCTTCCGAGGCTTCTAACGCGGTTAACGGACACATCCTGTACGTTGACGGCGGTATCTTGGCTTATATCGGAAAACAACCTAAATAATAAGGTGATAAGGTGGTAAGGCGGTAAGTGATAAGGAATATTACTTTACCGCCTTATTTTTTTAATCAGGCTGCTTATTACCCTATCGCATCATCGCATTACCACCCTATTGCATTACCATATTATCACATTATTTATTCAATATGAAGAAACTTCTTTTATTATGTATGACGGCTCTGTTTTGCTTCGCTTGTAACGACAGCAAGACGGTAACCGTTACGGTAACCAATCCGTTGGCCATGGAGCGCTCTAATGAAATGGTAGAGGTGTCTATGGAGACTATTACAAACCGTTTGGGTTTGGCAGACACGGCACAGATTGTGGTATTGGATGCCGACGGGCAGCAAGTGCCTTATCAGATTACGTACGACGGCAAGGTGATATTCCCGGCTACGATAGCTGCCAATGGCGCCGCTACGTATACCATCCAAACCGGTACACCCGAGGCTTTTGATGTAAAGGCTTGCGGTAAATGCTACCCCGAACGTATGGATGATATGGCTTGGGAGAATGATTTGGTGGCTTTCCGCGCTTACGGTCCCGCTTTGCAGGCCAAAGGAGAGCGTGGCTTCGGTTATGACTTGTTTACGAAGTATAATACTACCGAACCGATACTGGAAGCTATGTACGCCAAAGAACTGAACAAAGAAACCCGGGCTAAGATTGCCGAACTGAAAAAGACCGATCCGAAAGCCGCTACCGAACTGAGCCGTGAACGTTCTTATCATATCGACCACGGTTATGGTATGGACTGCTATGCAGTAGGCCCTACGCTGGGAGCCGGTGTGGCCGCACTGATGGTAAACGACAGCATCATCTACCCATGGTGCTATAAGAATCAGGAGATTCTGGACAACGGCCCGTTGCGTTTTACGGTGAAGCTGGAGTTCACCCCTCTGACTGTAAAGGGTGACTCGACTGTGGTGGAAACACGTTTGATTACACTTGACGCAGGTTCTCATTTGAACAGGACTGCCGTATCATACAGCAACCTGAAAGAAACATTGCCTATCGTTGCAGGTATCGTACTGCATGAACCCGATGGAGCTGTTGTTGCCGATGCTGCCAACGGTTACATTACTTATGTAGACCCTACTACCGGTCCTGATAATGGTAAAATCTTTATGGGTGCCGCTGTTCCCGCTGTTGTCAAGGATGCGAAAACCGTACTTTTCTCTGAACAGGAGAAGAAGGAACGTAATAATGCCGACGGCCATGTACTTGCTGTCAGCGATTACGAACCGGGTTCGGAATATGTATATTATTGGGGCTTTGCATGGGACAAAGCGGATATAAAGACTGCCGATGCCTGGAACCGGTATATGGCTGATTTCGCTCAGAAAGTACGCAATCCGTTGACGATAAAAGTAAACTGAGAAAGCAGAAAGATTTGAAAGTTAAAAGTTGAGAGTTGAAAGTCAGGATGCGCGACTATGCCGCATTAAACTTTCAACTCTCAACTTTTAACTCCCATAACTCTATAACAGTTTAAACTCGTACCCTTCTTCTTTCAGAAATTCTATTGCCCGCGGTAGTGCGTATTGCAGATTTCCGTTGTTCCAGGACTTTAAGGAATCGTGAAACGTGATGATGGAACCATTGCGCGCGTATCTCATTACGTTGGCAAGCACCTGAGGACCGCGCAGCTTCTTACTATAATCGCGCGTTACCAAATCCCACATTATTATCTTATAGCGACGTTTCAGTATCATATACTGTGTCCATCCCATGTGTCCGTGCGGAGGACGGAATAAATCCGTTTTCATCACCTCATTGGCTTTCTCCGCATTGGCCAGATAGTCTTTGAAGTTATATTCAAATCCTCTGAGGTGGTTGAAGGTATGGTTACCGATGCGATGTCCCCGCTCCACAACCATTTGGAACTCATCAGGATGTTTACGGATATTGTCACCTACCATAAAGAAGGTGGCCTTTATACCGTATTTGTCAAGCAAATCAAGAACCCAGGGAGTAACTTCAGGGATAGGCCCATCGTCAAAAGTCAGATAAATGGCTCTCTCATTCGGGTCCATTCGCCAGACGGCGCTGGGGTATAATTTACGAACGAACTCGGGAGGCTGTTCTATAAACACGATTAATCAGTGGTTAACGGTTAGTGATTAGTGATAAGCGTGCAGTGGTGAGTAGTTGGCAAACAGTTATTTGCCAATCACCCACCACTATCCGCTTATCACTGTTTAAGTCTTTCTACATATAAGTTGTACAACTCTTCTACTTTCGGTTCGTAGATTTCCGCCAGTTTGGAATTGTATTTCTTCATAATCTTTACTTCGGCATCGAGTACTGCCCAGTGGTATTCAAACTCACGGGTAGAGATAACGAAGCGGCTGTCGTCCATGCTCAGATACCAGGTGAGGTATTCCACGGCTTTGTTGGCAAGCGCTTTCATCATTTCGTCGGCTTTTGCGGAATCGCCTAACTGGTAATACGCTTCAGCCATTTGTACGGCGCCGTTCTGCCAGTCGTATGGTACGTTGAAGGCGGGAATCATCTTCTCGGCATAGTCCAACGCGGCTTTCGCCTTATCCTTCTTGCCCTCGCGTATCAGTTGCTGCACGAGCTGGGAGAAGATACGGCGATGCGAGTGACACATACGCATCGTATTCTCGTCAATGTAGATACCCGGCTTGTCGATACCGCCGAACTTGAATTTGTTCATCAGGTTGTCGTACATCTTTTCGCTGTCAATCTTCACACCCAGTTTGTCCGTATCGAACGGAGTGAAGCGGTAGGTAAGACCTTCCTGAATGAAGTGGTTGCCCATATTCAACTGGTTCTCCGGCCCTACGCTGACTGCGATGTAGATAGGACGCTCCCAATTGGCTTCCGCCAACATCTCGAGCATCATAAGTTCGCTCTTGTAGAGGGCGCGTTTGCCTTTCAGCGAGATGTGCATATAGTCGGGGATGGAATCACCCGGTATCATCATGCCGCTGCGGCGTACGGCTTCCTTATCCACTTTCATCACGATGCTGTCGGTGGGAATCACTTTCAAGTCTTCGTTCTTGCTGCGTATCCAATATTTCAGGATGTTTTTAAGCTCGTAAGGATTGTCGCCGAATTCTTTCTTCACGTTTATCAGTGCTTCGGTATTACCGCTCAGGGCTTGTTTCTCTGCTTCGGCATACAGGGCATCGATGCTCTTCTTGTATTCGGGGCGTACCGGAACATATTCGTTGGTACCTTCCACGTACTCCATACGGTCCCACGTGATAGGCAGGGAAGGAGAGTCGTAGGCGGGACGCTTCATCTGGTCGATGTACCAGTCGGTCTGCAGGTAGCTGAGGTTACAAGTACGGGCATCGGTGCGGAAACCTTCCGTCTCTTGGTTGTACCACAGGGGGAAAGTATCGTTATCACCGTTGGTGTAGATGATGGGATTGCCCGTCTCCTGCAATGACATCAGGTAATTCTGACCGAAATCACGTGCCACATAACGGCCGCTGCGGTCGTGGTCGTCCCAGGTCTGGCTTGCCATCTGTATGGGAACAAAAAGACAGGCCACTGAAACGATGGCCGCGGCGGGAAGCTCCTTCATCTTGGCATAATGCTGCAACAGGCGGATGATGCCTGCCACACCCATGCCTATCCAGATGGCGAAAGCGTAGAACGAACCCGCATACGCGTAGTCGCGTTCACGCGGCTGGCTTGGCGTCTGGTTCAGATAGAGCACAATCGCTATACCGGTCATGAAGAAAAGGAAGAACACTACCCAGAACTGCTGGATACCTTTCTGGCCGCGGTAGGCCTGCCACAACAGACCGATAATTCCGAGCAACAGCGGCAGGCAGTAGAATACGTTATGCCCTTTATTCTGACGCAGAGATTCGGGTAAAAGTTCCTGATCACCAAGCCTTAGATTATCTAACAGAGGAATACCCGTGATCCAGTTTCCATGCTCCGGTTCGCCATGTCCCTGGATATCATTTTGACGCCCGACAAAATTCCAGAGAAAATAGCGCCAATACATATAATTGAGCTGATAAGCGAAGAAGTAGGTAAGATTCTCTTTTTGCGTGGGAGCTCCGTCCGTTCCTTCCGACCAGCTTTTGTAGGAGGAAGCCATGCGATCATTCCACATTCGTGAAAACAGCATATTTTGAGTATAGCATACTTCCTCTTTATTTCGAATCACTTTATATTTCCCTTCTTCCCTATTCGGTCTGTAGACAGCACCACCCGTTTTCATTTTTACCTTGTAATAATCTCCTTCGGGCACATACTCCGGTTCGGAGGCATACGTTTTGCCATAAAGTAAAGGGGCGCTTTCGTATTGCTCCCGGTTCAAATAGCTTTTGAGTGCGAAAATATTATCCGGAGCATTTTCATTGAGCGGTGTATTGGCATTGGCACGAATCAATATCACTGCATAGGTGGTATAACCTACGGTAAGCATAAGTATGCACCATAAAGCTGTATTGATTAATCGTTTTTTGAAACGATAGATACCAGCTATGAGCAGGAAAAATGTGATAGCCAGAAAGCCAATCAGTCCTGTTTGGAAAGGAAATCCCAATACATTGACAAAGAGTAGTTCGAACCATCCTCCAATATCCGCCATTCCGGGAATGTAGACAAAAAGTATCAATACAATAAGCAGACCGGATAAAGCAATCGCCGCAATTGCTCCTTTAAGCGAAATCGTTCGATATTTCTGATAATAGAAAACCAGTACAATCGCTGGAATGCAAAGCAGATTGAGCAGATGTACTCCGATGGAGAGTCCGATTATATAGGCAATCAGAATAATCCATCGGTCACCATAAACGGTGTCCGACTCATCCTGCCAGCGCAGAATCATCCAAAAAACCAAGGCAGTAAGAAAAGAAGAGAAAGCATATACTTCTCCCTCTACTGCGCTGAACCAGAAAGTATCACTAAAAGTATATGCCAAAGCTCCTACCAACCCGGAACCGAGAATGATAATCACGTCGGTTACTGACAGATTCTCTTTTTCTTCTTTCAGAAGAGATCTGACCAGGCGAGTGATACTCCAAAAAAGAAAGAGGATACATCCTGCACTTAGCAGTGCATTCAGAAAGTTGACTGTACGTGAGACCTGGGAGGGATCGGAGGCAAACTGTGTAAACAGATTACCTACCAGCATATAAAAAGGTGCACCAGGCGGATGTCCGACCTGTAACTTTTCGGCGCATGAAATAAACTCAGGACAATCCCAAAAACTGGCAGTAGGTTCGATTGTCATTCCGTATACGAAAGCTGCTATCAGGAAGACAAGCCAACCACTGAAATCATTCCATCTTTTAAATAATAAGTAGTTCATAGTTCTGTAACTTTTTTGTTTGCAAAGTTATAGAACAGTGATATAAAACAGGCATTTTTAGCCGGACGGATACGGACATCCCATTTCTATAAGGTGTTGAAAAACAAAGCTTTTTGTCAGGTAATTCCGGACAAATGTGGACTACAATGATTTGATGTAGTCTTCCAGTGATTCTTTGGAACTTACAAGCATAAGTTTCTCCGTTTTTATTCTGGATATTCTTCGGGTAAGAGTTTCTACAGTCAGTTTCATTAGATCTGCAAAGCAAGCAGGCTGGATACCTTCGCGCAGGAAAGCACATACTCTCAAATCTTCTTCTGTAAGTTTAGGACTTATCTCTTTCAATTTGGAAACAAGTCCATATACTCCTTCCTGTAGTCTTAATAATTCACTCCAGTCTTTCTCTGAAAAAGAAACAACCTTGGAAGGGGAAACAGACCGTTCTTTTATTTGCCGGACTTTCGATACTACCGGAGAACTTTCATAAATATGCTGTTGAAGCGACTGATATTTTTCTTCCAGATAGTTACATTGCAACATCAGTTTATCCGACTCTGCCTCTTTTCGCAACATTTCATCTTTAAAAGTAGTCAGTTGAGAATATACAAACTTATTCTTCTTCCAGAGCAGCCCGAGTAACAAGGACATCACACCAAAGACTCCCAATGCAGAAGAAAGAATAATCTTCGTATCGCCTGTCTGATCGTTCAGCATTAGCTGGCTGGCATAGGCTTTTCTTTCCATTTCCAATGCTTCGTCGAAATGACCATATTTCTGATAATAAAGGCTGCAACGTCTGCACACCTTGGCTACATAATCGTACTTCTCTGTAAGAGCAGCAAGCTTTATTGCTTCCTTGAAGTGGGTCTCCGCTTCCTTTTTCTGGTCAAGATCACTCTCTACGCATGCCAGATAAAAATAAGCCTTTGATTTCTGAAGTTCATTGCCGTGTTGGTCAAAGTATGAAACTGCCTGACGGATTTGCTTATCAGACGTATGGGCGATATTTTTATCTTCATTCAGCTGGGTACACAACAGATTATATTCTGCCAGCTGTGCTTCGTTCATCTGGTTGATCTGGATATTTTCGAGAATAATAGATGCTGTATCCGGGTCCTGCCCCATTAGCTGTGCGGCTTTGTCTAATCCCTGTTTTACATTAGTCCCTTCCGGATGGCATGCAGCCAGTGAAAGGACAACCACGTATAATAAGATTCGAAGATTATTCATAACTCTGCTTTTATCTTTGTATACAAACGATTGGATTTGCAAATATAAAAAATAATATGATACATACACCTCTATAAACCATACAAAAAATGGTGTCACTATCCTCCTCTCATAGTGACACTATACTGTGATCATAGTTACACCATCACGGCAGGATAGTGTAACTATATTATTTATGCTCCTATTATTATGCATATCGCAGATTGCCCTCATGTTTTTTTTGACAAAGATCAAGCGATGACGGGCTGTTTATTAAGAAGATTAGCCGTATCTTTGTAACAAATAAAAATTGTATATATCATGATTAAAAACATTGTATTTGATTTTGGCGGAGTGATTGTAGACATTGATCGCGATAAAGCTGTTCAGGCGTTTATCAAACTGGGATTGGCGGATGCCGATACTCGTTTGGACAAATACCATCAGACCGGAATCTTCCAAGAACTGGAAGAAGGAAAGTTGAGTGCCGATGAATTTCGGAAGCAATTGGGAGATCTGTGCGGTCGCGAACTGACGATGGAAGAAACCAAACAGGCGTGGTTAGGCTTTTTCAATGAAGTGGACTTGCGAAAGCTCGATTATATATTGGGACTTCGTAAATCATATCATGTGTATCTCTTGAGTAATACCAATCCTTTTGTTATGTCATGGGCATGCAGTCCGGAGTTTTCATCCGAAGGGAAACCGCTGAACGATTATTGCGACAAACTATATTTATCTTACCAGTTGGGACATACCAAACCGGCTCCCGAAATATTCGACTTTATGATAAAAGACAGTCATGTCATACCTTCCGAAACGCTCTTCGTTGACGATGGAAGTTCGAATATCCACATAGGCAAAGAACTTGGCTTCGAAACCTTCCAACCAGAAAACGGTGCTGATTGGCGGCAAGAGTTGACCGTTATACTAAATAGTTGAGAAGAGGTATCTTTATGCTCCTCCCACCTACAGGAGGGGACCCCGGAAGGAAAGGTGCCAGGTAAGCAATTTCTAAAACCTTTTCAGCTCTTTCTTTTCAAATGTCCACTCCGGTGTATACAATCTGCCACTGTCTGTATCTGTCAGTTCATACCAAGGTGACAGATTTCGGTTGGCAGGATTGACGAGGATATGTATTTGCTGGGCGGGCATATAACTTTGCGCCAATAAAAAAACTTTCTTTTTTGTTTTCGGGTGAATTGCCACATCTACTACTATCACGGCATGGCCCGGTGAACCTCCTTTGATAAACACATCTCCTGCTTGCAGTGAAGTATAAGGAACCGTACGAAGCTCTTTTGAAAGAGAAGCAGTGCCGGCATACATACCATATTCAAGTATTTACGAAAAGTCTTATATGAATAGTCTTTGCCTCCTGCAGCATACCATTCTACCTTATTTCCAGTTACTTTGATACGGTTTCCTTCCGCCCATTTTTTATATTCTGCCGGAAAGCCATTGGTAAAGTTAAATTTGATTTCTCCGTATCTTTTCTGTGCCCATAGGTATTCTGCCCGCAAGCGCATGACTGCATCCGCACATTGCTGTAAATCGCGATTGCCTATTTCCATATCTACTACGGCGAATGCGGCTGCCTGATTCCTTTTCTCCTGTCCGTTGTAAAGTAAAACCTTACTCCCTTTGGGCAATAATGGGAGTTGACGCAGATAGGCGGCAAATGAATGTTCATCGCATACTTCACGAGTGTAGCCCGTAGGAGGAAGAATGGTGCTTTCCACTGACTGTCCCAGCGACACTATAATTGAAGTCAGACATACTATGCTGAATATAAGTATTCTTTTCATATCGTTATTTTTCCCGAAGATAGGATATCTTTTGCAGAAAACCAAGTTTTGCAGGAGGAAGCTTCTGAAACCGTCTAATCAGAATACTATTCGGCAAAAACAGAATTTTCGGATATTCTCTTTATCTTTGCTGCAAATAAAAGAATATGCAACCACAAATCATACTCATTACCGGAGCTTCTTCCGGATTTGGAAAGATCACTGCGCAAATGTTATCAGAACAAGGTCATATCGTTTACGGTACGAGCCGGAAACCTTCAGAGAATATAGGTAAGGTCCGAATGCTTGTCGTTGATGTAACGAATAGTATTTCTGTTCGTCAGGCTGTAGAACAAATAATATCCGAGCAGGGACGGATGGATGTACTGATTAATAATGCCGGTATGGGAATTGGCGGAGCATTGGAGTTGGCTACCGAAGAAGAAGTGAGCATGCAGATGAATACAAATTTCTTTGGCGTGGTCAATATGTGCAAAGCGGTGCTCCCTTATATGCGCAAGGCACGTCGGGGAAAGATTATCAATATCAGCTCTATTGGTGGAGTGATGGGCATCCCCTATCAGGGATTTTATTCAGCATCCAAGTTTGCAGTAGAAGGATACAGCGAGGCCTTGGCGCTGGAAGTTCATCCGTTTCATATTAAAGTCTGCCTGGTGCAGCCGGGAGATTTTAATACCGGGTTTACCGACAACCGGAATATCTCTGAACTGACCGGACAAAATGAAGATTATGCTGACAGTTTTCTGAGATCATTAAAGATTATTGAAAAAGAAGAGCGTAACGGATGCCATCCCCGCAAGCTGGGTGCTGCAATCTGTAAAATAGTAGCGCGTAAAAATCCTCCTTTCCGGACTAAAGTAGGTCCGTTGGTGCAAGTTCTGTTTGCTAAAAGCAAGAGCTGGCTGCCGGATAATATGATGCAATATGCTCTCCGAATATTTTATGCTATCAGATAAAAAAAAGTTTCATGCCTTGAAACTCTAGTTCCCACTGCTTGAAACTCTGGTTTCTACGCCTTGAAACTTTGGTTTCCTCGGCGTGAAACTTTCTGAAACACTTGTCGAACCTGATAGTGGTCGGCTACTTCTGTCTGGCTATTAAGCCGGCTCGTTGATCATCGAGTCCGGCTCAACCACTCCGGTTATTTACTTGTTAATATTTGTACGATTCGTTCGGCTGTTCGTCCGTCCCAGCGTTCGGGGAGTTCGCCTTTCTTCCATTCACCTTTCATCAGCGTATCCATAGCCTGAGCGAGTGCTGCCGGATCTTCGCCGACCAGTTCATTCGTTCCCACGCGCCACGTTTCCGGATGTTCGGCATACGTGTTGAGCGTGATACAGGGGATGCCGAGGAACGTAGCTTCTTCGGCTACATTGCCGGAGTCCGTGATGATTCCTTTGGCTTTATTGATCAGATATCCGAAGAAAAGATAATTCTGCGGAGGCATGATATGAAGATTCGGGGCTTCTATGCCGAGGTCTTTGATTGCATTGCGCACATATGTGTGCATGGGCGCTACGATAGGCATACCAGCAGCTTTTTCGATCATCGTTTGCATCAACTTCCGCAGGTTCTCTTTGTTGTTGAGCAGTACACGTCGGTTGAGGGTGAGCAGGAGATAATTGCCCTCCTGAAGTCCCAGCACGGAGAACCATACCGGTTTGAGCAGCCGGTTCCGGTTGAAACGAACGGTATCTACCAAAATGTTGCCGACGTAATATACGTTTTCGCTTTCCGTGCCTGTCTGATTCAGATTTCGGTTGGCCACCATGCCGGCGGTAAACAGATAATCGGATACTCCGTCGGTAATCATCCGGTTTACTTCCTTCGGCATCTTCATGTCGAAGGAACGTGTGCCGGCTACCAGATGGGCTACCTTGATTCCTTGTTTCTTGGCTACGATGGCGCAACTCATGGTTGCTGTCAGATCATCCACTACCAGGACGACGTGTGCCGGATTCTCCGTCAGCTCCTGTTCGAAGGCGATCATGATTCCGGCTGCCAGACTGGTGGGGTTACTGCTTTCCACTCCAAGGTAGACATCGGGAGCTTTCATGTCGAGATCCGAAAACAGGGAAGCATCCAGACTTGTATCGTCCCGTCTGCCTGTGTACACCAAACGGTAGGAGATGCTTTTACCCAGCCCTCTTGCGGCTTCGATGGCGCGTGTGATAGGGGCTATTTTCATGAAATTGGG
>OOAO01002743.1_pt1 | contig 10830 bp, 9 predicted proteins | sample 1671821 | NCBI WGS metagenome assembly OOAO01 (sample SAMN06348196, study PRJEB24527) | human gut metagenome | biome: human gut; feature: ankylosing spondylitis patient; material: feces | host: Homo sapiens | place: China | collected 2015-10 | reverse complement strand
TTGAAGATGTTGCAACGTGGGGTGTCTGTTCCCTGCAAGGCTGGGTAAACAGCTACGAGAGTGTTAGGTTTGTAGCCATAGACGACCATACGGCAATCATTACGGGCGAATATAACATGGAGCAAAAGGTGTGGTTAGAGAAATATGCACCCATAAAGAGCCTTAAAACCAGTTGATTGAGAACGGCGGCGGTTGCCGCCGTTACTTTTTTATAAGTTCTAAGAACTGGATTTAGGAAAATACCTAGTTCAAAATTTTGTGCAAATGGAAACAAAATTCAATTGTAAAATTATAAAACTATCTTCGTAAATTTTCATTAAGAATATTTTCCAAACTCCGTTTTGTCTCATGAACATATTTAACATTATCAGCTCTCATCGCACTTAGGTATTTTTGACATTTTTGATGCATTTCATCACATGCATCAAGAAATTTTTTTTGATGATGCTTTTCTAATTGAGCAAAAAACTTCTTGTAAAAACGTTCATATAACCCGGCAACTTTAAAAGGGTAATATTTTTTTTCATCCCCCCTTCTCGTGTTAATCAAAATAGAATGTGCATAATCAAAGGCGGTCATACATGTAGATATATTCCCGTTCTCAATTTCATTTTCTAATATAAATCGGCAATAGTGATTATCCACTTTGTATGTATCGTAGTTTTTAACAGTCTTTGCCAATTCATAACATTTATCAAAATAGGCTTCTGCAATTTCATAGTTATAGTCAGATAAACGTGCAATAGCATATTGAAGCCAAAAATGAATATTATTTTGACAAAAATTTAGACTTCGCACAGTTTCATAAAATCTAAAAATTTCCCTTTTCCAAATGGGGTCCTTTATATTTATTGATTTTTGGATTGTTCTAAAATTGATTATCGAGATAAGCTTATCTTTACTCGGCTTATGTATATCGTATTTATTATCCAAGTAATTCGCAATTGAAATTAAAGAATCTATTATAAGGTCAGGAGATATAATATTTCCTAATATATATTGAGATAAAATAGATGATTTAAATGTAATTTTATTGTCTTCAAAGTTAATAAATTCTTTAATTTCCGGATTTGCTTTAAATCCCGGATTATTTAAAGTTGGAGTTCCTAACATTTCAACAAGTTCCCCCAACTCTAATCTAAAGTGGAAACTTTCACTTATTAAAATGATAATAAGAGCATTATTAAAATCTCTTTTTTTTGATATATTACTTAGAACATTTTGTATTCTACCTGATAAATCTGAACTTTTTATTCTTGAAAGAATAATATGACACATTTGTCTTTTGCATGAATTAATCATGTAATTTATTCGTTTCTGTCTATCTGTTGTATATTCCTTCCACAAAGAATAACAATCTAAATATTTGTCGAATTCATTAATTTCATCATCATTTAAAGAGTTAATATTTATAGTTTTATATTCCCCTATAGTATCTTCTATTTCGTCAAATATAACTTCATGAAAATGAGTTCTTTCAGAAGTTATTAGTATTTGATTTTTTCTTCGCAAATTGAAAAAGGATATTTGCTCTTTAACTGTGTGATAGTCGTCGAATATTACGACTGCATTTTCAAAATCCTCACAAATTTTTTGTATTTCCGCATCAATACATGTCCTATATTTTTCAAAGAAAAATACTTTATACCCACGTTTAACCAATAAAATGGACAATGCTCTGAGGAATAATGTTTTTCCATTTCCCAAATTCGCTTCAATAAGAATATTATTTATCCCATTCTGTATATCATTTATTACAGTTTCTAAATCTTTACGAAGAGAAAAATATTTATATTTATTAGGATCTAATAATGAATAGTACAATATATGTTCATTTAGATTTCCCAAAAGAAGTAAATCATAAAAATCTTTATCTCTTATTTCTGGTAAAGAATTTCTTAAAGTGGGTTGTGAAAAACATAGTGGCATAAAAAGTTTTATAGGTGCAGGCACATAATTTTTATGAATTTCTTTAATTTTCTCAACAAATCCAGATAGATTTATTGGTTGTACCTCCCCGAATTCACTTAATGTTTCAAGATTAATTTCATCCTCCTCATCCCAAACTATAAAATATGCTTTATCTTTAATGTCACTATTGTGAATAATACGAGCAATATCTAAATCATAATCTAAAGAAAAGCCTACAAAAAAAATGGCATCACAAGCTTTAATATCTCCCCTAAATATTTCAATCCATTTAGATTTAATAAAGTCTTCTGCAAGATAGCTTCTATTGACAAGTCTAAATTCAGAATTAAGACTATCTGCTGTTAAACTATTAATATATCCATTTAAGTGAATAGCTATTTTACTTTTGTCTGGATAAGAATTGGGATGGTCAGATAATGTTACAGGGGTAAGATATTCACCTGTTCTATTTTGTCTGTAAGCAATTTCTATTATATCATCATAATTAGTAGTATATATTCTCTCCCATTTCTGTGAACCAATATATTTTTGGTCAGGAGAAATTTCGGAAATTGTAAATTCTTGTTTTAATATATGGATTAAGTCATCTGCTGTTTTCTTTTTTAAATACGCTGTTGCTGCTTTCTTCAAATCCTTATTTGAAGACGTATAACCGCTATCTTTATACAATAACTCTGCTAATTGGGGGGCACTTTTTATTTTAGAATCAAGTGATAATACATTTTTAGCCCCAAAAGAGAATCCAGAGCCTGTAAAAAGGATACAATTCCCTTCAAATATTTTTTCGATTGCTTTTTCAAATGTCATAGTCTTTATTCTCAATAATATATTTTATTTTGCAAATATAGTGAATAATAGCATCTGAAAAGCACGTTACTGGATGTTTATCAACACGTTCATTATAAAAGATTTATTTTTCCTTGTCACTGTCATTGTTGAACGAGAACGAAACCTGCTGCATCTGTCCGAAGCTGTCGATGATATAAATGTCAATCGTCTGCTGGTCTGTCGATGCCGATGTGTAATAGAGCCAGAACGTTTCTTTCTCCAGCGGGTATAGGTCATTGGGCAGGAACACCGTACCGTTATCCATTTCCAGCTTCCCTTTGCCGTCCGGCTGGAAATACCGTATCTGATAGGTAGTCGGCTGGTAATAGCCGCCACGCACCAGTCGGCAGCGTATTTCGGCTGTTTCCCCGACTTTCAGCCTTTTGAGTACTGGCAGAGTTTCGATGCTGAACGGGTACGCCTGCTGAATATCCAAGTTGTCATTACAGGCGGTGACAAGCACAAGGGCGGCCACGATGTAGCAGCCCATGATGATTTTATACATTACATTCTTCATATACATTGTTATATAGCGGTCAGTTGATAATGAATTTCAGTCCCAAAGATACCTGCGAGTGGAATTTGCCTATGTCCGAGCCGAACAACGCCCGTTCCCTTGCGCTGACAAGCAAGGCTATCCGGTCAGTCAGGTAGGCTTCCAGTTCCAGCGTCAGCGCACCGCCGTAAATGAGGCAGTCCTTATCCAGCAGCGTAGAGCCGTCCGGCAGCAGCTTTTCGCTTCGGTTGCTTGTTTCATACCCGGCGAGTGCCGACAGTCCCAGCGACAGGAAAAAGGTCTTTCGCCTGTCCGATAGGAATTTCAGGTAGTAGCCGCCCTCTGCGGTGAACTGTTCGACTGGTATTCTCATATCCTTGTAGTCATACTTCTTGTGCAGGTACTCCCCGCCAATCACCCAGCGGTTTGCGTTCTTGGTGTAAACGCTGTATGCCGCCCCGATATGGTAGGCAAAATCCGTGTCGTCGTTCCAATGCACCCCGTCCGCCATGCCTGCCGTGACCTGCAAGCCTTTCATGCCCGGCAGGTATCTTTGTGCGTGTGCCTGGTTGAAATGCAGGCACAGCGCAAAGAGTATTCCGATAAATAGAAACCGTTTCATTCCTATTTGATTTTAAGTTCGTTAATCACTTCGGCGTTCACGATGTCGGCGTTCTCCACCCGTATGGTCTGATGCCGCCCGCCGTTCTTCTCGTAAAGTTCCACGACCAGCAGCTTGTCGTCAGGAATGGTGAACTTCGGCAGGGCGTACACCGTGCGCACGGTACTTTTTCCTGCAATCTCTACCACTTCGTTGTAGCTGCGTACCGCATCCAGCACCGTTTCCTGAATAGCCGTGCGCTTCGGCACTTTCTTATCGACTATCTTAAACTTGATGAAGTCGGTATCGAAAGGCACGTTGGAACTGTTCTTCGTCTGCGTATGCACGTACAGCATCCCGTTATAGGTGTAAATGCCCTTGATTAAGAACTGTATGCCGAAACGCTTGCTACCTAAATGGCGCACTTTCCGGTCATTGTTCTTGTAGATGCTCTGCATTATCAGCTTCACCAGCAGCGGGCTTTCATTACCTAATTCCCGGAAATAGATGTTCATGCGGGTATGCGAGAAATCGGACGTATCTTCATTTTCCAAGAAGTCTTTCATTTCGATATTGAGCATTTCCGGTTCACGGACGTACTTGGCGTTGAACGAAAAGAAACTGCCGTCCTCGCAGATAACGGAGAAGTTCGTTTCGCCCGGAAAGCCCTCTGTCGTGGCTTTCACCCTGATTACGTTCTCCGCACCGTCCGCCTTTCCCGCTATGATGTGGTTGCTTCCCAAATCCACATAGCGGACGGCGGCGGGGAAGATGATGTGTACCGTCTTGGCAAAGGTCACTTCCACGCCGTAGGGCGTTACCATTTGACGGTATGGAAGTTTCCGGGTAATTCCCCGGTACAAGTCGTTGCCAGCCGCATACTTCACGGTGTCGGTTTCCTGTGCGTTTGCCGCACACACGCCCAGCAAGAGGGCGAACAATACAAAAATCTGTTTCATCGTTAATTGAAATTTTTACATAAATCTTGCTGCATTCGGCATAGCCCAAACAAGTTTGGCTCTGCTCTCATTGGCAAAGATTTTGTGGTTAATAAAATGGTTATTGTTGTTTGGCGTAAAGCATCACCTTGTACCCGGCTTTCAGCTTCACTTTCACGGTTCGGAACTTCTTGGCAAGGTAACCGGACGTTCCTTGCAGCAAGCCCCTTGTCACGTCCATAGCCACCTGCTGCCCGGCACTCCGTGCAAAGGAAATGCTTGTTCCCAACCCGCTACCGATATTCGCCATAGCTTCGTTGAACGCTTCCTGCTCCATAGAGGACGGCACAGATAATCCCTTTTGCCCGTCCGTGTCAAACACGGCGAGTTCCACCGGGATGATATTGCCCGCATACTCAATCGAGGACACCAGTATGTCGAGCCGTTCGCCCTGCACCTTTGCCGTCCCCGCCACAAGGGTATTCTTCGGCACAACGATGCTGCCCGCCTGCATGGGTTCGAGCAGCCGTAGTTTCACCGCCTGCCCGTCCGTCAGGGTTTGGTCTTGGTGTATGCAGGCGGCTATCGTGTTCCTGCCCATAGCGTAGCCCGTGCCTACCGCCGTGTTGAAGCCGTAGTTTCGTGGCTGGCTGTAAGCCCGGATGAAGTCGGCATCGCTCATGGGCTGCTGCAATCCCGATACGGTCGTTTCCCGAATAGCCTGCACCGGGATAGCCGGAGTGCCGATACCGCCGCCGTTCTGCCCGGCTGTCGGTATTTGGGCAATCTGCCCCCTTTGTCCGTCCTGCCCGTTCATGTACTTTGCCGCCAGCTCGTAGGACTTTTCCAAGAGTGCCATTTGGTCGTCAGCGGTGGGTGTGGCGTTCTGTTGTTGCAGCCTATCGGTCAGTTCCGCTACCTGCCGCTTCAAGTCCTCTTTTTCCTCGTCCACCGCCGGAGTTTCATAGAACGTGCTTAACTGGCGGTTGATGTCCCGGTAGGCGGTCGCCGAGGAAGAAGCGCCGCCGCCCCGCACGGGCTTCGGATCTTCTTCCGGCATCAGTCCGGCTTCCGCCTGCGGTTCTTCCGTTTCATCGTCCCCTATGAAACCGAAGTCCTGAAGGGATTGTATCCTGTCCTGCCGTTTCCGGCTCATCATCGCCTGCTCGTAGGCGGTCTGCTTGTCCGCTATAATCCCGTCCTCTGCGGGCAGCGGGATGTCGGCATTGAAACCGCCCACGCTTTCCGTTTCCGCTTTCTCCTTGCCGGAGGGGGCGAATATCAGGTACATGCATCCTGCAAAGGCGAGGAACATCAGCGGGAAGACTATCATTTTCCTGCGCCGCTGCACCTCTTTCGGGGAAAGTTCCCGTTTGGGCTTCTTCTCCTTTTCGGGCTGTCTGCCCGGTTCATTTTTCTGTACTTCTTCCATATTCAGGTCTGTTTGTTAAATTGATACTGTCGTTACCGTGCAGCGGGAACTGCCGGATGTGTTCGATTTGCAGCCTTTGCCCGTCCCGTTTCCCGATGTTGTAAATGGACGAAACGGTGATATAGAGGGACAAGCCGCCGAACAGGGCGGACATCACGAGGATGACCGCCAGCCGCTTGCCCGGCGTGATACGCCCGAACAGGCGGCGCAGGCGTTCATCCGCCCAGTCCCGCACCGTTTCAATGTAATTTCGCTTCCTCTCCATAAGGCTATCGTTTAATGGTTTGCAAATCCCTGTTCTCGTCAATCGTGAACGCTTCCATGATGAAGCCGTGCGGGTTGTTGTCGCTCCGTGTGGCGTTGAGCAGGCGGCACGAGGTCACAAGGCTTCGCACCGTCAGGCTGCTTTCCCGGACAATCAACTGGCGGGCGTAGGTGTTCACCTTGTAGGGGTACTGGTCGAAGTCGCACTTCACGCTGTCAATCTCCACCGTCTGCGTGACGTTTCCGGAAATCACCCGGTTGTAGTAGCCCTTTTCCGCCAAGTCCTTGTAATAGTTGAAGGCGGTCTTGTCTGCGAGGAACAGCGAGCGTTTGATGTTGCTTTCGATAGCCCCCTTGTCGGGTGAGAGTGTGAAGAAAAGCTCATGAAAACGCCGCACGTGCGATTTGGCTTCCACGGGTCTGTTCTGTGCCATGTCCTGCGAGAGTGCCAGCATCAGGCTTTTGCCGTTGTCGAGGACGTAAATCTTCTGCCGCTGCTTTTCGGCGAAGCTGTACGAGTTCCACACGGCAAAGCCCGTCACCAGTGCGCACAGGCAGATGAATACCAGCGCAAAGAGCCGGATTTGCCGGAAACTCGTTTCGATGTTCGTTAATGATTTAAATTCCATTTTCTTGTATGTTCTAATAATGTTTCTAAAATCTGTCTATTGCAGCCCCTTTGTCAAGGCAGCTACCAAGAGGTTGTCAAAGTAGCTACCAAGTGGAAACCGTCTTATTTGAGTAGTTTCCCGGTTACTTTCCCGCTTGCCGCACCGACCGCAGCCCCGGCGATTGACCCAGCCCGTGCCACGTTGCGGTTATAGGCAGACGTGCCGCCAGCCGACACAATCCAGCTTGCCACCGTAGGAATGGTGAAGTAGCCCACGATACCTATAATCATAAAGATTACATACACGGTGCTGCTCCCGTCAGGAATGAAATTCGGGTCTGAAAGTTCCTGAATGTCCTTTTGGAGCATCAGCGTTTGTATGCGTGCCAGCACGCTGCTGAACAAGTCAGACACAGGCAACCACAGGTAAATGGAGATATAGCGTGAAATCCACTGGGTCAGCGTGCTTTGGAAACCGTCATAGACGGAAATCGCAAACGCCAGCGGACCCAGTATCGAAAGCACAATCAGGAAGAACGTGCGCAGCGTGTCTATAATCAGCCCCGCCGCCTGAAAGAGCATTTCCAACAGTTCCCTGAACCAGTCCCGGACGGACTTCTTGATATTGTACGCCGCCCTGTCCATGTACATACCCGTCATAGTCACCATGTCGGAGGGCGACCAGCCCAGTTCTTCCAATTGTCGGTCAAATTCCTCGTCCGATGCGAGGTAAGCCGTTTCGGGGCTTCGCATCAGGGCTTCATATTCCAGTCGGTCTTTCTGCGCCCGGTATTCGTTCATGTCGAAAGTCTGCGTTTCCATAAGCTGGTTGCATCCTTTCACCACTGGCGACAGCACCGTGTTGATAGTCCCCAGCACAAACGTGGGAAAGAACATGATGCACAGCCCCAGCGCAAAGGGGCGCAGGAGCGGGTACACGTCTATGGGTTCGGTACGTGCGAGCGACTGCCACACTTTTGCCGCCACGTAGAACAAAGCCCCCAATCCGGCAATACCTTTCGCTACCCCCGTCATGTTGCTGCACAAGGGCATCATTTCATCGTACAGCACCCGCAACACTTGGTGCAGGTTGTCAAAATCCACTGCTGCTAATAACATAGGCATACCGATTTATATGTTACCAGTAGCGTTCATCCGCCGAGCCGTAAAGAGCCAGCACCCGGTCGGTGTCGTTCTTCTTCTTTGCCCGCAGGTAGGACACGGATATGTTCTTGCGGGTGTAGTAGTTCACAAGGTTGCGGTAGTTGAGCAGGCTTCGATAAGCGTTGTCGATGATTGCCAGCCGTTCGGCATCCGTCAGCGACATACCCGTGATGTTCACTACATTTTTCAAGTCCTGTAACACGTCCGAGCTTTCCGACATCAGTTTGGCATAGCCGAACGAGATTGCCGACAGTTCGTCAGGCGTGAAATTCGGGTCTGCCAGCATACTTTGGAAGTTGCGCACGTAGATTTCGGAGATTTCCGCCACCAATTCAATGGACTTCTTCACCTTGACACCGCCCTTAACCACGTCATGCACCGCTTTGAGCGCATCGTAATATTTTTTACCCTGCTGGAAAATCTTCTGCGCTTCCATGAAGCCGTCCAGCGTGTTCTTGGCTGTGGTGGAAGTCTGCACTATCTGCTTGGTGGTGTTGATGATACCCTGTGCCAAGTTGCCGGGGTCTGACACCACCCACTGTGCGGATGCCTTGCCGATGAAGCAAAGGCATACCGCCATAAGGAGAATTGTTTTCTTCATGTTCCTAATTTTTAAGTTGTTGATGATTGGGGATTGCGTTTGCTTTCCGCAAGCCGCTTGATAGCCAGTTCAAGGTTGCCGTCCAGCTTGTCAGCAAGAGAGAACAGTTCCATTTTCTCGCTTTCTTCGGTCGTGTATGTAAAATATTCTTCCAATGAAACTTCGGTTGCGTACACCGCCGACTGCGTACCGCCCAGCGAGAAGAAAACTTCCTTGTACTTCCGTCCGGGATGGTTCGCCATGTTGATGGACAATATCTGCGAACGCTCCTTGTCGGTCAGCCCGAGCAGGTTCTGTATGCTGTCAAACTTGTTCAGGTATTTTCTTTGGTCTAACAGGATTTTGCAATCCGAGTTGTTGATGATACTCTCCTTCACGATAGGGGAAGAAATAATATCCTCTACCTCTTGTGTGACCACAATCGCTTCCCCGAAATACTTCCTGACGGTCTTGTACAGATATTTTATGTAGTCCGCCATGTTCGCCGATGCAATCGCTTTCCACGCTTCCTCAATTAGTATCAATTTCCTTATTCCCTTCAACTTGCGCATCTTGTTTATAAAGGCTTCCATGATGATAATGGTTGTTATCGGGAATAGAATCTTGTGGTCTTTGATGTTGTCCAATTCAAAGACAATGAAGCGTTTATGCAGCAAATCCAGCTCCTTATCGGAGTTCAGTAGGTAGTCGTATTCACCGCCACGATAGTACGGTTCAAGCACGTTCAGGAAATTGTCGATGTCGAAATCCTTTTCCCGGACATTCTTCTGTTCAAGCTGTCGGCGGTAATCATCCCGTACAAACTCGTAGAACGTGTTGAAGCAGGGCGTTACCGACCTGTCGCCCGTGATACGTTCGATATAGGCACTTACCGCATTGGACAACGCCACTTCTTCCGACCGTTTCGGGGCTTCATCGTCCCGCTTCCACAGGGTGAGGATAAGGGTCTTGATGCTCTCTTTCTTCTCGATGTCGAATACCCCGTCCTCGACATAGAACGGGTTGAACGCTATCGGGCTTTCGTTGGTGTAGGTGAAATAAATCCCGTCCTCGCCGTGTGTGCGGTTGTGGATAAGCTGGGACAGCCCCAAGTAGCTGTTACCCGTATCGACCAGCAGCACGTGCGCACCCTGCTCGTAATACTGGCGCACCATGTGGTTGGTGAAGAAAGACTTCCCGCTACCGCTCGGCCCAAGTATGAACTTGTTGCGGTTGGTGGTGATTAATCCGTACCAACATTTATTTATTTAATACTGAATATCAGTTAATTATGGTATAAAGCACATCAATATTAATATTTTTAAAGCATACAATTTGCATACAAATAGAGTGATTATAAGAAAACAGAAAAGGATATTTGTTGTTAAGGGGTAAATGTGGTAGGAGATGTTTTTATATCTGTTTTCTCTCGTTTTTCAGTGAAAAATAGACATGATACTGGCAAAAAGAGAAAGAAACTCTGTTTTTCTTTTTTCGCCAGCATATATAATTTGCTGTCTAAATAAGTTTAGTTCGTTTTGGATATACAGACAAAGAAACGTACTAAACCTTTGAACTTAAAAATATAACAAACATGTTATGTTACATACTTTTTTGAATATTTAAACAATGTAGTTAAGTACTATCAAGCATATTTCAGGCATTTTTTATACATTTGCACCAATGACAAGTAAATGATGACTGAATTTAATTCATATATGAGCAATATAGACATAGATTTTTTTAAAGAATTGTGTCTAAAACATGGAGAGTTACGACATTATAAAAAGAATGAGTTTATTCTCCATGAAGATGATGTATGTTCTTTCTTCGGGTTTATCTTGTCAGGCGTAGTCAAATACAGTTGCACCAACCGGACAGAAAACAAACCGTATAATGTCGGTTTTTCCTTTCCAAATGAATTTATAGGCGATTATCCCACTTGCTTATATGGCATGAAATCAGAATTGAATATACAGGCGATA
>OOAO01002742.1_pt1 | contig 10840 bp, 11 predicted proteins | sample 1671821 | NCBI WGS metagenome assembly OOAO01 (sample SAMN06348196, study PRJEB24527) | human gut metagenome | biome: human gut; feature: ankylosing spondylitis patient; material: feces | host: Homo sapiens | place: China | collected 2015-10 | reverse complement strand
GCCTTTGTGCGAAATCCGCTTTTACTTATAGATTTTCTTTTTCCATCTACTGGAGCATAGATATTATAATCTGCTTTTTTCTTTTTAAATAGTCCAAACATATGGGGCTCCTTTCTTAATAAAATGTTTTATTTCGTCAAAACTCCTATGAAATAAAAAAATCCCTGAAAACAATACATGAAATGAATTCAGGTAATGCCTCCAGAGAGTAACAATCCTAATAACGAATGAATATTCATTTGTCTTTTGAACAATATTTATTCTAATCTGTGTTTTTCTAAATGTCAAGTTTTTTTTACTTTTCGTCATTTTTAATCTTTTTACGACATAATTCCAAAATAAAGCTGAAAAGCACCTCAAAATTTTATATAATATGATTAATCAAGAAAAAGGGGGTTGACGTTTATTTCGTCGGATTGATATGACTAATATGAAAATCTCTGGTATTTACAATACTTATATCAATACTCGCGACAAAGAATTTAATCAATTAAATAACCAATTAGCTTTCAGCAAGCAAGAACTACAATCTACTCTTTCTATGATCAAAGATATTCTTTATACAGACCAGCTCGAAAATAAAAAAAATTCTCTCATAGAAAGTCCTCTTTACATTCCAGAGCTCCTTAACGATATTCAATTGATCACACAAAAAGATGTCTCTGAGCATCAGATCGATCTTTCAATTGAATATCAGAATATCATAAATAAAAATGTGATAAGCGATAGTTTAAGATTACAACAGATTCTTTTAAATGTTCTTGAATATACGATTAATTTTGCACCAATCGGTAGCAAGATCAGTCTTTATGTAATTGAAAAACCGTCACCTCTCACAGGATATACAGATTGTGAATTTCGCATCGTGAACAAGGCACTCACTCCTCTATCTACGATCAATGAACTCACAGACTCCAGCCTTAGAATATTAATCGCTAAGAGTCTTGTTGATATGATGGGTGGAACGATCACGATAAACACCTCGGAAGATGTTGGATCTGAATTTATCATTTCTCTTTGTTTAAAAATCAGTAATTTAACGACCATAGATCAATAGTAAATTACGCCCATTTCGCATTGCATTTGCACAGTTTTTTTTGTATAATTATTCTATGATATTAGTGCGTGCAGATACCCATTTGTATCTGCATTTCCTTATATCTTTCATTTTATATTTATATGGACTTAAGGAGGATTTACTTATGGTAACATGGAATAATCTTGATACTTTAACATCTTATGCTAAACTCAAAGATCTTAAAGATCATGTAGACATCAAAGAAGCTATGGCAGGTGAAAACGGTGCGAAACGTGTCGCTGAATATTCTGCACCTATGGCTTCTGGTTTAAGCTTTAACTACGCTGCAAAACAGGTAGATGATGAAGTCCTTGATGTATTAGCTGAATTAGCTGATGAACATCAGTTAGTTGACAAATTCGAAGAATTATACAATGGAGCGATCATCAACACAGGAGAACAGAGACTTGTTCTTCATCATTTAGCTCGCAGACAGCTTGGAAAAGACGTTATCGTTGACGGTGTCAACAAACGTGATTTCTATGTTGAACAGCAGAAAAAAGCAGCTGACTTTGCAAACAAAGTACATGCTGGTGAGATCACAAATGAAGCTGGCGAAACATTCACTACAGTTGTTCAGATCGGTATCGGTGGTAGTGATCTAGGACCTCGTGCTTTATATATCGCTCTTGAAAACTGGGCTAAGACAAACGGATGCGCTAAAATGGAAGCAAAATTCATCAGTAACGTAGACCCTGATGATGCTGCTGCTGTCTTAAATTCTATCGATGTTTCTCGTTCTTTATTTATCGTTGTATCTAAATCTGGAACAACATTAGAGACATTAACAAATGAAGCTTTCGTTAAAGATGCTTTAGTAAAAGCTGGATTAAATCCTTCCAAACATATGTTAACTGCAACAAGTGAGACTTCTCCTTTAGCTAAGAGTGATGATTATCTTGCTGCATTCTTCATGGATGACTTTATCGGTGGACGTTATTCTTCTGTATCTTCCGTAGGTGGAGTGATCCTTTCTCTTGCATTTGGACCAGACGTCTTTGCAAGAATCCTTGATGGTATGGCTGAAGAAGACAAGCTTGCTACTAACAAAGATATCAAAGCAAACCCTGACTTATTAGATGCTCTGATCGGTGTTTATGAAAGAAATGTACAGGGATATCCTGAAACAGCTGTTTTACCATATTCTCAGGCATTAAGCCGTTTCCCAGCACATTTACAGCAGTGTGACATGGAATCTAATGGTAAATCTGTAAACCGTTTTGGTGAGCCTGTAGATTATGTGACAGGACCTATCATCTTTGGAGAACCTGGTACAAATGGTCAGCATTCTTTCTATCAGTTATTACATCAGGGAACTGACATCGTTCCTTTACAGTTCGTTGGATTCAAAGACAGCCAGCTTGCTACAGATGTTGTGATCGAAGGAAGCACAAGCCAGAAGAAGTTATGTGCTAACGTTGCAGCTCAGATCGTTGCTTTCGCATGTGGTAAAGATGATGAAAACAACAACAAGAAATTCGAAGGTGGACGTCCATCAAGTATCATCATTGGAGATCAGTTAACACCTGAATCACTTGGATCTCTGTTAGCTCATTTCGAGAACAAAATCATGTTCCAGGGATTCATCTGGAATGTAAACAGCTTTGACCAGGAAGGTGTTCAGCTTGGTAAAGTACTTGCAAAACGTGTACTTGCACATGAAACTGATGGAGCACTGAAAGCTTATAGTGATTTATTTGAGATTTAGTTTCCTGGATCGGTAGATACTATTTACTGTATCGACACTTGTAAGCTAAAATAGAAAACAAAGAAAGGATCAGGTGTTCGCCTGATCCTTTCTTATGTAAGCCGAAAACCGGACTTGAACCGGCGACCCCTTCATTACGAGTGAAGTGCTCTACCAACTGAGCTATTTCGGCATATATGAAAGCACAGATATGTGTATCTATGCTCCTTTTGTAAGATAACATTCAATCTTGCTGACTGCTTCTTCTTCATCGACTCCGTCAGCTACGACTGTTAAATCCTCTAAACGATCTAAGTCTAATCCAAGACTCATCATTCCCATCATGCTCTTTACATTGACTTGCTTATTCCCTGTCTCGAATAAAATCTTGCTCTCAAACTGGCTCGCCATCTGTACAAGAAAAGCTATTGGTCTGTCTTCTTCTCTTAAGGCTACTTCCACTTTGACGTTCTTTGAAATCATTCCTGTCCTCCCAATCTTATCTCTTCCGCAATTCGGCCGATCTTCTTTAACCGGTGGTTCACACCTGACTTGCCTACTGGCGGTTCTAGCATATCTCCAAGTTCTTTCAGTGTAGCTTCCGGGTGTTCCAGACGTAATCTTGCAATATCCTGCAACCCTTGATCTAAAAAACGGAGGCCTTTGTGCTTATCAATATATTCAATGTCTTCCACCTGTTTGACTGCGGCTGAAACCGTCTTATTAATATTCGCTGTCTCGCAATTGACACGACGGTTTACTTTATTACGCATATCTTTCAGAATTCTTACATTCTCCAGCTCCATCAATGCGACGTGTGCTTCCATAATATTCAACACATCAACAATCTTTGATCCTTCTTTCATGTATACCACGTAGTACTTCTTACGCAAGACAATTTTAGCATCTAAATCAAAAAAATTCAAGACCTCTTTTAATTGTTCTGCTGTCTGTACATCGGTAGATACAATTTCAAAATGATAATTCTTCTCTGGATCACTCATGGAACCAGCTGCCTGAAAAGCCCCTCGAATATATGCCCGCTTACAACATGTGTTCTGTAAAACAAGTCCAAATTCTTTGGAATCTAAAAGTTTCACTGCTTTCAATATTAAAACACAATCCTTATGCTTGTCAACACCTATCGTATAATTTCGACTTCTTTTTAGAAATTCGTTTCGTCCAACATCAATCTTCGCATGAATATCAAACACATCTTTGATCAGTGTATAAAAACGTTTCGCAGCAGATACCGTCTCCGTCTGGATCTGAATCTTATAATGTTCTGGCTCTAGACTGATATTCCCTCCAAAACGTAAAAATCCTGCGATCTCCGCAATCTTACAGTGTCTGGCACCGGTTTCATTTCTTGATAATTCCTCTTTAATATTACTTGAAAATGACATTGCCTACCTCATAATATCTCTATGCTCTACTTTGACAGAATATGGCAGTTGTTTTAATCTCTCTGCCAATTTATTTGTGATCGTAACAGATCGATGCTTTCCTCCAGTACATCCGATTCCGATCACAAGATTATACTTGCCTTCTTTAATATAATTTGGAATCAAGAATCTCATCATATCATCTAATTTATCAAGAAATTCTACAGATTCTTCATGCTTCATCACAAAATCCTGAATTGGTTTGTCATTTCCAGTTAATGGACGCAGATTCAGATCATAGTATGGATTTGGAAGAAATCTGACATCAAATACCAGATCTACATCCGCAGGAATCCCATGTTTAAATCCAAAAGAAACAACTGCAATCTGGAATCGTTCCCCTTCTTCTCCGTCTACAAAAATACGATCGATCTCTTCTTTTAACTCCCTTGTCAGAAGCTGGCTAGTATCGATCACATACGTTGCCTGATCTTGCAGAAATTTCATGATCTCCCGCTCTTTTGCAATTCCATCCTCAACTCTTCCATCTCTTGACAGAGGATGATTTCTTCTTGTCTCTTTATAGCGTTTTAATAAAATACGATTACTTGCATTCAGATAGAGAATCTCATACTTGATCCCCGCTGCCTCGATTTCTTTTAATTTGTGTGCTAACTCGCCAATTCCTCTTCCATTACGGATATCGATCCCAAGAGCAACATTTTCAATCTTGGCAGTTTCATCTAACAACATCTCTGCAAATTTATCAAGTAAAGCCACTGGAAGATTATCAACACAAAAATATCCAGCATCTTCTAATGTCTTTAATGCACTGCTTTTTCCTGCTCCTGACATTCCTGTTACAATTACAAATCTCATCTGTACTGCTCCTTTTTAGAACCTTCCAACACGTTTGACTTCTGGCTCCATCGTAACTCCAAACTGTTCTTTTACTTTATCTTTCACGTCACTGATCAACTGCATAACATCGGATGCTGTAGCATTTCCACGGTTGATCACAAAACCACTGTGTTTTTCAGATACCTGTGCATCTCCCACCTGATATCCCTTTAATCCTGCATCCTGAATCAATTTTCCGGCAAAATATCCTTCTGGACGTTTAAATGTACTTCCGGCACTTGGATATTCTAATGGCTGCTTTGTTTTTCTCGCTAATGCGTACTCATCCATTTTGGCTTTGATTTCTTCTTTATTTCCTTTCTTAAGTGCGATCACACCTTCTAAGACAACGTATTCATTCTTTAAAACGTTACTTGTACGGTAACCAAGCTCTAATTCTTCTGCTTTCAGAGTTTTGATCTCTCCTTCTTTTGTAAGAACTGTCACTTCTTTTAGTACCTGCACCATCTCACCACCGTATGCACCAGCATTCATAACGACGGCTCCGCCAAATGTTCCAGGAATTCCACCTGCAAACTCAAATCCAGTCAATTCTTCATTGAGTGCTGCTCTGGATGTAGAACTTAATAAAGTTCCTGCTTTGACGATAAGTTCATTACCACGCACTTCGATTCCACTGTAGTTTTTGTAAATCTGAAGAACAATTCCATCCATTCCATCATCTGCGACCAAAAGATTACTCCCATTTCCTAAAACAAATAATGGAATTCCCTCTTCTTTTGCAAAACGACTGACCGCTTTGATCTCTTCCATATTCTCTGGTGCCACAAAAATATCAGCGGGTCCCCCAATACGGAATGTTGTATGATTTTTCATCGGTTCCTGTCTTAAAATATATTTTTCTGGTATGATCTGTTTTAACTGATCAATCTTTGTATCCATAATTTCTCCATTCTTAATATTAATGCAAGATGGAATCCTGTATATCACAGGATTCCAAATCTCTTCATCTTATGAAAGCATCAGACTAGCTGCACCATAAATTCCAGCATCATTTCCAAGAGTCGCAAGTACAAATCCTGTCTCCTGTGCTTTTCCAAATGTATACTTCTTAAAATGTGCATTGACCGCATCTAAAAGGATCTGTCCAGCTCTTGATACGCCTCCACCGATAACAAACACTTCTGGGTCGACCATCAATGCGATATTCCCTGCTGCAAGTGCTAATTTCTGTCCAAGATCATCTACCCGTTCTTTGGCAAATGTATCTCCTTCTTTAGCAGCATCAAAAATGTCTTTTGCAGTTACTTCATCAAGGTCTCTTAGTGTAGTCGCTTCTTTAAAATCCTTTAATGCTTTCTTTGTCTCATATACAATTCCCGTTGCAGATGCATAAAGTTCCAGACATCCTGTCTTTCCACAATTACATACACGATCATCAAAAGGATCCACAGTCATATGACCGATCTCTCCACCATATCCACGGCTTCCATCAATGATCTTGCCATCAACAATGATCCCTCCTCCAACTCCTGTTCCAAGAGTGATCATCACCGCGCTGTTATAATCTGCTGCTGCTCCCATCCAGATCTCTCCTAAGGCTGCTGCATTGGCATCATTCGTTGCCTTTACCTTACATCCTGTAAGCTTTGACAATTCTCCTGCCACATCCACGCTTCCCCATCCAAGGTTCACACATTCATTAACTTTTGAAAACTCAAGAACAGCTCCTGGAACTCCAACTCCGAGTCCGATCACATCTTCCTTATCAAAACCATTTGCCTTGCTGTGATCATTCACTGCCTGTGCAATATCTGGCAGGATGTTCTTTCCATTTTCCTCAGTTCTTGTCTTAATCTCCCATTTCTCTTTTAATGTTCCATCTTCTCCAAACAGGCCCATTTTTACTGTTGTTCCACCAATATCAATTCCATATAAATATTTCATATCATTTAGTCCTCCATCTGACCTGTAACACGTTTATAAAGTTCTTCGGCAGCATTGTATCCCATCTTCTTCTGTCTGTGGTTGATCGCTGCTGCTTCTACGATGATCGCCAAGTTACGCCCTGGACGAATTGGCAGTGTATGTGCTGCAACTTTATTGCCAAGATATTCTACGTATTTCTCTTCTAATCCTAAGCGGTCATAATCCGCATCTTTGTTCCAGTCTTCCAACTGAATGACCAGATTGATCTCCTGCTCCATCTTAACGCTTTCAACACCATACAGATTCTTAACGTCAATAATACCGATTCCTCGCAGTTCGATAAAGAACCTTGTAACTTCCGGAGATGTTCCGATCAATGACTTCTTGCTGACCCTCTTGATCTCTACAACGTCATCAGATACCAGACGGTGTCCTCTTCGGATCAACTCTAAAGCTGCTTCACTCTTACCAATTCCACTCTCTCCTGTGATCAGGATTCCTTCACCAAATACATCGACCAAAACTCCATGGATCGTGATGCTTGGAGCCAATACAGTTCCCAGCCATCGGATCACTTCTGCCATAAATTCAGATGTCGCATCCTGAGATATCAAAACCGGTACCCCATACTCTTTCGCAACTTTTATCATCATCTCACTTGGATGCAGATTCCTGCAAAATACGATAACTGGAATTCCCGCTCCGATAAATCTTTTATAAATATTTTTCGCATTTTCAACATCTTTTTCTACCTCTTCAATAAAAAGGTGTTCTGCTTTTCCGATGATCTGAACTCGATTCTGTGCAAAATTTTCAAAAAAACCTGCCAACTGTAATGCTGGACGGTTGATCTCTGCCTGTTCAATGTAAACTTCTTTTGAATTGATCTCTGGTGTTACTTCTTTTAAATTTAATTCCTTGACCATATCATATACTGATACTCTATGCTCTTTATCCATAATCTTTCTCTCTTTCTGCACCCTTGATTGTCTGTCTCTTTCTCTATTTTAACATATTTCCTTACTGCTTGGAATCGTGAAAAAACCCATAAATAGACTCTGCAGTACTTTGATTCATGCCAGGAACATTTAAAAGTTCCGTAACTGTTGCTGTCTTGATCTGTCCAAGATCTTTAAAATACTTCATTAATTCTTTTCGTCTCTTTGGTCCAACACCTTTGATGTCATCAAGAACAGAATGTACTTGCCCTTTTGCACGCAATGATCTGTGATATTCGATCGCAAAACGATGGGCTTCATCCTGTATCCTTGTCACAAGTAAAAATGCTTCGCTGTTTGGCGCAAATATGATTTCCTCGTTGTTATAATACAAGCCTCTCGTTCTATGATCATCATCTTTGACCATTCCACATACTGGAATATCAAGTCCCAAATGATCCAGCACACGAAGTGCAACATTGACCTGTCCTTTTCCTCCATCCATCATCAGAATATCCGGAAATTTTGTAAAACTGCCAAGTGTAGTGTCTTTTCCTTGTTCTTTCAGTTCTTCTAGCTCTTTCTTTCCATGAAGAAATCTTCTGGTCAAAACTTCTTCCATACTGGCATAGTCATCCGGACCTTCAATGGTTCTTAAACGGAACTTGCGATAATCTCTTCTTCTTGCTTTTCCTCTTTCAAATACGACCATGGATGCTACTGTCTGAAATCCACTGATATTAGAAATATCAAATGCTTCCATTCGATTCAAACCTTCCATCCCGAGCAATTCTTCAATCTCATGAACTGCTCCGATCGTCCTTCTTTCCTCCCGTTTGATCTTCTCACGATCCATTCTTAATACATTCTGAGCATTTTCCTTTGCCATCTCTACCATCTTGTGTTTTTGCCCACGCACTGGTATCTTAAAATGTACTTTTGCTCCTCGTTTCTTCGACAACCATTCTTCAATGATCTCCTTTTCTGAAATATCATGTTCCAGAAAGATTTCCCCTGGAAGATAAGGCGTCCCCGCATAAAACTGTTTAACAAAAGCTCCTAAAACTTCTTCCTTTGAACTTTCCTCGTCTGCTTCCATATGAAAATGTTCTCTTCCAAGAAGCTTTCCTTGGCGGATAAAGAAAATAGATACGACAACATCCTTATCATCCTGTGCCATTGCAATAATGTCACGGTCCTCAAACGCATACGTATTGATCTTCTGACGGTCCATGATCCGCTCAATACTCTTGAGCAGATCTCTGTATTCCATTGCCTGTTCAAATTCCAATTCATCCGATGCTTTTTGCATTTTCCCCTGAAGCATTTTTGCAACCTGTTTATAATTTCCATTTAGAAACTTGATTGTTTCTTCGATCTGTTTTTCATATTCCTCCTTGGATATATATCCTTGGCATGGTGCATCACACTGCTTGATCTGATAGTACAGACAAGGCCTGTCCTTCCCTGTATCTTTTGGAAGTCTTCGGTTACAGGTACGGATCTTAAAGATCTTGCGAAGCAGCTCGATCGTATCATTTACTGCTCCTGCACTCGTATAAGGTCCGAAATACTTTCCTCCATCTGCTTTCATCTTCCTTGCCAGCATGATCCTTGGAAATTCTTCATTGACCGTTACTTTAATGTAAGGATAGCCTTTGTCATCTTTCAGTTTTGTATTATATTTTGGATGATGCTCTTTGATCAGATTGTTCTCAAGCACTAAAGCTTCCAGTTCTGAATCCGTGATGATATATTCAAAATAAGCAACATTCTTTACCATATGCTGAATCTTCACAGACAGATTCCGGCTGTCTTGAAAATACTGACGCACGATTACATAACTTGATCGCTTTTCCAACGTAAATGATCTCATCTTTACTATTATGCATCAAATAAACTCCTGGTTTCGCTGGGAGTTTCTTAAGTTCTTCCTGAATATCAAACATGAACTTCCCTCCATCTTTATTTTGTATCTTTTGGGGTTGCAAAATACACTTAAGATTTATCACAGCATAAATTGGGATGTAAAAAAAGTGGCATATCGCTGGGTGATGTTGGTTGTTGTGGATGGGACAGAAAGAAGGTACCACCATCAAATTTTACACTTCTTAACCTTACTCCAGTTCTTAGAATAAACCTTCTTATTTCCAGCGCCTTTCGTATAAGCCTTCATCCTAAAATAATAAGCCTTCTTAGATTTCAGTTTCTTCACCATCAAATTCATTTTCGTTGCATATTTTGTCTTTGTCTGACTACGTTTAAATTTCTTTGATGTAGAATACTGGATCATATACCCTTTTGCTTTGCTGACTTTTTTCCATTTCAGCTGGGCTTTTCTTTTACCTTTCTTTATGGTTTTGATCGTTGCTCTTCCGGGTGCTTTTGTTGTTGTTTGTGTTGGTTTGTTTGTTGATGTCTGTGTTTTTTGTTCTGTTGTTTTCTCTGTTGATGATGTTGTTTCTTTTTTGGCTGTTGTTTTTTCAGTTGTAGTTACTTCTGTGGCTGTTGTAACTTCTGTGGCTGTTGTAACTTCTGTCGTTGTAACTCCTGTTGCCTCTGTGGTTGCTGGTTTTTCTGGTTCTTTTTTTGTTGTGTCTTCGTACAGATTAATCATCGCTGCGGATGCAAAACTTCTTCCGTCTCCCCAGTTGCTTGTTGTTACAAATTTTATGTACTGTGTTTTTACAGAATCTTGTAATATGATCTTTTTCGATTGGGCATTGTTCAGCCATCCGCTGATGCTGGCTGCTTCTGTCCATTCTTCTCCATCATCACTTACATATAAAATTGCATCTTTGATTCTTCCATTTGTTCCAACCTGTCTTGGCACATATTCAAGAACTGACAGATATACGGGTTCATCTAATTTTATTGTAATTGATTTTTCTTTGTCAGAACCATCATAAACTGTATGCTCAAAAATATATTTCCATCAAACATTTATCGATTGAAAAAGTAT
>OOAO01002736.1_pt1 | contig 10858 bp, 9 predicted proteins | sample 1671821 | NCBI WGS metagenome assembly OOAO01 (sample SAMN06348196, study PRJEB24527) | human gut metagenome | biome: human gut; feature: ankylosing spondylitis patient; material: feces | host: Homo sapiens | place: China | collected 2015-10 | reverse complement strand
ATTTCCCGCCCCTCATCGGTTGTCACGTCATTATTTTTAAACGCATACCCGCCCCACAAAAGACATAATATACTAATTATAAAATCATTAAAAGAACAACGATACAAATCCGGAAATTATTTTCCACAGGAATCTTGTTTTATCGGAAAACAATTCGCACCTTTGCGCCATTACTTTCCTACAGAAGTATCTTCCATTAGATCGCATTGTAAATAATTTTCAAACAGGCTATATGAAACATATCATTATCGGAGGCGTCGCGGGAGGTGCAACCGCGGCGGCCAGGATTCGCCGGGCAGACGAGGAGGCCGAGATCGTCCTACTCGAAAAAGGCAAATACATCTCGTACGCCAACTGCGGTCTGCCGTATTATATCGGCGGCGCGATCGCCGAACGGGAAAAACTCTTTTTACAGACCCCGGCTTCGTTCGGCGGACGATTCAATATCGACGTGCGGATCGAAAACGAGGCGGTAGGCATCGATACCGCGGCAAAGAGCGTCGAAGTGCGCCGTGCGGATGGATCGACCTATACGGAAAGCTACGACAAGCTGCTCCTGTCGCCGGGCGCTTCGCCTGTGCGTCCGCCGCTGAAGGGCATCGACAGCGAAGGAATTTTCACTCTGAGAAACGTCGACGATACGGACCGTATCAAAAACTATATAACTACACGAACGGTCGCCAGCGCTGTCGTCGTGGGCGCGGGATTTATCGGATTGGAAATGGCCGAGAACTTGCATCGCGCGGGAGCGGGAGTGTCGATCGTAGAGATGGGCAATCAGGTGATGGCGCCGGTCGATTTCTCCATCGCCTCGCATGTGCACCAACACTTGTTACAAAAAGGGGTGCACCTTTATTTGGAGCAGAGCGTCGAACGCTTCGAAAAACGGGACGACAAAATCGAGGTCTTTTTCACAAGCGGGAAGAGTATCGCGACCGACCTGGTTATCCTTTCGATCGGCGTCCGTCCCGAAACGGCACTGGCCAAAGCAGCCGGACTCAGGATCGGCGAGACGGGAGGCATCTGGGTGGACGACTATCTTCAGACTTCGGCGGCGGATGTTTATGCTGTGGGAGACGCCATCGAATTTCCGCATCCGCTGACAGGCAAACCCTGGCTAAATTACCTGGCCAATCCCGCCAACCGCCAGGGACGCATCGTGGCGGACAACATGGTCTTCGGCAATACGACCCGATATGAAGGGGCGATAGGAACTTCTATCGCCAAGGTGTTCGATATGACGGTGGCTTCGACCGGACTTGCGGCCAAGCGGCTCAAACAGTTCGGCATTCCGTATGCCAGTTCGACCACCCATTCGGCCTCGCATGCGGGGTACTATCCCGATGCGTTGCCGCTGACCCTCAAGCTGACCTTCGACCCCGCGAGCGGCAAACTCTACGGCGGTCAGTGCGTGGGCTACGACGGAGCGGACAAGCGTATCGACCAGATTGCCCTGCTGATCAAGCAGGGAGGCACGGTTTACGATCTGATAAAAGTCGAGCACGCTTACGCCCCTCCTTTTTCATCGGCAAAAGACCCGATCGCCATAGCCGGCTATGTGGCCGGCAACATCATCAGCGGGGCGATGCCTGTGGCGACCTGGCGGCAAATGGCGGAAGCGGATCGCTGCGACACGCTGTTTCTGGATGTGCGTACCCGCGAGGAACACGCCTTCGGAGCGATCCCCGGTTCGGTGAACATTCCGCTGGACGAGCTTCGCGGCCGGATCGGCGAACTGCCGCGCGACAAAGAGATTTACATCTATTGCGCCGTTGGTCTACGGGGATACCTGGCCTTGAAAATTCTGACGGGACACGGGTTTACCCGTGTCAAAAACTTGTCGGGCGGATACAAAACCTATGCGACGGCGACCGCGCCGATCGAAAATAAAACGGCGACGATCAGAACGAATGGCAAAACGGATACGCAGCATACCGGGGAGCGGATAAAAACCTTGAAAATCGACGCCTGCGGATTGCAGTGCCCCGGCCCGGTCATGAAGATCAAACAGGCGATCGACTCGATCGGCGAAGGCGAACGAATCGAAATGGTCGCCACCGACGCCGGATTCTCGCGCGACGCGCAGGCATGGTGCAACACGACCGGAAACATCCTGATATCCAATTCGGAAGAAAAGGGCAAATATACGGTCGTCATTGAAAAAGGTTCGCCCCAAGCGTGCAGGACGGCCACCTCGTGCGACGGCAAAGCCAAAACGCTCATCATGTTCAGCGACGACCTGGACAAAGCCCTGGCCACATTCGTGCTGGCCAACGGCGCGGCGGCTACCGGACAGAAGGTGTCGATATTCTTTACGTTCTGGGGATTGAACGTGATCAAGAAAGTCGCCAAGCCGAAGGTAAAAAAGGATATTTTCGGACGCATGTTCGGCATGATGCTACCGTCAAGTTCACTGAAATTACACCTTTCCAAAATGAGTATGCTGGGAATCGGCGACCGGATGATGCGCCACATCATGAAACGAAAGGGTATCGACTCGCTCGAATCGTTACGGCAACAGGCCATAGACAACGGCGTGGAATTTATCGCCTGCCAGATGTCGATGGACGTCATGGGTGTCAAACGCGAAGAGCTGTTGGACGAAGCGACCGTAGGCGGCGTTGCGACCTACATGGAGCGTGCCGAAGGAGCGAATGTAAACCTGTTCGTCTAAAACCGACATATGCTATGAAAAAAGGAATTTTAGTCGTTCTCGCGGCGGCAACCTCCGTCCTCGGTCTCCGGGCGCAAGAGCGAGCGGGACACGGAGAGCACGCCCACCCGCGAAACGAAGCAGGACTGAGCCTCGGCGCGGCATACGGCATCGAGCATAAAGAGTGGGCTCCGGCGATCCACGCGCACTATTTCAGGACGCTCGCCCCGCACAGTCGCTGGGCCCTGGGCGCCGGAATAGAATTCATTCCCGGCGAGGAGCGTCATTGGGAGATCGGCGCAGGAGCGAGATTTCAGGTACTGAACGATCTTCAACTGTCGCTGATGCCGGGCATATCGATCGTCGACAAAGCGAAGTTTTCCCTGCACACCGAGGCCGTTTACGAAGCGATCCATCTGTGGGGCTTTCATTTCGGCCCGGTCGTAGGTTACGCATGGACGCGGGATCACTCCCATGTGTCGGCCGGCATACATGCCGCTTTTGCATTCTAAACGGAAAGGATCATGAACAGGTTTGGGATCATCCGGCTCAGCATTGCCACGATTCCCCCGGCGGAAATCTCTATCGAGGACTTGTAGGCTGCGAGCCCGATCGCCTCGTCGCCCGGAATGCGTCGACGGGCGCTGTTGTTCGGGCTGTTCCAAAAAGAGAAAAGACAATAAATAACTTTTTGAAAACCGAATGCGGTAAATAACTAAAATACTGCAACATGCATCGAAACATCAAAGACATGGATAGACTCTGTAAAATACGCGACATTCAGCGCGCGGTCAACCAATTCGAGCAAGGATTTGAAAAAACATACGGAATTTGTTTGAACGAAGGAATGGCGCTGTGTTCGTTGCTCAAAGCCGGCAGCCTCTCTTCGGGAGAAATCGGCGAGCTGTTGGGACTGACTTCGTCGAATAACTCGAAAGTGATCGGCTCGATCGAGAAAAAAGGACTGGTCGAGCGCGTGATAGGCACAAAAGACAAGCGTCAGATGTATTTTTCGTTAACCCCGAAGGGAAAGGAATTGATTTCGTCCCTCAAATGCGAACAGATTGAAATCGCCCCGCCGCTTCTGGAGTTACTGGAACGGAGCGGAACAGCCGAGTAGAGTTGTTAACATATGAAGTTACACTGGTATTGAATGCCTGTACGGCCCCCTCAGATTGCAGGACTTTCACATTTTCGACCGTCCAGCGGGCGCGGCGATTCAGTTCGTTCAGTGCTACGGGACGACAAATTTCCTTATCTACCATAAGAAACTGCGATTTCAGATCGAGATCCTGTATAGGCATGACTTCCAGTAAATCGTAAAAATAGTCTTGCACATCGAATGAATGCGCGATATCGGGATGCTTATCTGCAATTTTACCCTTCGGTCGAATAAAGCCCGCAATCGTTCCAAACGGCTGTGCGAGTACTTAGATCCTTTGTCTCAGACTACATAATTCCAGAACATAACGTCGCAACAACTCCTGAAACAAACGACTATCCCTGTTCACTGCATAGAGTCCGATCCCGACCGAACGGGACAGATCCCGTAGTAGCGGCTCTTGAATCATCGTAACCATTCGCCGAAAAATCACGGCATCGGTAGCCCTCAAAATACTATTCATGTCGCTTTCGACCTGCTCGTTACGTAGCAGGTAAGACAGACCCCAGCCGATACCGGCAAGTCCTCGTTTGAATAAAATGTCTTTCTTCCACATATCTGGCAATATGTTCCATTGTATTTTAAAGCGATAAAACAAATATTTTTTTAACTTTGCGTCGCAAGGTTTTCCGGAAGTTATTCTGTTGCCGGAAATAATAAGGGAATGCCGTGAGAATCGGCGACAATACCCGTTGCTGTGAGTTTCAGCCCTGATTGGGCAACTTCGCGCACTCTTTGCCACTGGTTTTAAACTGGGAAGGCGCAGCGGAGGAAACGAGTCAGAAGACCTGCCTTGCGACAACGAAGATTTACCCCTGCGGGAACACGGGCGGTAGGTAATTGACTTTCTCAAACATTCAGTGCGTTTGTTCTGTTCGGTCAATTGCAGAGGTAAATTGTATAAACGAATAACTTTGCACACAAACAACTGAAAATAAACACCTTGCAACAAAAGAAAAATCATGATTTCCCTTTTGGGATATCGGATATAGAACGTGCGGCAATTCCTCGGCAGGGTTCCAATCGGCTAAAGATTATGGCCTCTATACCGGTGAACAACTCACAGCCGTGGTACACCCGCGATATGTCGTTGTCCAAGAATTTTCAGTGGAACCGGGTAGGCATACGGATTACGGCTGAAGTCAACAATATTTTCAACCAACAATACGAGATCGCCCAAGTGCTACCTGATGCACGGGACGAATTTAAAAATTAAAATAAACATAACGATATGAAAAACAACAAACTGATATATGTCCTGATACTGGCGGCAATCGTGTGCGTTACATCCTGTCGCAAAGAGGAGGAGATTGTCCCTTCGACATCCTTACAGGTAGTTTATCCGGATCCAAATCCCGGCGAGATCAAGGGTTTTTTCCTGCTCAACGAAGGCAATATGGGCAACAATAAAGCCACGCTCGATTATTTCGATTATGAAACCGGAGTATATACCAAAAATATTTATGCAGAACGCAATCCGGGAGTAGTGAAAGAGCTCGGCGATGTGGGCAATGATTTGCAGATATACGGCAGCCGTTTGTATGCCGTCATCAACTGCTCCAATTTCGTCGAAGTAATGGATGTGAATACGGCTAAGCACATTGGTGTTTTTTCTATTCCCAACTGCCGCTATATCGCGTTCAAAGGCAAATATGCTTATGTGAGTTCTTATGCTGGCCCGGTAGTGGAATCCGATCCTAATTACCGGCTCGGATACATTGCCAAGGTAGATACGGCAACCCTCGAGATAATAGGTACATGCGATGTCGGATACCAGCCCGAAGAAATGGTGGTGGCCGGAGATAAACTATACGTAGCCAATTCAGGCGGATACCGGTACCCGAATTATGATTGTACGGTGTCGGTGGTCGACCTGGAGACATTCACCGAAATAAAAAAAATAGAAACCGGCGTCATCAATCTCCACCGAATGGAATTGGATGTCTACGGCCAGATATGGGTTTCGTCCCGCGGAGATTATTACGGGACATCGTCGAAAACCCTTGTTATCGACAGCCGGACGGATAAAGTGACCGACGTGCTGGATCTGCTTCCCAACAGTGAAATGACCCGGTGCGGCGATTCCCTTTATGTTTACAGTAACGAATGGAGCTACGTTACCAATTCATGGAAAAAATCGTATGCCATCGTCAACGTCAAAACGAAAAAGATCGTCTCCCGCAATTTTATTAAAGACGGAACGGAAAAAAGCATAGTCTCACCATACGGGATAGCGGTCAATCCCGTTACGCGTGAAATCTTCGCTACCGATGCCCGGGACTACGTAACACCGGGAACGATATACTGCTTCTCGCCCCAAGGCATGAAAAAATGGTCGGCTACTACGGGGGATATTCCCGCCCATTTTGCATTTACCAAACGGAAACTCCGACCTCTGGAATAGTTCATAATCAACATTTATAATTTATTACGCTATGAAAAACATGTACCAAACATCTTGGTTATGCCTGTTGCTCGGCTGTATTTTGTTCGCAGCCTGTAGCAAAGACGATGTGAACGATGCACTCGCGCCGAAAATCACATTGAGTAGTTCGACCAGCATCTACACCGGAAAGGTCAACCGCGATATCGTGCTTGAAGCCACCGTGGAACACGGCGACGGCGGCATATATTCGTGGAAACAGGACGGGAAAATCATCTGTACGCAACCGGTCTGTATTTTCCGCTCGGACAAAACGGGCGAGTATTACGTTACGCTGAGGGTTGACACCAAGAACGGTTATGCCGAAAAAGAGATGCGCGTCGACGTCCTTGAGATGGCGCCTCCCGTCATATCGTTGGCTGTGCCCGAAGGCGGTATCGTCACTTATGTGAATACGGAACTGACCCTTTCGCCCGATGTACAGAACAGCGAGGGGGCGACCTACCAATGGTATATCGACAATGAAAAGGCGGGGACGGACAAAGATCAGGTTTTCACCAAGACCGAAACGGGCGATTACCAGGTAAAGCTTGTGGCTACCAACGAAGACGGAACAACCGAGTACGAAACGATTGTCCGCGTCGAAGAGAGCCCGACGCTTAGAATCGAGACGACCGATCCTGTTTCCCACATCAAATCGGCTCCCCGCACAGTAATGGAAGGGCGTTCCGTTTTCCTCAAGCCCATTATCGTCAATGCGGTCGATCCGACTTACAGTTGGAGCGTGGACGACATCGAGCAGGAAGGCGTTACAACCCCGTATTTCAATTTCACGCCTGCGGAACAAAAGGAATACACGGTAAAATTGACCGTTACCAATCATACGCCACAGGTCCGGTCCGTGCTTTCCCGGAATCTTACCCAAAGCGAAAGCAATACCGCATCCGCAACGATCCAGGTAAATTGCGTCGGTACGGACAATGAAATGAACCGCTTCCGCCCTTATGCCGGCACGGAACGCTTTACCGTCATGGAATTCGTGGCTGCTCCGGGCCAGTTCGTCAATGCGGGTTATGAAGCGACTACCTACGAAGAAGCCAATGCATACGCCCAAAAACGCCTGAACGAAGGCAACTACGTCAGCCTCGGCGGTTTCGGCGGCTACCTGACCGTATATTGCAGCCACAGCATTGTCAGCAGCAACGGCGATTATGATTTCTGTGTGTTCGGCAACCCGTTCGATGGAAGTTCCGAACCCGGTATCGTATACGTCATGCAGGACGAGAATGGCGACGGACTTCCCAACGATACGTGGTACGAAGTGAAAGGCAGCGAAACGGGCAAACCCGAAACGATCCAGGATTACGCGATCACTTATTACCGTTCCGAAAAATCCGCTATCCGCTGGTCGGACAACCAGGGAAACAACGGCAGCATGGGCTTTATCAATCACGGAACTTCGTCCATGTATCCGAAATGGATCAGGCCGAACAGCTACACGCTCCGCGGAACGCGCCTCGAACCGAGGACGGTGCAGGAAGGCGGTATCTGGAAAAACAAATCGTTCGACTGGGGCTATGTGGACAATTACAGTACGACAGACCTCATAACAACAAAGAATCCCATGACCCAGCAAACTGCCTCGGGCAACCGTATCCGTATCAGCGACGCCATCACCCCGGACGGGAAACCGGCAAACCTGAAATATATCGACTTTATCAAGGTGCATACGGCCCTGAACGTTTCGGCCGGCGCACTGGGCGAAAACTCGACCGAGGTATTCGGCTACGCATCTCTCGATCCGGAAGCCGCGATTCAATAATCTTAACAACATTAAACCATGAGAAATATACTGAAAAATATTTTCTGCGCCTCGCTCGCCGGATTGATACTGGCCGGATGCAGCAAGGAGGAGAGCGATTTCGCCGGAACGGACAACCACATCATATCGTTCGAAATGAAAGTGGGTTCGGAAAGTTACAAGGCCGTCATACTGGATAACGAGATCCGTCTTACCGTCCCGAAAGGCACCGACCTGAGCCAGGGGAAACCCGATATCGTCCTGTGCGAGAACATGAGGCTGACCCCCGATCCGTCGACCATAACCGATTGGGGCGAAGAATACCAGTTCATCGCCACTTCGTATAACAACAGCGACAGGATCTACCGCTACCGCATCATTCATCCCGAAGTCAGCACCGACGGCAACGTCGTACTGAACACGCAGGCCGATGTGGACGCATTCGCCCGTTCGGGAATAGACGTCATCCGGGGGAACCTGATCATCGGCGCGGAAAAAGGGGGCCCGGCCTTCGATTCCATCCGCAACCTGGAAGGACTGGAAAACCTGCTGGAGGTCGAGTATAACGTCATCGTCAACGAAACGTTCGCCGGGGAAACCCTGAACTTGAAAAGCCTTCGCAGCATGTACGGATTGACGCGCACGACAGATGACAGGGGCAATAATATTATCTGCAAAAACCTGAAAAACATCGTCCTGCCCTCGCTGACTGAAGTAGTATCCGGGATAACGATCAGGCAACCCCATATACAGCGGATCGAAATGCCGGCACTGGTCCGTGTCGGCGGGAATATGACCGTCAATACAGATGAACTGAATGCCATAGACCTGACCTCGCTGGAGACGGTACGGGGCGACCTCTCGTTTACATCCGGCCGCAACGGTACGAAACTGGAGACATTCTCCCTGCCGGCCCTGAAAGAGTTGGGGGGTACGCTTTCCCTTTCGGATATTCCCCAGATGACCGCGGTCGATCTGCCTGATCTGGCCTCCGCCGGGGGATTCAGCATGACCGGATGTGTCAAGATATCCAATTTGACCAATACGATACTCGAAAACCTGACCGGGGAACTGACCCTCTCGGGTAACAATTCGCTGTCGGAAGTGCAATTTCCGACCCTGAAAAAAGCGGGCAGCGTCAATATCCTGGACGGCACGGTAGGTTTTGTCGATTTCACCGCCCTTGCCGAGGTGGGCATCCTCGACCTTCAGACCCTGACCATTATGAACCTCGACGGGTTCAAGTCCCTGAAAACGGCGGCTAAAATATCCCTGACGAATATGGAACTGGTCGAGTCTTTCGACGGAATGGAGTCGCTGCAAAGCGTAGGCGAACTGATACTCGACCGCATCCCTATCAGCGGCGAACTCGACCTGACGAACCTTCAGGTAACTTCCAAACTGCAACTGACCGGATCGACGCTCAACGTGCCGAAGATCGTCGGCCCCGAAGTGCTCGAATGCGACGTTACGATGGACGGAACCAACTATTTCGGAGTCACGAAAATGCCCCTTTTCGAAGGGATCAAGCAGATCGGGAGCCTTAACCTACAGTTCACCACGATGGGAATAGAGGTGGCCGACCTTGGGAACCTTACCCGTATTACAGGCTTACTACGCATATATACGAACCATCAATATTTCCGCAAGGTAAACGCTCAGAATCTGGTCAGCATAGGCGGCCTGAGTTTCGGCGGACTCTACACCAGCAAAGCGGAGGATGTGCGTACTTTCAATTTCCCGCTTTTGGAAACCATCACCGGTGACGCCAGTATCAATCTGGATATAAAAGGAATATTCCCGAACGGATTTTCCGTTCCCGCCCTGACCTCGATAGGCGGGAGTATAGAGATCGAAGTATCCACTCAAACAGGCCCAGGATCGCTGGATTTCTCAGCCCTGACGACCGTTGGAGGAAAACTGTCCATTATAAACCGTAATCTGGGTGCAAGCACGGGAATATCCAGTTGGAATTTCGACAACCTTGAATCGGTCGGGTCGGTATATATCAGCCGTATCGGGATGACCGATTTTTCGACATTCAAAAAGGTCATCCCGAGCCTGAACGAGACGACATGGGAGACAAGGCAAGGCGTTTACGACCCGACTTATCAGGATATGCTCGATGGAAAATACACTCCGGAAGGCAATAATTAACCAAACAGTACAAAATATCATGAAAAATAAGATCAATTTACTGTGCGTCGCATTCTTTTCACTGCTGTTGGCAGGGTGCGAAAAGGAGAACAACGACTTCGTAGGGAGCGACAACTATATCATCTCTTTTAAACTGGTAAACGGGGAGCAGGAGTGGCCGGCTATTATCGCCGATAACAACATAACCGTTACCGTTCCGGCCGGTGCCGATCTGTCCGGAGCCGCGGTCGTATTGGAAACCTGCGAACACGTGGCGGTTTCGCCCGATCCGGCTTCGATTACGGATTGGGAGGCGTCCCGTGATTTCACAGCCGTATCGTACAACCAGACGCAGCGAACCTATCATTATTCGCTGGTACGTACAGAAGCCGACACGAAAGGAGATTTCGTATTGAACACCCAGGCGTCAGTAGATGCGTTTGCGACGATGGGCATAGAAACGATCGACGGGAACCTGTCGGTCGGAACCGAAACGTCGGAAGACGATCCCATTACCAATCTCGACGGATTGCAGAGCCTTAAAAACGTGCGTTACATCCTGACCATAGGCGAATACTGTACCCTGCCGGAAATAAAGCTCGAAAACCTACAGCGCACCGGAGCCCTTCGATTGAGCAGTTTGGCCGACGAGGTGCAGAGCCTTTCGTTGCCCGCGCTGGAGGCCGTAAGCATGAACGCCGAAATATGCAGCGGCGAACTCAC
>OOAO01002728.1_pt1 | contig 10901 bp, 10 predicted proteins | sample 1671821 | NCBI WGS metagenome assembly OOAO01 (sample SAMN06348196, study PRJEB24527) | human gut metagenome | biome: human gut; feature: ankylosing spondylitis patient; material: feces | host: Homo sapiens | place: China | collected 2015-10 | reverse complement strand
TGCCGGCCAAGGAGCATCTTCCAGTTTAGATGCTAATTCCAATGTCCAATACATAAGCTTTCGTATTTAAAATGTGAATATTAATCCTACTCTCTATTTTTCGGCAAAAGTATAATAAAATATTTCACTTGCAACTATTATTCCAAAATATTTCGTCTTTTCCTTCATTAAAATTCATTTTACGGGACAAGACAAATAAATAATCCGATAAACGGTTGATATAGGCCAGTAAATCGGCTGAGATTGTACAGCTTTCGGATAATGCAAGAATCCGGCGTTCGGCCCTCCGGCAAACGGTACGGCAAACGTGGCAAACCGCAGAGCCACGACTCCCTCCCGGAATAATAAAAGAATGTAAAGGTGGAAGAATTTCGTCGGCGGCATCGATTTCGCGCTCAATGGCTTCCACCTCAGCGGGAGTAATAATACTGACATCATTCAATTGCACCTTCTCCTGATCAGTGGCCAGATGCGACCCGATGGCAAACAATTTATCCTGCACGGACTGCACAAAATTCAAATCATGCTCGTCCATCAAATAAGTTGCCAGCAAGCCCAGATTCGAATTCAGTTCATCGACCGTTCCATACGCTTCCAGACGGATATGGGTTTTCGGAACACGTGTCCCGCCTATCAGGCCGGTCGTTCCCTTATCACCCGTTTTTGTATATACAAGACTCTTTTTCATAATGATAGTATGTTTATTATTTCTGTAAAGGTTAACACATCAAAGGATTCAGAAGTTGACGAGATAGTGCTGTTTTATCTTGGTACGGTCGAAAAAGACAATTCCCAAATCATACAAATCGAATGTAATGCCTGTCCGGTCGTCCTGCTGTATCTTTTTCCAGAGTGCTTTCATCTTCTTCGTATAGCGGATGCCCTCAATAACAAAGAGTCCTCGTCCGGTGGTTCTCGATGCACAAAGGTCAAACACCTGCTCCACAAACTCCTCATTCCGATAATGGTGCAAATACAAAAAATCGACAGGCGTATCTTTCTCCAGAAAGAGCTCCGACAAATCGGAAGCACCCACATAATCGGCTTTAGCATGTCCGGCCTGCAAATACAAAGACGATGCCGATAATGTTCCGGCATCCACAATCGTATCGGGCTGAATATAGTTAACCAGCCGAAACAGCAACCGGTTCACCTTCTTCGATTCATGCTTCCATTTCCTACCGGAGTTTGCCGACATTTTTTTCTGTTCGGCTTCCAACGAACTGTAGGCATAGTAAGGGGTACGCTCATAAATGACGTTGGTTATCAAGTCGAAAGCAAATGGTGAATGAACCCCATATCCACAACGGTGGCGAAAGCGGGCCAACCAGATAAAAGGACGTTTCAAAAGAAAAAATCCGTTCATAATAAATTGAAATATATCGCGTTCAACGCACAAAGATATATAAAACCATTTGAGAAGTAAAGTGTTATATGCAAGTAATTAAAAACCTAAACCTGGAGATTTATGAAGAAGTTAATGTTACTGACCCTTTTGAGTACCTTTATATTTTACAGTTGCTCGGATGATGATTCATGCACAACCTGTAAGGAGGATAATGGAAGTTTGGTCACCCCCGATTTGAGCGTTACCCTATCCGATACACAGAGTCCGATGACGGGTGTATTGGAAGCCTACCCTTGCCAGGCAGGAGGTGCCATTTATTACGGCAATTATATCGAAGGCAAACTGACCTCCTTTCCGGGAATGTATTACCTCCAGAACGGAGAGATCTATGGAGATAAGAACAGGGAAATATCTCTCCCGGTGGGCACTTACAACATGATATACTGGGGTACCCCGAAATATGAAGAGCCGATTTACAGCAACCCGGTCGTCGTCGACCCCCAAATCACTATCGGAGGAGACCTTTCACAACAGTATTTCGGGCTCCGGAAAGTTTCGGCGGATACGACCTATTATCCGGTATTCGACTTAGTGTATACAGTGAAACCGGCACATATCGGCACGGAAGAACTGAGTGCAGCCATGCAGCGTGTTGTTGCCGGTCTGAAAGTAATCGTCAAAAACAAAAACAACGGTATCCTAAGTTCCAGTATTGCCGGCATGGAAGTACATGTAGGAGGCATTGCCGAGAAGCTGAACATGTATACAGCCGCTCCGGTCAACCAAACCAAAACAGTATCTTTCCCGCTTGTACTGTCGGCAGACGGTACACAGATGAGCAATGCCACGGTCATGCTTTTTCCATCATCCGCCAAACCAATGTTCAAGCTGATCATCAAGCTTAAAAACGGAAATACCAAAGTCTACCAGCAACCACTCAATGCTCCGTTAAAAGCTAATAACAAGTTGACTCTGACATTAACCTTGGGTGATATCTTCTCGGAAGAAACTTCCGGGGGATTCACCATCGATAACTGGCAAGAAGAGAACGAAACAATAGATATACCGACACTGGAATAACCATCAGACTGGCTTCACCGGCATCCGGACTCCACCCGATTGGAGATCAGACTGATCGCTCTTTTAGCGTACATTCATGCCGGAAATACCAAAAAACCGGAAACCTCCTCACGGAGCCTTCCGGTGTAACACTAAAAGTACCGGGCAGGCAGAAGCACTAGGTAAAACTCCCGCCTGCATGTGTTCCGGTATGTCTTCCCTAACCGATACCGAGCGTTTTCCGCGCCTCGGTTTGTTGATTTTCGCTTAGTTTGTTCTGATAGGCTTCGTACAGATAGTTTCCTACGGGACTGCCGGCATGTTTCACAATCTGTTCCAGCACGAATCCACCGAAAGCCTCTTTAATTTCATTTATCTCTTTCCCGGTAAAGTCCCGCCCTCTGAATTCGTCGAGAGCCATCAAGGTTTGCATCATCTCCTCGTTCAGTCCGGTTCCTTCCACCAGTACGATATCTCCTATTTTTGCGTTGATCTCTCCCGGTTCCAAGACGACAGGCAGGGTGACGGGAAAGCGGTCACTGTCAGTCTCCTGAATAAAGAGCTCCCTCACTTGCGGGGCAGTCACTTTTCCATTGAACACAAAGCGTCCTTCACTGACTATAGTGCTGTCATATCTCACCACACCTTCTATAGCGTCCCGCAAATAAATCGTCCTGCCTTCCAATTTCTCGTTAGTCACCAACCCTCTGAGGTGGTAGGCCCCCTCTTTAGGCGTATGATTACAGGCTCCCATGATGAGGCCCATCAGTAAGACCCCTGTCAAATTCCTTTTCATCTTCTTTATCATCCTATAAGTTATAAAAAATCACCCCATACGTACCCGAGGGCAGAACGGGGTGATCTTTTCGTAATATTCTGGACTTATTTAAAATCTAAATCCGAGTTTCAGGTTGGGCAACGCAAACAAGTTGATGTTGTGATGCCCCACCTTGTAGGCCGACATGCCTTTGGGGCATATCTGAATCATATCGTAGCGGTAAGCTACCGGCTGAACTTCAAATCCCAAAATCAGTCCCTTACCAAGGCTGTATTCGATACCCGCTACAGAGGCTGCGCGCAGTCCGAATATCTGCCCGGTCCGGGTGTTAGGGATATAGACTTCTAACGGAGTGCCGTTGACATCGCTGCCATCGACTACCGCCGCATTGTCCTGCGAGTTCGGGTTTTCACTCGGGTTCAAGTCAGTTCCTCCGGGCGCGTCAGCATCGTCTGTACTCATGTCCGGATCCTCGACCATAATTCCCGTATAAGGAGTTGTTGTCTGGATTCGTCCCATTTGCCAACCTAAAAGCCCACCTACGTACAGATTGATACGTTCGTTCTTTGTATTGAAATAATAGTTTGATCCAATATTGATCGACCAATTGTTCTTGATTTTTCCTTCCAGGTATTGTTTTGCCGGAATTTGCATATCTTGAACGGTTCTGTCTCCCTCAATATAATCTTTCTTGGGCGTAACACCAATATTCATGCTGAACATCAGGTTGATGTCCCAACGGTCAGTCAGAAAATACTTTCCCTGAACACCTATGATATTAACCAAACTGTTATTATTCAAATCTCCTAAAGTGAGGTAGTAGGCCGGATCTGCCGACTGGTGTCCGCTTCCGTTTCCTATTCCTATGTTCGGTGCCAAGGCACTCTTCCCATCCCAGTATCTGGGCAGCAGATAGTCTTCCGTACTGTTGTTGAACATCTGCGAACTACCGAATACCATGGAAACCTGCCACTGACCTTTTTTAGGAGCAAACGACGCATCATCGCTGCTGCTGTATTGCTGCGCCGAGAGTGGCGCAACAGTACATACAGACAGAAGGATTATGCATAGTTTCTTTATCATACTATTTTTCTTTAGAGTTTTTTATTATTCAGCTGCATAAGCATCCAAAAGTTTCTTCAGTGTAGCGTTCAGGCGATCAACCTCAGCCTGTATGAAAGCAACTTCCTGTTCTGCATTCGTAATAGCAGCTTGTAAATCAGACTCGAATCTGCTCTTATCGTCTTTACCCAAAGTCTGGTAAGCTTCAAGTTTTCCTTCAGCGGTAGCAACGGCATCTTTAGCTGTCGCGATCTTGCTTTCCTGGTCGGAAATCAATTTCTCAATAGTACCTTCGACTCTTTCAAATTTATGATTCACCGGATCGTAAGTTACATAAGTAACCTGTCCACCATTAGTGATCGCATTCTTGATTGTTGTCATTAAACTGTTTAATGCCTGAATTTGGCAAGCAGAAGGATTGCTGACAGAATAAGGATTGCCAGAGCTCAGACTCTGATTGCAATCAAGCAATTGCCGTTCCAATTCAGCTTTCCAAATAGCATCTTGCTTGTCGGCGATACCGGCTTGCAGTGTGGCTACATTGTCTGCTATCGTTTTCTTGGCATCATCGAATTTCTCCAGATCAGCTGTCAGGCTGTTGTCTAAAGCAATCCATTTCTCGATATTGGTAAAGATGGCCACATCCTTCATAGCTGTTGTATATAGATAATAGCTGCAAGTATAGTTTCCGGCTTCTACGTCTTCCGGAAGGTAGTATTTGTCACCTACTTTCTTCGGTTCAATAATGTATTTCAACTCTTTATATGTTCCGAACAATGTATTGGAAGCAAGAATCAAACGTTGGATAGCTCCATCAAAATCTGAGAGAGTACTGTTATAGAGAGAAGTTGCTAACTGCTGGTTACCTAATATCTGACTATTATCATTTCTCTGAATATGTGAATTAAAGATACTAAGTGTCATTTGATTACCAGCCGGAGTTCCGCTATCATCAATGACTACTACGTTGTAAAGTCTGATCTCTTTATTATCCACGTTGTATACCTTTTGCGTTGCTCCGTCTACGGCATCTCTCAACAATCCGTAAGCTTTCAGGTCGGCTATCAACGCATTGGCTTTATCCTTAGTCTGTTCGGCGGAAGCTAATGCTCTATAAGCATCTACTTTTGCGACGATAGCATCGTAAGTGGTAGTCTGCTGATAGTTCTTGTAATTAGTCAACGCTGTCATATAAGCCAGGTAAGAATCCATCCATGCTGTAGAGTCTTTCTGGAAAATCGCATATTTGTCTGCTTTATCGATAGCCATTCTGGCTAATTCGCCTTTGGCTTTGGCTATTTCGGCATCGGTAGGTTGAATAGAGGAATTGTTTCTGTAGGAGAATACACGCTCATAAGCATTGTTAAATAATTGAATATAACCAACATTCTGACTGCTGGAACTGGAATAAGCAGATCGAATATAGCTTACCACACTCGTTGCCTCGTAATAATTATTTAATGACAATCCGGACAGATTTAAATCAGCGATCATCGTATATTCGCCCGTTGCACCATCTCGTTTGAACACTTTGTTGAACTCATCAGATGTTAAAACGCTGCTTTCTTGAACAAATCCGGCCAGATCATTCTGCAATGCTGCGTCTACCACCGGTATGGTAAAGCTTTTATCTTTCGTATCCAACTTGGCGTTCTCTCTTTCGATATCGGCAAGTACCGGCTGAATCTCCGCTGTTTGCTTAGCGATAGCCTCACTCTTCGCTACCACATCAGCATTGACTGCGGCAATCTGCTTAGAGATTTCCGCCAGTTTCGTGTTCCATTCTGAGGTCGGAGTAGCGGCGAAGGTCTTCATATCTTCCAATACCTTTTCTTGAGTAGCAAGGGCTGCTTTGGCTTCGTCAATACCTGCATTCAGTTTGTCTTCCAGGTATTTGTTATCTGAAAGGAAGTCCAACAAATCACTTTTGGCTTTTAGCAAGCGGGCATTAGAATTTTTGAGGTAATCTAATGCTCCATAAGTGTGCGATTCTCCTTCTGTAATACCTGCTAAAGCTTCTTTTACGTCCTTGATAGCTTCACCGAACGCTTCGTCTTTTGCAGTAACCATTGCCACTTCTAATGCAGCCAATGACGCTTGAAGATCTGCGTTAGTATCAGCTTCTTTCTTCTGGATAGCTAGCAGTTGTTCTTTTAGTGAAGCAGCCAAGGTGTCCTGACGTGCCTGAAGAGAGTCTTTCAACCAAGCGGTAGAAGCCTGTTCTTTTTCTAAGTTTAGCTTTTGTAGATCCAAAGCCACTTTGTCAGCCTCCAATGCTACTTGTTCTCTTTCTACCTTGACTAATTGGATTTGGGTCAGTGCGTCTTCAAAGGCAGCCTTTGCCTTAATGAATTCCGCTTTCGCTCCGCGAAGTTGTTCGATTCCCGCCGGTTCATCGTTATCGATACATCCGGTGAATGTTGTAGTTGCTCCTCCCACTAAGAGCGCAGCTACGAGATAAGTCCATTTTCTCATACCTCTGTTTTTAAGTGTTAATAAAAAAAATGTTATGTAAGTAAATCAATGTTTTCTCTTGCCGATGACGGCCTTGCCTCTATCTTATGTAATACCTCTATCTACAGTTACTTTGTAGGTAACCCCAAACAGACTATTGAAGGATGCAAATGGCGTTTTGCCAAAAGGAATAGCAGTAAAAGGGAATCCTTATTTATAATAAGGTATAAAAAAGAATAGTTCTTTGTTTCTGTGTGAAGCAAGGAAGGGAGAAGTATGCAATTCTCTGGATAACTTCCCAACAAACCGAAGTCTGTAGAAGCTATTATCTGTCTATGAATGAATTATTTTCTCTCTGTCTTTGAAAAAGATGTTTTTTAATTTGCTTTTTTGTGAAAAATGGTTTATGTTTGTCGGACACTTACAATAAAGTTACCTACAAAGTAACTCCACAAAAATCAGCGATTTAACCCTCAAAAGATCGTTTGGCATAACCGATAATACTTAAATTTGTTTCATCCAGTTTCTTTATATTGAATGGTTTCAGATAAGTCTCTGTTACTTTGATAGACGAGTGCCCCATCGCCTCCCGGATAATACCCGGGTGCACTTCCAAATAATAGGCTAAAGTGGCCCAAGTATGGCGGGCTGTATATGAAGTCAATTCGGTAGTCAGTCCCAACAGTTCTCCCAATTTTGTCAGTTGATAATTGAAGATGCGCAATGCCTGCTGATACTCCCGATAGATGGTATCCTCTCCTCCCTCTGCACTCAGAATAGGGAATAAATAGGGAGACTCTGTAGTAGTATCCATATATTCCCGAATGATATTCATGGCATCTTTAGTAACTGTAATGGTGATCTGACGTCCGGTTTTCCTGCGATGATAGGTCAGGATATTCCCATTCAGGTCCTTCTTTTGTATATAAGCCAAGTCGACAAAAGGAAGCCCCCTTAAAAGAAACATCAGCACGAACAGGTGATGAGTTTTCTGCAATAGTTCCGATTGCTTCCGGGTGCACTTCGTGTCGAGCAACTGCCCCATTTCTTCGGCTTTCAAAGCTCGTTTGATATCGGCCTGAGTACCGGTATATACAGCTTTGAACAGATGTGGCACGTGAGGTGCCAGACGCCGGTCGACCGCCCGGTTATAGACAGCCCTGAGTACCCGCATATAAGTAGACACCGTGTTCCAGCTGTTTCCCCGCCGTCTGAGAAACCGTTCGAACTGCTTCAATAACTCAGGCCTTACTCTTTTGAACGGAATGTCGTGTGCTTTCAGAAAAGCAGAAAGGGCATTTCTGCTCGCTTGATAAATGTGAGCCGTACCTAATGCATATTCCGCTTTTCGCTCTTCAATCATGCGATCCATAAAACGGATTAAATCTTTTTCTTTCATCTTATTTTTGTTTTACCTAGTTTATCCGATCAAGATATTGATTTTCGTACACAAAGAAAAATTATCCGCAGGGTTTGTATGTAACCACAGTACTACGATTGAGTACGTTTTATTATAGTCTCATTCGATATACTTTCCTAATATTGCCATCACGAATCATTAATCGAATTATGGCATGAACACAAAATCAAAACAACCCTTACTATCGTTCCCGAAACCCAAGTTTACAACAGGAATGATAAGGTTGAGCATCACCTTGCTCTTTTCCACTCTATGCATTGGTTCATTTGGACAGAAGAAGTCACCGATCACCGTAGAAACCCTCTTGGAAGAGATGACTTCATACGATGAAATGACCCGCTATCCCGCCCTGCCCTACCGCAGCATGCAGCAGAGCAGTTACGATCGCAGATCCGTTTCTCCCGATCGGCCCGGCTGGTTTGCCAATGACGATGGCGAAGGATTTATCCGCCTTGAAGAACACGACGGACGGAAAGAAAAAGTTCTTTTCGAAGACGAAGGTCCCGGCGCCATTACCCGTATATGGCTCACGACCTTTGGCAGCATACATACAATCTTGCGCTTCTACTTTGACGGAAAAGACGAACCAGGCTGGGTGGTACCCTCTTATGATCTCCAGAAGTTCGGTGTACGAGGACTCAAGAAAGGATTAATCGAACCGGACGATAAATGGATCAGGGGCAGCCTGATTTATCTACCCGTCACCTATGCCGACGGTTGCAAGGTAACCATGGAGGAACTCACTCCCGAACGGACAAACAGACATTTTCTATTCAACTACCGCAAATATCCCACAGGCACCCCGGTCGAAACCTTCTCCCGGAAAGTTGCAGAACGTATCCCTCAATCGGTCGAAAAGACATCGGCTGCATTGTATAGAAATATAGATAAGGGGGTTGATTCACAGGCCCGCTATGGAAAAGGTGCACTGATCCACCGGCAAAATCTGTCATTAAACAAAGGAGAAAAGCAGCAACTAAACCTCCACAAAGGGAAAAGAGCGATCAGCCTTCTCCAATTCAACGTGAAAACGAATCCGGATCTGAAACCCGGAACAGATGATTTCGCCCGGTTGATGCGCAGTCTGATCATATCCATAAGCTTCGACGGACAGCAAACCGTATGGGCACCATTATCCGATTTTGCAGGCTCCGGTATGGGAGCATTTGCATCTCGGAGTTTTTTCTTCTATTCTGATGGTAAAGGAATCGTTTGCAGTAAATGGCTGATGCCCTATCGACAGAATTGTGAGCTCTCTGTTTTAAACCTCTCACCCTACAAAACCGATGTACATATCGATATTGTATCACAACCTTACAAGTGGGACAACCGTTCCCTCTATTTCCATACAGCCTGGAAACAAGAGCGCGGACTGCCCGTTGTCACTTGGATGGAACATGAAAAATGCGTGGACTGGAATTTCACCACTATCTCCGGCAGAGGAGTCTATCGAGGAGACCTGCTGTCTCTTTTCAATCATACAACAGAGTGGTATGGAGAAGGCGATGAAAAAATAACAGTAGATCACGAAGCGTTTCCCTCCCATTTCGGGACAGGTACCGAAGACTATTACAGCTTCGACGGATACTTTAAAAGCCAGACTCCATTTGCCGGACAGCCCCGACAAGATATGAAGGACTTTTATGGTTATAACAGTTTCTTCAGAGTCAGATGTTTGGACGGCATACCTTTCAACCAGCAACTAAAATTCGATTTTGAATTACTAGGTTGGGAAAATGGCACAGTAGACTATTCCTCGACTGTATTCTGGTATGGAGACTTAAACTCTCAGGCAGCGGGTTCTTCCGGTATAGAAGAAATAGAAGCAGGTTTGCTACCCACCCCCACCCAGTCCCCCGTCTGTAGCATAGCCAATGCTATCGACTTCTGCCAAATCCAACCAACCTCCAAATCTGAAAGGCTGCGTTATGACAGACAAAGGCTCAGCGGACATCCGGGCAAGTGGAATTTAAAAGACCATCTGGTGTGTCATGGCGGTAAGGAAGGCGATTACATCGAATTCGAATTCTCCGGTTTTGAGGACCGTGAATACAGTTTGAATCTATTCTGTACCAAAGCAGCCGATTATGGTAATATAAAGTTTTACGTAAATCGTCAGGAAAACGGTAAACAGCTGGACTGTTACAGCCAGGAAGTCGAGGCCACAGGTGCCATTGATTTAGGTACATATAAACCTGTAAATGGCAAATTTATCCTGCGGATAGAATTGATCGACCGGAATCCGCTATCAACAGGCACATTGTTCGGACTGGATTGTATACGGATCGAAGAGATGCACTAAACCACTTAATAAACCGAATAAAGCCATATTATGGAGGCAGAATCTATATAGCAAAATACTATGTCTTTTAAAAGTAATAGCTAATGCCTTCCGCCTCCCACCAGTTCTCCATCAATCCAAACTTCAAATGTATACCAATTTGACGAATTAAATAATTTTGAAAAATTCCCTGTTAAACTTCCTCCGCCAGCCCAAAAAGTTAATTTACCCTCAGATGATTCGATAAAGTCCCCAGATGATTCGCAATAAACTTTTTTCTTTATATTTTTTTCACATTCATTCGTTGTATAATATTCGATATTCAATTTTCTGGACGAAAAGTCAAATGAAGTACTCGTTACTATTATCGGGTATCGAGATGTCACTTTATTCACTATAGCTTCCGACTCTTTTCGCTTTGAAACTTCTTGTTCACATTTGATTTCAAGCGCTTGGATCTTATTACTTTTCACAATAAGATTTTTATTTAAATCTCTAA
>OOAO01002722.1_pt1 | contig 10941 bp, 10 predicted proteins | sample 1671821 | NCBI WGS metagenome assembly OOAO01 (sample SAMN06348196, study PRJEB24527) | human gut metagenome | biome: human gut; feature: ankylosing spondylitis patient; material: feces | host: Homo sapiens | place: China | collected 2015-10 | reverse complement strand
GAATTAAATTGTACCCGACGGTTGTAACGTCGTGGTTCCGGAAAAAGTCGAGGCTCCACCTGAAATTGGCGGCGGCGACCGGCGAACCTTTGAATTGTGGATTTTTCGTTTTCATAATTATTTAAATAAAATGGTTAATAAAAAAAGCGCAAACCGTATTGCCTTCAGCATCCAAGGCAACGCCAATCGCCTGCGCAGCAAAGACAAGTTCGGTTCGTGCCCTGTTATAAACACAATACATCACTTTTATTTTATATTTGTAACTAAAGCGGATCCGAATTATTTAAATATGATTCATAGTAATAGCAATTATATATACCAGAATCAACATCTCAACGGCAATCCGCCAAAGAAAAATAGATTCAATCACTATCGATAATTAATATGGCAACAATATCAAATAGTATAAAGTTTATTAATCACAAAACACAAAATCATCCCTTAATGTCACATCTGGAAAGAGCGATCTACGATAAATTCCACACCCAGTTTCCTCAAATGGGATACGATGTATGTATTCCTCAACGACAAAGAGGACATACATACACTCCAGATTTCGTCATCAGTTCAACAGACCAAAAATATAAGATCGCCGTAGAAGTGAAAGGCAGTAATCATATCCACGGAAATTTTTTCAGTTATGTGTCCGATATGTTCGCCAGCCTACAAAAAACAGATTCTTATGATAAATTTTTATTGGTCTCGGATCATATAAAAAACGTTAATAATCATTTTTCACATCATGGATCATCATCGAACATCGAAATAATAGACATCGATGAAATACATAACTGGATCGAACGGTTAGAACAATCGTCCTCGGATCAGTCAGAGAATCCATACGATATATTAATCCATTTACGGAAATTCAACAAAAGTATCATCCGTTGTATCGCATGTGCTCCTGAGCAATTATACAATCTTGAATGGAGAGATACGGAACGGGTAATCGCCGAATTATTCGAAGGGATCGGGTTCAATGTTACTCTAACCCGTTGCAGTAAAGACGGAGGGAAAGATATTATTCTCGAATACAAAATAGGCAACAGCACTAAATCATATATTATCGAAATAAAACACTGGAAATCAAAAACAAAGGTCAACAAAAATAGTGTAAAACGATTTACACAAATTGTCGTTAATGAAAATCGGGAAAAAGGATTGATGATATCGACATTCGGCTATACACGCAATTATTATGAAAGCCTGACAGAACACGAATTAAAAAAAGTTTGTTTTGGAACCCGGAATAAAATCGTTGATTTATGCAAAACCTACGAAAAAATTCAGGGAGGAATATGGGTACCTCTTGACCTGGAGGGAGAATTTACAAAAGAGACTTTTACGCCAGTCTTTTGAACGAGATTATGAAGAACAATATCATAACGTAAGAATAATAAAAATAAAATCTTCCACGCGATATGTTTTGTATCCGTCTTGGACTTTAGTCTTATTTACCAGCACATTGACGGGGAAATGCATGCAATCTGTGTTAATAGATATTGAATTCGTTTTCGTGCACAAAGGCAACGATTTTATAACAAAAAAACTATTTCCGTTAACAAAACAGATCACCGGCGCTGTGTTGCGATCAGCATGTAAGGCGACCGGTGCGGATCGAGCCATTGCAGCGTTTCGATCACCTTCGGCTCAGTAACGGTTATGCAACCGGCGCTGCCGCGGTTATAACCGCTTTCGAGGTGGAAGAAAATTGCGCTCCCTTTGTATTTTTCAATCGGGCGCGTGTTGTATTCGACTACGGCGGCGTACTTGTAAGCGTCGTCGTCGCGGCGCAGGTATTCGAAATTGTCCGTCGCGGGCGTCTCGGTGGTCATCCGGTTATACATCGGGTCTTCCGAATCGCTGATCCAGTAATGTTGCTTGGTAACCACCAGGAACGGCCATCGCAGGTCGATGTCGTCCCGGTAACCGAACGCGAATCCCATCGGGTAGGCTCCCGTCGGAGTCCGCTGGTCGCCTTCGAGTTTCTCGCCGTAAGGCGCGAGCCCGCGGCGGCCTACATTGGCATGGATCGCCGGAAAGGTTTCCGTCCACCGCCCGTCGTCCTGCTTGTCGAAACGGCGGAACGCGCACAGTACCGAATCCGGCCGGTCGTTATAAACCAGGATCAACTGTCGGCAACTGTCCGGCAATTGCACGTTCGCATCGAGGAAACGACCGATCAGCTCGCCATTGCTGTCCGTTTTGCGGCAATCCCCGATATAATCGTCGATCCGTGCGATCCGGCGATCGACGGCCTCCCTTGCCTGCGCATCGTATTTCCGAGCCTCTTCGTAAAACGACCGGGCGCGTTGCAGCGCCGCGAGATCCTCCATCCCGAAACCCGCATTCGCGTATAAATGTCCCAACGCCTGATTGCACCACGCCTTGCGGGCATAATTTCCGCGCCGGATAAAATCCCGAATCTCCGGCCAGCGGATTTCCGCCCGCTCGCACAGATAGACGTCTCGGATCTTATCTTGCAACGGAGTGTGCAGCTCCTCCTGAATCCGGAAACAATCGCGGTATAACAGATCCGCCAGCGGATTCGTCCATGCATAAAATTCGCCTGCCATCTCCAAGCCTGCCATTTCCAGCCCTGCACGCCCTCGCAATGCGTCCGACACGGTATCGGGCAACGTCATAAAACCCGTTACCGTACCGGATGCAAGCGTATCACCGCCTCGTAACGCCACATAACCCAAGCGTACCGTATCGCCTCCGTCGACCGACAGGCTAAGGTCGATATCCTTGCAACCGAAAATTTTCCGAACGCGGCGTTCGACATTTCTCCATCGTCCCGTATGCAATCCGTAGTCTCCCCGGCCGTCGAGCGAAAGGCGTTTTTCGGCAAACGACTTCGCGTCCGTCACACGGCCGCCCTCTTCTGCGAAGGCTCCGCGCAAACTCGCCGCCGTAAAAAAAGAAGCCAGATCCAATCCCTGTTTCAACGCCTGTTCGGTCATTTCGGGCGTTATCCCGCGCCGAGCCGACGCATCGGCCACCTCCGCCGAACGCAGGTAGACCACCGGCCCCGGACACGTTGCGCGCACGAACAACACCGCAACGACTACGCACGCAAAAAAGGCGGCCAGCAAACGGACGAAAACCCTTTGACGGGCAGAACGGATACAAAAATCGGATCGTTTCATTTTCCGGATATTTTCAGTTAAAAACAACTATCGTACGAAACACAGCCGCCGGTCGGCCAAACAGCAACGGGTCACGCCTGCCGCCGATCGGTCTCGCCCGCGCTCACCACGCAAGCCGCCATCGCATCGCCCGAAACATTCACCGCCGTAATCAGCATATCCAGCGGACGATCCATCGCAATGATCAGCGCGATCCCCTCGGCCGGAATCCCTACCGACACGAGCACCAGCATCAGGATGGCCATTCCGCCGCTGGGAATCCCCGGCGTACCGATCGACGAAACCGTCGTCAGCACGACGATCGAAAGCATCTGCGTCAGGGTCAGGTCGATCCCCATGACCTGCGCGACGAAAACGGTCGCGATGGCGTGGTAGCAGCTCGTCCCGTTCATATTGATCGTGATCCCGGTCGGCAGCACGAAGGAAATCACGTTGTGCGGCAAGCCCAGCTTCCGCATCTGTTCCATATTCACAGGCAGGCAGGCTGCGCTGGAACACGACGTAAAAGCCAACAACTGCACCGGCAGCACCGCGCGCATGTAATCACCGAGCTTGGTCCGGGAAAAAAAGCGAACGATCAGCGGATAGCATACCAACAGGATGAAAACCAATCCGATCACCACCGTAAGGGCGTAATACCCGAGCGCCAGCAACAAATCCGAATCGCCGGCAAAGCTGACGACCAGATCGGCCATCAGCGCGAACACCCCCAGTGGGGCGAACTTCATCACGTAACCGATGATCTTCAGAATAATCCCGTTCAGCGATTCGATCAGGTTTTTCACCGGCGCGGATTTCTCCTTTCCGACAGCCACCATCGCCACGCCAAATACGATCGACAGCAGGATCAACTGCAACATGGCTGTGTTGTCGCCGGCCGCCTGCACAACGTTTTCGGGGATCACGTCCACGACGAATTGCAACGGACCGGAACTTTTCACCTCCTGCGCATCGGCGCGTCTTTGTTCGACAACCTGCTCGTGACTCCGGAACTCCTCGGTCTTTTCGCGCGGAAAAACGTTACCGGGCTGAATCGCATTGACGACGATCAGCCCGATAAAAATAGCGAACACAGTGGTAGTCAGGTAAACTCCGAGCGTTTTCAATCCAAGCCGGGACAGGTGTTTTACATCGCTCAAGTTCGTAATGCCGCTGATCAGCGATACGACCACCAGCGGAACCGCCACCAGGCGCAACATCCGGATGAAAATAGTTCCCCACGGCTTGACCCAATCGGTCACCAAATGCCCGCATCCGCCGGAAACAGCAGCGAAACCGAGCACGGTTCCGAGCGCCATTCCGATCAGGATCGTGATATATAGCGGTAATTTCTTCATCGTTTGCAATCGACAGCCTTTCCCTATCCGGGACTTTCACGGAACGGAGGCTTACGCACGACCGGATCTCGTTTCCGGTAAGAGTCAAACAAATATAACGCAAAATCCCGGAATCCGAATATCCGGAATCCGGACGATCGGCCGAACCGTTAATTACCTCCGCCGCTGCCGGCTTCGCGGGGACGTTTGCCGCTTCCCTGCCGGCGTCCGTAACGGCCGCCCGGCTTACCGGAACTTCCGCTCCCTTTACGCGGCCCCCGACCATGGAAATTGCGACGGCTCCCCCGCCGATCGCAAGCCGCCGGATCGTATTTCGGCCCTTTGCCGAGCCGTTCGGGAATCGGCAGCTTTTCGATCTCCCGCTCGATAAACTTCTCGATCCGCTGGAATTTATCCTGTTCCTGTTCGCTGACGAACGTGATCCCAGTACCGGTCGCACTCGCACGGGCCGTACGACCGATCCGGTGGATGTAATCTTCCGGGTCGTGCGGCACGTCGTAATTGATCACCGTACCGATATCCTCGATGTCGATTCCGCGCGCCACGATGTCCGTAGCCACGAGGATATCGATCTTACCGTTGCGGAAATCGAGCATCACCGCTTCTCGCTGCTCCTGTTCCAGATCGGAATGCATCGCGCCGACGTTCAGCTTCATTTGCTTCAGCGTGCGCGCCAGCTCTTTGGTCTTCAGCTTCGACGACGAGAAAATAATCGTTTTCGTCCCCGAAGGCCGGGCGAACAATTCGCGGATAATTCCGATTTTCTGGTTTTCGTAACATACGTAAGCCACTTGGCTGATCGCCTCGTTGGGTTTGGATATGGCAATGTTCACCTCGGACGGATCGCGCAGGATTTGTTTGGCCAACTGCCTGATTTTCGGAGGCAGCGTCGCCGAGAACATCACGGTCTGCCGCTGGGCGGGCAACTCGGCGACGATCTTCATAATATCGTCGAAGAATCCCATATCGAGCATCCGATCGGCCTCGTCGAGCACGAAATAGCGCACGTGCGACAGATCCACCCCGCTGTTCTGAATATGGGCCAGCAGGCGTCCGGGCGTAGCAATCACGATGTCGGAGCCCATGATCATCCCCTGTTTCTGCTGACTCCAGCCGATACCGTCGCCACCGCCGTAAACGACCGTCGTCGAAAGGGGTAAAAAGTAGGAAAAACCCTGAAACTGGATATCGATCTGCTGCGCCAGCTCGCGCGTGGGAACTACGATCAGCGATTTCACCACATTGTCCGGATTGCCCTCGTGCAGCAAACGGTCCAACAACGGAAGCGTATAAGCGGCCGTTTTGCCGGTGCCGGTCTGAGCGCAAGCGATCAGATCTTTTCCTTCGAGAATAATGGGAATAGTTTGTTCCTGAACGGGGGTCATCTCTTTGAAGTTCATCGTTTCGATTCCTTCCATGATGCCCTCGTGCAGGCCGAGTTCGTCGAATTTCATCTTTTTCGTATTAAAATCATACAAAGATACGGAAACAATCCGCTTTATTCCAGCAGGAACCGGCAAAAAACGATGAAAATATTCCAAACTGCACGCTTTCACGTTCCGGCCGAAAATACCCCGGCGCCGTTTCTTTGTACAGAGTACTACAAATCACGCGCATACCGGACAACAGACGAAACGCCCCAGCCGCGCCTATCCCTCCCGTTTCATCGTCTCGATAAAATCCGTTACCTGTGCCAGGCACTCTTCGGGCGTTTGCAATCCGTCGCAACGGGTTTCCAACGGACACCGGCCGGTATGCGTACGGTTGACGATATGCGGCACGCAAAGCCTGTAACCGGTGCCGACCGCGTTTTTCTCCAGCAAATCGATGGCCGGCCGGCTGATCACATCCGCAAATACCTCTTCGACGCCGCCCAAAGCCAGCAACGCTGCGGCCGCCTTGCCCACGACCTTATCCGCGACGAAAGCCCCGCGCAGGAGCCCGGGTTCCTCTTTCAGCAGCCGGTACAAGTCTTTCACGCCCCGTTCATAGAATACCCGCATATCGGAACCGTTACGAATCACGCACGAACACCGTTCCGCAAAGAGCCGGTCAATCGCCTGCCTTCGCAACTCCGGAGTTATTCCGTTTGTATCCCTTGCCATACTCCGTTCATTTTAGTTAGAATGCACGCCCCTGCTTCAGATCTTCGACGAATTTGTCGATGCGCTGCATCTCCGCGGGAATGTTGATGCTTTGCGGACAATGGGGATTGCACTGGTTACAGCCGATGCAATGATTGGCCTGCCGCAAGCGCGGCACCGAACGGTCGTAGCCAACCAGAAACGCCCGCCGCGCTTTCCGGTAATTCGCATCCTGCGACGAAGAGGGCATATTACCTTCGTTGATACACTTGTTGAAATGCAGCAGAATGCCCGGAATATCCAATCCGTAAGGGCACGGCATACAATATTTGCAGTCGTTGCAGGGAATGGTCGGATAACGCAGCAACGCCTGCGCCGTCTCTTCCAGAAACTCCTTGTCCGAACCGGTCAGTTCCTCAAGCGGCGAATAGGTACGCAGATTATCCTGCAGATGCTCCATGTAAGTCATACCGCTCAGCACGGTCAGCACGCCGGGAAACGATCCCGCGAAACGGAACGCCCACGAGGCGACGCTCGCTTCCGGACGACGTTGCTTCAGTTTAGCGGCGATATGGTCGTGCACGTTCGACAGCCGGCCGCCCAGCAGCGGCTCCATGATGACGGCCGGAATACCCCGTTTTTCGAGTTCACCGTAAAGATATTCGGCGTCAGTATTCCTATCGTTGACCTCTTTGGCGTGTTTCCAGTCGACGTAATTGAGTTGGATCTGCACGAAATCCCATTTGATCTCATCGTGCCGCGCAAGCAGGTAATCGAAGACCTCGATATCGCCGTGATACGAGAATCCCAAGTTTCGGACACGTCCCGCTTCGCGTTCGGCAACGAGAAAATCGAGCATCCCGTTATCGAGATAGCGTCCTTTCAGCGCCTCCATACCGCCCATACCGATGCCGTGAAGCAACAGGTAGTCGAGATAATCGACCTGCAACTCCTTGAACGAATTGCGGTACATCGCCAGCGAAGCTTCCCGGCTCCAAGTCGCAGGAGCAAAGTTAGACAATTTGGTGGCAATCAAATATTTGTCACGCGGATGACGGCTCAGCGCAATGCCCGTTGCGCGTTCCGAACGCCCTTTACAATAAGCGGGCGACGTATCGAAATAGTTGACGCCGTGCGCGATGGCGTAATCGACCAGCGAATTGACCATCTGCTGGTCGATCTGCTCGTCGCTGCTGTCGGCAACGGTCGGCCAGCGCATACAACCGTACCCCAGCAACGACACGCGGTCGCCCGTAGTCGGATTAGTGCGGTAGGTCATCTTATCGGTCGGAACCTCGCCTTGCGCCGAGCGGTCGCCCGACGCCGGATTGCGCTTCGGACGGCAACCGGACAGCGCAACCGCCGAAACGGCCGCTCCCGCGCCGAGTCTTTTCAGAAATTCGCGCCGGTCTATTTTCTCTTTTTTTATCTTTTTTTCCATGAGTTCGCAATCTTAAATCGTTCTGTGATTTTCGTGTCCTTCGATATAGATCGCACTGAACGGACGCGCCGGGCAAAGGTTTTCGCACGCGCCGCAGCCGATGCACCGCTCTTCGTTCACAACGGGGATTTTCGGAGAATCCGCCGTATCGGGATCGGACGGAACCATCGTAATGGCTCCCGTCGGACAATGGCGAGCGCAGTTGCCGCAATCCACCCCGTCCGTAAGCGGCACGCAGTTCTCTTTCACCCAGACGGCATGGCCGATCTGAATCGACGATTTTTCCGCAAGACCGGTCAGGCGTATCGCATCCGTCGGACAAACCTCGGCGCATTTAGCGCACTCCGGACGACAGTAACCACGCTCATAAGACATTTCGGGCTGCATCAGGGTCGCCAGACGGGCCGAAGGCCGCAATACGCCGTCGGGACATACCGACACGCAGAGCTGGCAGCCGGTACAGTGGGCCGCCATATTCCGGAGACTCCGGGCTCCGGGCGGGACGACGGGCGTCGCCCGATCCGGTATCTTCTTGTCCAAAATAACGGCCAGGCCGCCGTCCACTTTTTTCTCCTGCGCCCGGACGGCTGCCGAAGCGGCCAACAGTCCCAGACCGGTCAAAAAACTGCGGCGGGCTGTATCCGGCTTTCGCGTATCGCCGACCGCTTCGAAAGCGACGGCCGGTTTCGCACCGGTTTTCGCAAACCGGAACCGATAACCGACGGCTCCCTGCCGGCAAGCGTCGATACAATCCATACAATCCACGCACCGGCTGTAATCGATCCGATGCTTCGACGAATCAATGCAGGCCGCTTTGCATTTACGCGCACAAAGACCGCAACCGTTGCATTTTTCCGTATCGATCACCGGACGGAACAGGGAATACCTGGAAAAAAACCCAGCACCGTACCCACCGGGCAAATCGTATTGCAATAAGTACGACCGTTACGCCACGCCAGCACGATCAGCGTCACGAAAGTAACGGCGGCCACGAGAAAAGTCGGCAGGCTTTTCATCCACACCTCCGTCCGGTAGAAAGCGTAACTGCCGGCTCTTTCGGCCAGATAGGCCAGCAGGTTATTTCCCCACTGATACGCGGGAGCGAACAGGTTTTGCACGATGCGGCCGTAGGAACTGTACGGAGCGAGCAACGCCACCAGCGAACCGATACCGGCAACCGCTGCGACGACGAACAACGCCAGCGCACCGTACCTCAGCCACGATACGGCCGGCGAATACGAAAAACGGTATTTTTTCTTTTTCCGTTTCCCGCTGATCCACGAAATCGCGTCCTGAAATACCCCCAACGGGCAGATCACCGAACAGTAGACACGCCCCGACAGAAGCGTCAACGCCAGCAGCGCCACGATTACGCCGACATTCAGCGCCAGTACCGCCGGCAAGAATTGAATTTTCGCCAGCCACCCGAACCACGCGTGCAACGTTCCCGTAAAATCGAGAAACAACAATGTGATCAGCGTAAAACAGACGACGGCGAGCGTTACTCTTATTTTTCGCAACATAGGCTTTTATATATTATCGTTCTTTCGTTTCCATCTTTTACTCCCCGCACCACAAAAATACCTAAAAACAGGCCATATCGACCGTACCCGAATTACGGATAATCCTACCCGTATTACAGACGGGAAACACGTGTGCATAAGGATATTTCCCCGATGTTCGCAAAATTAAAAAAACTTATAACAATTTCACGATCGCTTTTTATTTATAACGATCCGGAACGGAACCGTTCGCGCCCGCTTCGCGGGTTTCGAAAAAGGGTCCGCCTCGGCGAAAGCCGCCGCCGGCCCGCTATGCATCGCCTGTCGCCAGACAGTTCCGGCATCGGGCAGGATTTACATTCCCGCCGCTTCGCAATGCGCCGACACCGTCATTCCCGCGTCCGGGCAAGAGTATCTGAAAACAAAAACATCCGTACAACCGCCTCACGGCCGGCTGTACGGACATCTGCAATTATCTCAAATCGCGGAGAAGGCGGGATTCGAACCCATCCTCGCAATTGCCTATTTATTAATGCTTACCGCATTCCAATATTTCAAACAGTAACGATTTGGTAACGATTCTGACTGACGTATTTGTCCAGCATTTTACGTCACTTTACCTATCTATTAAGCAAAGGTACTATCTTTTATAGAATTATGCAAGAAGTTTGTCGTAATCTGTAAATCCCGATAAATCATTGAACAAAGACACCTAGCCTCCCCCCGCCCAACCGATTTAATTAATACACCTCAAACAGACAAAAATTACTACATCGGAACTATAAAAACGCGACATAACGATATTCCACAAAAATCGTATATTTGCCCGTCACATTTAAAACTCAATAAAAATGAAAGAATTATTTGAGAAGATCCAGGCCAAGATGGCTGAATTTTCTGCCGATGCGACCCGTCAACTCGAAAATGGAAACAAAGCAGCCGGCACCCGCGCCCGCAAAGCTACCCTTGAACTGACCAAACTGATGAAAGAATTCCGTCAGGCATCTCTGGAAGAGTCGAAAAAATAAACCGTCTTCGGTTTTGCCAATAGAGCCACGCTTATATAGGCGTGGCTCTATATGTTTGTATGGGAATATTAACAGCCATCAACCCTGCTCATACACATAGAGCTAAAAATGAGATTTCTGAGAGATTAGTAGGAAAAAAATAGCTCGTCCATCCCCTTACATTTTCGTAAATACACATTATAACGCTGATTTTCATCAATATAAAACATCTACATCAGTATTTAATTATGCTAAAAAAATAATCCTAATACTGCATTGTATTTCAATCATTATTATTATATTTACATTGAACAGATTTTAAATCTCAAAATAAGCAGAGGTTTTACTCGACATAAATAGTTATGTGAATTGTATTGATGAAGATGTTGGAGTAAACAAGGGAAGCCAGTTAAGTCAA
>OOAO01002719.1_pt1 | contig 10960 bp, 8 predicted proteins | sample 1671821 | NCBI WGS metagenome assembly OOAO01 (sample SAMN06348196, study PRJEB24527) | human gut metagenome | biome: human gut; feature: ankylosing spondylitis patient; material: feces | host: Homo sapiens | place: China | collected 2015-10 | reverse complement strand
CTAGTCCACTTTCTGGTTGTTTATCTGCTGTTCAAAAAGTGTTTGTTTCACTAACTTTATTATACCAAATCTTTTCATATATTTCAACAAATTGTACAATATTTAATGCACTATTTATATCCATATTGTGAAATTCATCCAAGCAATTTAATATACAGATGTAGAATTTCTCATTTTAGGATCATATCCTGCTTTTTTCAAGGATTTAATGATCTTATTTTTATGTTCTGTACCGAATGCTTCCATTGTGATCGTAAGTTCTACCGCACTATTTCTGTTGATACTTACGAACTGGTTATGCTCTAGTTTGATAATATTTCCCTGTGCATCTGCGATCACATCAGAAACTTTATTTAACTCTCCTGGTTTGTCTGGAAGGAATACAGATACCGTAAAGATTCGATCTCTCATGATCAATCCATGCTGTACTAAAGATGCGATCGTAATGACATCCATATTTCCACCACTGATGATAGAAACTACTTTCTTATTCTTAACATCCAGATGTTTTAATGCTGCAATTGTTAGTAATCCAGAGTTTTCTGCTAACATCTTGTGATTTTCTAACAAGTCTAAGAAACATGGGATCAGTTCTTCATCTTCTACTGTGATGATATCATCAAGGTTTTCCTGAATATATGGAAAAATGATCTTTCCTGGTGTCTGTACTGCTGTACCATCTGCGATCGTGCTGACATGATCACATGACACTACTTTTCCTGCTTCTAATGAAGCTTTCATACATGCTGCTCCTGCTGGTTCTACACCGATCACTTTAATCTTTGGATTTAACAGTTTGGCAAGTGTTGAAACACCTGTTGCAAGTCCGCCTCCACCGATTGGTACAAGGATGTAATCTACGGTTGGAAGTTCTTTAAAGATATCCATTGCGATCGTTCCCTGCCCTGTTGCAACCGTTGGGTCATCAAATGGATGAACAAATGTATATCCATGTTCTGCTGCAAGGTCTAATGCGTGTGCACATGCTTCATCATAAACATCTCCATGAAGGATCACTTCTGCTCCAAGATCTTTTGTTCTGTTAACCTTTAACAGTGGAGTGGTTGTTGGCATAACGATCGTTGCTTTGACTCCCTGTCTTGCTGCTGCCAATGCAACACCCTGTGCATGGTTTCCAGCAGATGCTGTGATCAATCCTTTTGCTTTTTCTTCTTCAGATAATGTACTGATCTTGTAATATGCACCACGGATCTTGTAAGCTCCAGTCAACTGCATGTTCTCAGGTTTTAGATAAACATCGTTTCCTGTCTGATCTGAAAAATAATCACTTTTGATCAGCTTGGTAGGAAGGACAACCTCCTGCACTTTATTATATGCAGCTTCAAAATCTTTTAGTTCTAACATTTTAATTTTCTTCTCCTTTTTCGAATAATGCATTGACAAACATATCTGGATCAAATCTCTGAAGATCATCAACCTGTTCCCCAATACCAATGTATTTTACTGGAATTCCAAGTTCTGACTGGATTGCGATCGCGATTCCGCCTTTTGCTGTTCCATCTAATTTCGTCAAAATAATTCCTGAAATGTCTGTTGCTTCTTTAAACTGTTTTGCCTGTGCCATGGCATTTTGTCCAGTTGTTCCATCTAAGACGATCAGTGTCTCTAAATAAGCTTCACTGTATTCTTTTTGGATGATACGATTGATCTTGCTTAACTCATTCATCAGATTCTTCTTATTATGAAGTCGTCCTGCTGTATCACATAACAACACATCGACATCTCTTGCTTTTGCTGCTGCTACCGCATCATATACAACAGCCGCAGGATCTGCACCCTCTGCTTGACTGATGATATCAACCCCAGCACGATTTGACCATTCTTTGAGCTGTTCGATCGCTCCAGCACGGAATGTATCCGCAGCTGCCAGTAATACTTTTTTTCCTTGTCCTTTTAATGATGCTGCAAGTTTTCCAACAGATGTTGTTTTCCCTACACCATTTACTCCAATGACAAGAACGACACTCTTTTTATCAATAAAATCATAAGCACTATCATCCAGTCTCATCTGATCCTTAATAGAATCGATCAAAAGCTGTCGGCATTCTTCCGGCTCTTTGATCTTATTTTCTTTTACTTTTTTCTTCAGATCTTCAATGATATTCATTGTTGTATCAATTCCCATATCACTCATGATCAAAATCTCTTCCAGCTCTTCATAAAAATCCTCATCTATTCCAGAAAATCCGCTGAAAATAGAGTCAAAACTTGAGGCAATATTATCTCTTGTTTTACTTAATCCCTGTGCAAGTCTTTTAAAAAATCCTTTTTTCTCTGACATAGCCATTCTCCTTTTATTCATCTAAATCATTCTCGATCAAATTTACAGAAACCTGAGTTGAAATACCTTTTTCCTGCATCGTGATCCCATATAAAACATCTGCTGCCATCATCGTTCCTCTTCGATGTGTGATCACGATAAACTGTGTATCCTTTGTAAGTTTATGCAGATACTTTGCAAATCTTGTGACATTTGAATCATCCAATGCCGCTTCAATCTCATCCAGGAGACAAAACGGAGATGGTTTTAAATTCTGGATCGCAAATAATAATGAAATCGCTGTTAAAGCTTTCTCTCCACCTGATAACTGCATCATATTCTGAAGTTTCTTTCCTGGAGGCTGTGCAATGATCCTGATTCCAGATTCTAATACATCATCATCTGTAAGTTCCAATCTTGCTTCTCCACCACCAAATAATTCCACGAATACTTCCTGAAATACTCGTTTGATGTCTTTAAACTTTGCATTAAACTGACGGCGCATCGCATCTTCCAGTTCTTCCATCAAACCTGTCAGATGTGCTTCTGCTGTCACGATATCTTCATGCTGTTTCTGCATAAATTCGTAACGTTCGGAAACTTCTTTATAATCTTCGACTGCATTGATATTAACTGGTCCAAGGTTCTTGATCTTATTTTTTAACTCAGAGATTGTTTCCTTAACCTTTGTAAGGCTCTGCGTCTCATCCAGATCGATCCTCTGTTTTGCCTGATGATATGTGATCTCGTAATTCTCCCACATATAATCCAAAAGTTCTTTTTTCTTTCCTTTTCGATTCTCTCTCTGACTCTCCAGACGGTACATTTCTTTGTCATATCCACTGATACGTTCAAGCATCTCTTCGCGTTCTTTAAGGATATCCTTATAAAGGACTTCTTTCTCCTTCACTTCTTCCTGCATCTTCTGATGCCTGTTCTGATCTTCTATGATCTTTCGTTCCATTGCTTCGCATGATTCTTTTAAATGTCCAATCTGCTGTTTTAATGCTTTTACATTCTCATTGATACTTCCAGTATCTTTCTGATTTTCTTGAACCTCTTCTGATAGATGTTCGATCTCAGATCTTACTCGCTCCTGATTATTCTCCTGAAATTCTAACTTCTGTGATTCTTTGCTTAACTGCATATGAACCTTGGAAACTTCCATTGCATGCTGTTCGGCATGTTTTCTAAGATGTTCAAGAATCTCACTGATCTCCTTGATCCTTTCTTCATCCTGCTCATTTGCACTTTCAAGATCTACCTGTTCTTGCAGTCTGTCAGCATCATCTTCCGCATTCCTTAATTCTTCTTCCAGTTGTTGTCTCTGTATACTTAACTGTTTGTGCCTATTATCAAGCTCTTCTTTTCTTCGCTTGATCGCAGATTGTGACATCTGCTGTGTATTTAATTCCAAAGAGATTTCTTGCATCTCTTTCTCTAAGTCTATCATATTTTGCTGATATTCTTTGAGTTTTTTTTCATTTTCATGATATTTTTCTTCATCTTCTGTGATTGCTTTCGTCCATCGATCCAGCTTCTTCTTTAATTCTTCAACTTCTCTGGATCTTCCAAGCAGATTGCTCTTATTCTTAAAAGCACCTCCAGACATTGCACCGCCTCGGTTTAAGGAATCTCCATCAAGCGTTACGATCCTTACACTGTGGTGATATTTATTTGCAATTTTAATTCCTGCATCCATATCTTTTACAACAAGAATCTGTCCAAGCAGTGATGCAAATAAATCCTTATATACTTCATCATAGATCACAAGTTGGTTGGCTGCCCCGATCACCCCTGGTTCTAAAAGAATTTCTTTCCTTGCAAATTCTTTTCCCTTCACTGCATCCAGCGGCAAAAACGTAACTCTTCCATAACGATTCTTCTTCAGATATTCGATCATCTTCTTCGCTGTTTTCTGCGTATCCGTTACAATGTTCTGAATACTTCCACCCAGAGCTGTCTCGATCGCTGTTTCGTATTTTTCTTCCACTTTAATGATATCCGCAACAGCTCCAATGATCCCAGATGTCACGGCCTGTTGTTCCATCACTTTCTTGATCCCGAATCCATATCCATCATAACGTTCTACCATATTCCGCATTGTTTCATAGTTGGAACGCACTCTATGATATTTCTCTCTTTTCTGATCCATCTGTTCCTGAATCTGACGGCGTTCCGCTATCAATGTTTCTTCGATTCTCTTGGCATTATGACATTCGATTTCAGATCGTTTTTTCTTCTCATTGATCTCTTCGATCTTCTGACTAGAAGAATCTTTTTCTTTTTCCTGATCATTGATCTGCCGTTTTATTTCTTCTATCTGATGATCCAGTCCTATGATCCGGACATTTAGCTGTTCTTTCACTGTCTGGGAACGCTCAATCGCTCCAGCCACCCGCATACGGCCTTCTCTGACAGCATTCACTCGGATTTCAATCTCTTCTTGTTCTCTCTCCAGATCCTGAATCTGCTTCTGATACAATGCAACTTCGCTTTCTTTTTGTATCTTTTGTTCCATGACAGATTCATATTCCTTACGAATTTCTTCTGTCTCTGCCTCAAATCTCTTTAACTGTGCTTTCTTTTCATTCAGATCTTTATACAGCTTATCCTTAGACTCCAGATACATACTCTCACGCATATGTTCTGTATTGATCTGTTCATTTAAAACCTGAATCTTTCCTTCTTTTTTCTGCTTTGTAAGCTTCATTTCAGAAATATGAGCAGTGATCGTTTCGATTTCCTGTTTTAAATGATCCAAAAACTCTTCTTGTTTTCCGTATTTCTCTTTTGCTTTGGCAAGTGTCTGATTTGCCTCATTGATCTCCCGCTGAGCGATTTCTATCTTTTCATCCAGCTCTTTTAATTCCTTCTCAAGATTCTGATTCTCAAGCAGGAACAACTTCACATCTTCATCTTTCAACTGATCTCTTAACAACAGATATTCTCTCGCACGTTCTGACTGTTTCTTAAGCGGTCCAACCTGACGTTCCAATTCCGTTAAGATATCTGTAACTCGTACCAGATTCTCACGTTCGATTTCCAAAGATTTTTGTGTTTCCAGCTTGTTTTTCTTGTATTTAACAATTCCTGCTGCTTCATCAAATAATTCTCTTCTCTCTTCCGGTTTTCCACTTAAGATCTGTTCGATCTGTCCCTGTCCGATGATCGAATATCCCTCTTTTCCGATTCCTGTATCAAAAAAAAGTTCTACAATATCCTTTCTTCGGCAGGCACTTCCGTTGATCAAATATTCACTTTCCCCAGAACGATAGACTCTTCTGGCAACTGTTACTTCTTCAAACTGGATTGGCAGACTATGGTCACTGTTATCTAATGTGATCGCAACATAAGCAGATCCCATCGGCTTTCGAAGCTCTGTCCCCGAAAAAATAACATCTTCCATTCTAGAACCACGAAGCTGTTTTGCTCTTTGTTCTCCAAGCACCCATCGAACAGCATCTGCAACGTTACTCTTTCCACTTCCATTTGGACCTACGATTCCTGTGATCCCATGTTCAAATTTAAAGATCATTTTATGGGCAAAAGATTTAAAGCCATTGACCTCAATACTTTTTAAATACATGTCCACCTCTGTTTCGTGTTATTTTTTGTGGCGTTTGATCGCCTCAAATGCAGCATGCTGTTCTGCTGACTTTTTACTATGTCCTGATCCTGTTCCGATCACATTCTCTCCAAGACGTGCTTCTACCGTAAAGATTTTGGCGTGATCTGGACCTTCTTCTCCAACAAGCACATATTTTAATCGTCCTTTTCCTTCTCCCTGAACAATCTCCTGGAGATTCGTCTTTGCATCGAAAAACAGAACTTTATTTTCTACATCTTTAAATAAATATGTCTCAATGAATTTTGTTGCTGTTTCGATTCCCTGATCTAAATAAATCGCACCGATCACAGCTTCAAATGCATCAGAAAGAATGGAATCTCTTGATCTTCCACCTGTCATATCTTCTCCTTTGCTTAAGAGAACATATTTCCCAAGGTTGATATCTCTTGCACATCCTGCAAGTGTCGGCTCACATACAAGACTCGCCCTGATCTTGCTTAACTTTCCCTCTGATTCTTTCTGGTATGTGCGATACAGATAATTACTTGTTACCAGCTCAAGAACTGCATCTCCCAAAAATTCGAGACGTTCATTATTCTTATCTTTGCTCATTCTTCGTTCATTTGCATAGGAACTATGAATGAAGGCATTCCAAAGTCGGGATGGCTCATGAAATTTAATTCCTATCTGCTCTTGAAATTCTTCCACACTTTTTGCATCCATTTTCTTCTTATCCTTTCACGATCTGGTCTTTGATCTTCTGCGTAATATCTTCTTCGGCAAATGCAATACACTGAATGATCGCATTTTTCATTTCTTTTGCACTTGAAGATCCATGTGCTTTCACAACCAATCCATTTAATCCAAGTAATGGTGCTCCACCATATTCAGAAGCATCAAATTTCTTTAACGTCTTCTTTAATGCTGGTTTCGCTAATAGTGCACCGATCTTACTCTTTAATGTTGACATCATTCCTTCTTTGATCTGACTGACTAACACTGCTGCTAATCCTTCTTCCAGTTTCAGAACGATATTTCCTGCAAATGCATCACATACAACAACATCCGCTGCACCGTATGGGATTTCTCTTGCTTCGATACTTCCGATATAATTGATATTTTCACATTCCTTTAATAATGGACCTGTTTCTTTTACCAACTGATTTCCTTTGGCTTCTTCCACACCGACATTGACAAGTCCAACTCTTGGGTTCTTGATTCCAAGAACATCTTCCATATAGATAGATCCCATCTGTGCAAACTGAAGCAGATATTCCGCTTTCGCATCCATATTCGCTCCAGCATCGACTAATAACATCGGACCTTTGGCTGTTGGCATCACTGCTCCCAGTGGTGCTCTCTTGATCCCTTTGATCCTTCCAACAACAAACTGTCCTCCAACAAGGATCGCTCCTGAACTTCCAGCTGATACAAATGCATCTGCAGTCTTATCCTTTACCATTTTCAGGGCGACCACCATGGAAGAATCTTTCTTCTTACGAATCGCTTCTACTGGTGATTCGTCACAAGAAATTTCTTCTTCTGCATTCACAACTTCAATTTGTTCATTTTTATACTGATATTTGCTTAATTCTTCATGAATCCTTGGTGCTTTTCCTACAAGAAATACTTTCAGATTGTTTTTTTCATTCACAGCATCAACGGCACCTTTTACAACTTCTCCTGGTGCATGATCTCCACCCATGGCATCAACTGCCACTTTCACTAATTTCTCCATATGACCTGTTACTCCTTTTCTTAAAAATAGGAAATGCCACACGCCTAAACCTTCTTAAAAAGCCTAAACGTATGGCATTTCTCTTCATTTACCATTATTCAGCGTGTGCTGAAACAATTTCCTTTTTATTGTAAGATCCGCAGGCTTTACATACTCTGTGAGGCATCATAAGAGCACCACATTTGCTGCATTTTACAAGTGTTGGAGCAGTCATCTTCCAGTTTGCTCTACGTCTGTTTCTTCTTCCTTTGGATGATTTATTCTTTGGACAAATTGACATTGGTTTTACACCTCCTTAAAATTCTTAAAAATATCCTGAATCGCTGCCATACGAGGGTCTGCCACCGTACGATCGCAGCCACACTCTTTTTCATTCAGATTCGTTCCGCACACCGGACAAAGTCCTTTGCAGTCTTCTTTGCATAACACTCTGGACGGAAGTTTTGGAACAACTTCATCGAAGATCAGTATATCAAGATCAAGATACTTGTCCTCGATATATGAAGAATCTTCTTCATCAAGATCCGAAAAATCTAATTCTTTCGTCACCTGCACGGAAACCGGATAACTCACTTCTTCAAGACATCGGCTACATGGAATTCCAAGTGTGACTTCTGTCTCAAATGCAAATGATATCTTATCCTTTCCAATATTTCTAAAAACAATCGAAAAATCATTCTTCTCTCGAATAGGATAAGACACACCTTTAAGCTTAATCTCATTCAGATCGATTGACGCTTCGACGGTTTCTTCATATTTAGGTACTGAAATAATTTTTGATAATTGAATCTTCATACGATCTCCTAAATTTTCATACTGTACTATTATACGAATGTGCTTCTGGTTTGTCAAGTAATTTTCCTTACTTTTAAAAAAACAATCCCGAAGCACATTTTAACAAGCTTTATTTTTTATGAAATGATTATTTGACAAGGGCTACTGTGTCTCTTGCGATCATTAATTCTTCATTTGTTGGTACACAAAGCAGTGTAACTTTAGAATCATCTGTAGAGATGATCGCTGTTTCTCCGTGAACATCGTTCTTCACTTCGTCAAGTTCTGTTCCTAAATATCCAAGATATTCGCAGATTGCTTTACGTGTGATATCATCATTCTCACCAAGTCCTGCTGTAAATGCGATCGCATCTACACCATTCATAGCTGCTGTGTAAGCTCCGATGTATTTTGCTACGCGGTATGCATATGCATCTAATGCTGCAGCTGCAACTTTGTTACCTTCAGCTCTTGCTGCTTTTACATCTCTAAAGTCAGAAGATACTCCTGATAATCCGTAAACTCCTGATTCTTTGTTTAAGATATTTAATACTTCAGATGCTGTTTTGTTTTCTTTATTCGCAATAAATTCGATGATTGCTGGATCAAGATCTCCAGAACGTGTTCCCATGATCAGTCCTTCAAGTGGTGTTAATCCCATAGATGTATCTACTGATTCTCCACCTTTGACTGCTGTAACACTTGCACCGTTTCCTAAATGGCATACGATGATCTTTAAGTCTTTGATATCTTTTCCTAAGACTTTTGCTGTCTCTAAAGATACGAACTGATGAGATGTTCCGTGGAATCCATAACGGCGGATACCATCTTCATCGTAGTATTTTCTAGGAATACCATATAAGAATGCTTTCTCTGGCATTGTCTGATGGAATGCTGTATCAAATACTGCTACCATTGGAAGTCCTGGCATTAATTCCTGACATGCGCGAACTCCGATCAGTCCCGCTGGGTTATGAAGTGGTGCGAATACGCTGCATTCTTCAACTTCTTTGATAACTTCATCTGTGATCAAGCATGATTTTGTGAATTTCTCTCCACCGTGAACAATACGATGTCCTACAGCTCCGATCTCATCAAGACTTTCTACAACTCCGTTTTCTTTATCTGTCAGCTGGTCGATAACGATTCCGATCGCTGTCTTATGATCTGGCATAGCTGGTGTAGATTTGATCTTGTCTTTTCCCGCTGGCTGATGTGTTAATGCTCCATCAATTCCGATTCTTTCACATAATCCTTTTGCTAAAACACTTTCTGTCTCTGAATCGATTAACTGATATTTTAATGATGAGCTTCCGCAGTTGATAACTAAAACTTTCATGAACTATGATTCTCCTTATATTTTTCTTATTTATCTGCTTCCAGTGCTGCTGCCTGTACACATGTGATCGCTACTGCACCAACGATATCTGATGCTACACATCCACGTGATAAGTCATTGACCGGTTTTGCGATTCCCTGTGTGATAGGTCCGAATGCCTGTGCTCCACCTAATCTCTGTACTAATTTATATCCAATGTTACCAGCATCTAAGTCTGGGAATACTAATACGTTCGCTTTACCAGCAACTTCACTTCTTGGAGCTTTGCTTGCTGCAACTTCTGGTACGATCGCTGCGTCAAGCTGTAATTCTCCACAGAGCAAGTACTGAGGGTATTTTTCTTTGGCGATGTTTGTTGCTTCTACAACTTTTGTTACATCGTCATGTTTTGCACTTCCGCATGTAGAATGGGATAACATTGCAACTCTAGGTGTTGCTCCGATCAACTGTTCAAATGTCTTAGCTGAGCTTGAAGCGATTGCTGCTAACTGTTCTGGATTTGGATTCTGGTTCAGTCCACAGTCAGCGAATACAAAACATCCGTTTTCACCCATATCTTTAGCCTGTGTATCCATTAACATGAAGGCTGATACGATCTCTGTACCAGGTGCAGTCTTAACAACCTGAAGTGCTGCACGAAGTACGTTTGCAGAAGAGTTGATCGCTCCTGCTACCATTCCGTCTGCATCTCCAACTCTTACCATTGTTGCTCCGAAGAACAGTGGGTTGGATAACAGGATCTCTTTTGCATCTTCTGGAAGCAGTCCTTTGCTCTTTCTTGCTTCACATAAAGATTCGATATATGTATTTAAATGATCACAATTCTCTGGATCAACAAAAGAAGCTTTGGCTAAATCTAATCCTTCTGCTTCTGCTTTTGCCTTAATCTCGTCTTCTTTTCCAACTAAAATAATATCAGCGATCCCTTCACTGATAACCTCTGCTGCTGCTGTTAATGTTCTCATGTCTGTAGTTTCAGGCAGTACAACAGTTTTCTTATTTGCTTTTGCCTTGTTTTTAATCTCATCAATAACACTCATTTTTCGCGTTGCTCCTTTCAACTTTCCAAAAAGATGAATTTAATCTTGTTAAATTATACAACATCATTTCTTTGTATACAATAATAGTATTTGTATTTTTCGTTGTACATTTCCAGAAAAATCTATATTCTATTCTACATTTTTTTGTTTTCTCTGACAAGATACTTGTTGCTTATTTTTCATTTTTTGTGCAATTTTACTTTTATTCATTTGTGAT
>OOAO01002717.1_pt1 | contig 10969 bp, 8 predicted proteins | sample 1671821 | NCBI WGS metagenome assembly OOAO01 (sample SAMN06348196, study PRJEB24527) | human gut metagenome | biome: human gut; feature: ankylosing spondylitis patient; material: feces | host: Homo sapiens | place: China | collected 2015-10 | reverse complement strand
TAGGAGGATTCCTGTATTGGAAATACGTAGGTTGCACCAGCGGAACTTGTCCCATTACCTCTTCACCGGTCAACAGTACCCTTTGGGGAGCTGTTATGGGCGGCCTGCTCTTGAATCTGTTTAAAACAGACAGTACCCCTAAAAAAACAAACTAATCACACCTCTTATGACAACCACAAACGAACAAGAACAATCGAGAGCCTACATACTTGCAGGCCTCTTTACGCTCTCACTACGTCTTGTAGTGGGATGGACTTACTTTTCGGCTTTCTGGCGACGCCTCGTACTCGAGAATAAGCTGATACCGGACAGTGCCGGATACATCGGAGAGAAGTTTAACCATTTCCTTCCCAATTCGATAGGTATCCGCCCGGTCATCGAATATCTGGTATCGACACCTGATATGTTATGGTGGGCAATGGTGATTTTTACTCTTGTAGAAGGTATAGTCGGACTGCTTTATATGTTGGGGTTCTTCACCCGTCTGATGAGTATCGGCGTATTCAGTCTGGCAACCGGCATTCTCCTGGGGTCAGGATGGTTGGGAACCACCTGTCTGGACGAATGGCAGATCGGTATTCTGGGTGTAGCCGCCGGTTTCACCATCTTCCTTTCCGGCGGAGGAAAGTACTCGGTCGACCATCTGATAGAGCGGAAATTCTCTTTAAAGAAGAAAGCAGCCTGGCTGTCATGGCTGACTTCCGGAGAATTGCCTGTAAGCGCCAAGCGATTTGCCAATGTCAGCGTGGCAGGTGCCATCGTTATCTTCACACTGAGCCTATATACCAACCAAGAGTTCCACAATGGCGTCTGGGGCCCCCTTCATAACAAGTCCGTCAAACCGAAAATTGAAATATCCGACGCACAAATAGAGAACAACTCTCTGTCATTCAGTGTTTATCGCGTTGAAGGTGTCGATGTATACGGTTCTTTCCTGATTGGTATCAGCCTGAAGAATGCCGATGGAGACATTGTGCTGGAAAAGAAAGGAGAAGAATTAGCAGTCTTCCCGATCGGAAATATCGATAATAAATACATTGCCCGGGTAGCTCCGGGTAAGCACAGCCTGGTAATCCCACTCGGAAGCAAAGCGACCCTTACAATCGATGATACGGCTATAGGCAGTTTGCCCAAAGGAAAGTATGAATTAGTACTGACCGACATCAGCGGTATCACCTGGAAAAAAGAAATCATCCATTAATAACCATTAAAAAGCAGAAAAATGAAAAAGAGCATTCTTATCCCCTTCCTATTCATGGGACTGTTGGCTTTCGCATCTTGCAAAGGAACATCCGAGAATAAATCGACCACCGCTACAGATACGGTACAAGCCGAAAAGCCACAATCGGGCACCATTCACCTGACCCGTGCGGAATTTCTGAAAAAGATAGCCGACTACGAAAACCATTCCAAAGAGTGGAAGTATCTGGGTGACAAACCGGCTATTGTCGACTTCTACGCCGACTGGTGCGGTCCCTGCAAAATGGTGGCCCCGATACTTGAAGAATTATCCAAAGAGTATGCCGGAAAGATTTATATCTATAAAGTAGATGTAGACAAAGAACCGGAACTGGCAAAGGCTTTCGGCATACAGAGTATTCCCACCCTCTGGTTTGTACCGATGAAGGGAGAGCCCCAAGTAAGCATGGGGGCTTTATCCAAAGAGCAACTAAAAGGGTATATCGATAAAGTTCTATTGAAACCATAAACGATGATGCGGCCTCACCCGGCAAACCGGTACTGAGGCCGTTTTTTGGGAATTTATCGTTTTTCTGATCTATGAACTTTCATGTAGCCATCGGTCAGCGTTTTCATAAAGGCCACGATGTCGGCTTCTTCTTCCTGTGTCAGTCCGAGATTTCCCAATTCATCCTTGTTCACGGTAGCAGGATACTCGGCAGGTGGAAAATCATCACTCACGTCCCGCACATTATAGAAATGCACAATCTCCTCAAGTGTCTTAAAATAACCGTTATGTCCATATGGAGCCGTGAGTTCCACATTGCGCAACGTAGGCACACGATACTTGCCATTCTCACTTTCAGCATTGACAGTAGCCCCCAACCCCAAATCCACCGAATCGGCAGTTAGCAGGAAATATTCTGCCGGCACCTTATAATGCGGATGATCCGGCAACTTCGGTATACCCAGATTATCATAAGTATGATCGGTAAACAACGTGCGGTGTGCCCGCTTGTCACGATCCAGGACATGGCATTCGGCACATTGCCCTTTCTCCTTGAAAAGCTCCTTTCCACGCGCTTCCTGTGCGGTCAGCTGATAATTTCCTTTTTTATAGGCATCGTACTTGGATGTAAAAGGATTGATTTCTTTGGATGACTGATAAGCCGCCAGTGCGTCCGTAACGTAAGCAAACAGCGAATCGGCATTACCCGTTTCGCCATATATCCGTATCAAACGGTCATAATACGGAGTACGTCTCACCTTTTCGGCCACCATTTGTTTGTCCTTATTCCCCATTTCCACCGGATTCAGCAAAGGAACACCCGCCTGATCCTGCAAAGAAGGAGAACGGCCGTCCCAAAACAGACCTCCCACATAGCTTTCATCTTCATCATCATAATGTAACTCAGGCACAAAAGCGGCATAACATACCGACATGGAATTGCGCTGAGAAAAGAGTCCCTGCACTGCGCCTTCGGATATGGCACGCGACTGTTCATCGGCAAATCCCCGGGAGACGGCATGGCAAGTGGCGCACGACTGTCCGGATGGTTCAGAGAGCGAAGTATCATGGAAGAGGAGTTTACCCAACGCTTCTTTCTCGCTTCCGCCTTTGTGAGGCGGATGTCCGCACGAGATGCAGACAGAACCCATCAGTGCGGCTAATAGTAGTTTATGTGTCATCATAGTTGTAAAAACAGGGATATAGTTGTTTCAGGGTTCAAAGATACATCATTTTCTGAAAAAGGTATAAAAAAGCCCGGTCGAAATCACATCGCCCGGGCCCCTCTAAACAGGCTCTTACGAATCTGTTCCACGAAAATATACTATAGTTATAAAGAAGTTCTATTCCTCTTCGGGCCAAAGTTCTCCCGCAACCATTTCAGCCATTTTCAGCGTATGCCATTGCTTCTCCTCAGCCTCTTCATAAGATTCCGAAGTTAGTACCTCAGCATTGGGAATGCAGAGTGAGAAGCGGTGCGAGGGAATATAACGTACAATCTGGTCGATCTTAGCCCTTAGTTCTTCCAACTCTTCCTCTACGGGATAATGGGAAAGGACGAAACCAAAAACCGATTGCTTTTCCCGTATGAACCACAGCAAACGGTTTTTGCCACAACATTCCGAATCATAGTCGAGGAAAAAAGCATTGATGCCCTGTAGTGAGAAAAGCATTTCGGTAGGCGAGTGAAAAGCAATGTAAAGGTCGGCAGGCAGATTTTCCAAAGCCATGTTGTTGACACGAATAGCATTATCTGTCACCGTGCGCGTTGCGTCATCGAGTTGCAGATAACGGCATCCCGATTTATACAATTCCATAATCAGCTTCTGATACACCTGTGCAATATCCACCAGCAATGTCTCGAGTTCGGGATAAATCAGATCCAGTTGCGTCCGGTTTGCGTCCTTCATCAATTCGGCCAGCAGGCGCGAAGGCGCCGGAAGCACCTGCTTAGCTATTACATCTCCGCCGGTTACCCCGGTAAGAAAAACAAAATCATCGAGCACCGGATGACGATGCACATCGATCTTGCCGGTCAGTTCGACAGAAGTCTTTCTGTCATCCCGGAATCGGATGCCATCCAATCCGCACATAAAGTCGAGCGGCCACGCATCACTGCGGAAACGGCCGTCGGTGACCACCTTCAGCCCTTCTGCCTTCAGTCTGTCCACCAGATTCCGTATTTCGGCATCTTCGACAGCACGCAAAGTAAGCAGGCTGATTTGTTCGTTTCGATATTGCTCACGGGCTTCTCTCAATGCAGGAGGCAGAAGAAAAGTACCGGCAACGTCTACTTTGAACGGAGGAACTACTTTTTCCATACGCTCTACGTTTTTAATATTGATTGTTACTATTGTGCTTTGCTCCTAACCCACGAGGAACCAAGACTTATCAGCGAGAGTGGCAGGTCTTCTGACTTAGCTTCCATTCCGAACGCCTTCCCGGCTTACACGAGCCAGTGGCAAAAGAGTATCCGATCGGAATGTTTGTATTAAAGCCTCACAGCAGCGGGACTGTCCGGGAGTCACACCCGGTTCCCTTTTAATCGCCAGAAGCAGGAAAGCTTTGGCGAACCAATCTGCCGACAAATATAAAAACAATAAATCAGATATTTGTGTTCAGAGAGATACTTTTTTCAATCGGAGCCTCTGCCGAAGTAAAACAGAGGCTCTGTCCGGACAGAACAAAGGCTCCGTCCGACCGGGACGGAGCCTTCGTTTCAACCAAGCAGAGGCTCGGTTTCCAGACTAATTGCAACGGGCTTAATAGCTGATCTTTACTCCGGCAAAATAGCTTCGCGGAGCAGCCGGCCCATAGATATATCCGGAGTCACGTTCCACTCCCTGATCAAAGTCGTTCTGATAAGCGTTGAACACATTTTGTACACCGGCGCTCAACTGGAGGTCTATCGTCTTATAAAGTTTGAAATCATAGGCCACCTTGACTCCCATATCGAAGAAATCGCGCGTATTCACCGCCACATCTTTGTCAATATAACCGGCCATGTGCTGCACCAGCATCGATCCGGTGTACGTGCCCGACAGGGATAATGACAGAGGCTTGATCGGCGTATACGTTGCCGTAAAGTACCCATAGGTATTCGGTGTACGGAAAATCTTCTTCTCGGCCGGTGCCGTTTCGCTCCACTTTTCCGGCTCGTCATAACGGCTCTGTTGCAACGTGACCCCTGCCTGTAACTGGAACAAAGAGAGATAAGCCATTTTTCCCTCCATCGACAGTCCCAATACTTTGGCTCCCGATCCGTTACGGCGCTCTTTGATAAGAATGCCGTCCCGCTCTCCGATGTTCTCGAGTACAAATACATCCGACAGTCTGGTATAAAAACCTTCAACCAGGAAGTTTACCTGAAAAGCACCGAAACGATGATACATATCGGCTGAAGCGCTGAAACTCTGAGATTTTTCCTCTTTCAGTTTCTTGGCACGCTCAATCATCGACACCGTTCCGCCTACATTCTCAATATGCAGGTCTTCGTCGAAAGCCTGCGGGGCACGGAAGCCCGACGAATAACTCAGGCGAAGATTAATGTCCTCGGAAGGATTGAAACGGAGATTGGCACGAGGGCTAAAGATAACATGGTTGATCAGATTGTGCTTATCCAGACGTCCGCCCAACAGAATGCTCCATTTCTCGTTTTTCCATTCATTCTGCAAAAAAGCACTACCAATATTTACCGTCTGCTTCGTATAACGGTTGTATCCCCACATATCGTCCTTCAGGTTATCCCGGTTATACTCCAATCCCGCAGTCAGGTCGGCAGGCATGAAAAGGCATTTACCGAAACTGTACACATATTGAGAACCGCCGATAAATGTCAGGTCCGTTGTCTTTCCATAGGCGTTCTGGTCTTTTTTGCTGCCATAATAACTGTCGCGGTCCGTATGCTGTGCCGAAGTATAAACGGTCAGACGGTGTTTTTCATTCGGAGCAAAATAATCGAATTTCAAGCCACCACCGTTGATGGAGTGCTGAATCTGCTCGGCAATGTCAGCCTCGTGAGGCGGACGGTTCAGCAGGTTTCCGCCACGACGAAACTCCTGTAAGTGATGATACTCAAATGTCAACTTAGAATAAGTGCTTGTCTTGAGGAACGAACGGAAGCCGACTGTCTGGTTTTTAAGTTTCGGCATTTCGGAATAACCGTCTCCATCATGATCGTACGCATCCCGGTGACGGTTCTGTCCGAACACATAAAGTCCCGCCCGATGATCATCGGTCACCAGCGATGCGTTCAGCGAAGTATTATTATCGAAAGACGAGCTGCCGCCGATAGAAGTAAGAGTATGTGCCAACTGCCCCGAATTGCGCAATGGCTCCTTGGTGATGATATTAATGGTTCCGGCAATAGCGGACGAACCGAACAGGGCAGAACCTCCGCCTCGCATCACCTCTACCCGCTCGATCATATTGGCAGGAATCTGTTCCAACCCGTAAACACCGGAAAGGGCACTGAAGATGGGACGCGAATCGATAAGAATCTGTGTATACGGACCGTCCAGTCCATTGATGCGCACCTGCTGGAAACCGCAATTCTGACAGTTCGTTTCGACCCGGACACCGGGCTGGAAGTTAAGCCCCTGCGAAAGTGTAGGCGAGTTTGTATTCTCAAACATCTTCATATCTACCACATTGACCAATGTAGGTGCCAAGCGCCGTTTGGTCACGCTGCGATTGGCCGAAACTACCACTCCGTCAAGCGCTACGGCATCTTCTTCCAACTCAAAATTTTCTTCAAGTGTCTTTCCTTTCCTGAGACTGACATTGCGACTGATGGTTTTATACCCCACCGAACTGGCTTCGAGCACAAAATTCCCTTCGGGAAGGTTTTTCAGGAAATAGTGTCCGGTGGCATCCGTCACCGTACCGATGGTAGTTCCTTTCAGGGCGATTGTTATATAAGAGAGGTGTTCACCTGTTTTTTTATCGAGTACATGGCCGATGATATTGGCATCAGACGCTTTCAGTTCCGGATGTTCCGGTTGGTCGGCCATAGCAGGCAACAGGGCACAGCACAGGCTAACGAGGAAAAATATATATTTCTTCATTTTCATTTTTGGATAGTAGAATTACTAAATAAATTTCTCTAAATAATGCAGTGAGAGTGAGAGAGATGTTCTATCTCCCGGCAGGAGGTGCCCGCAAAGATACCACGCCCACGACGGACGAACAGTATCCTGCCCTATCCGGACGCCACGAAAGGGTATAGAGCAGACAAGCAATAAACTGAAGAGAGAGAGAAAAGATACCGGCTCCGGTAGTTACCACGTGATTCAGCAAATGAATCAATTGAAATTCGACCGTGGTGTGACTATGGGGAGAGTCTTTCTTAAACGGGTGCGAATGGACAATGGTCACCCCATTCACTACATGCGAGTGAGTAAAGAGTGTGATACCTGCCATGTACGATATAAAGAGTACAGGCAAAAACCATCGCATTATGTTCTGACAGCATTGTTTCATCCGTTTAGTTTTGTGGCAAAGATAAGAAGTATTCCCTTACGGAACAATCCCTATTTATGGGGATAATAAGTGTAACACCGCTTCAAGGTAGATTGTTCACACATTTTCATCATTATTAGGTATTTCAGATTCAGAAAATGGTCACCACCTTTGTGAAACACATTTAACGTCATCTCTAAATTTAATTGATATAGGACATGAAAAAGAAAAAAGGACTGCCCCGCCTGTTTGAGATAGCGGGCGAGAAGAAAGGCCTGCTGATACTGGCAGGTGTATTATCGGCACTCAGTGCCTGTTGCATGCTGATTCCTTACCTGGCAGTCTACCAGGTACTGAATAATTTACTGGAAAATGCGGGCGAGATAAACAACGTCGACAAAGAGTATCTGACCGATTGGGGCTGGATAGCTTTTGCCGGGCTCATCGGCGGATTGCTACTTCTGTACGGCGCACTGATGTCCTCACACATGGCCGCTTTCCGTATCCTCTACGGACTGCGGGTCAGGTTGTCCGAACATATCGGAAGACTGCCTCTCGGCTATCTGAACAACAGTTCTACCGGAGCGATCAAAAAAGCGCTTGAACAGAATGTAGAGAAGATCGAATTGTTTATCGCGCACACCATCCCCGACCTGGTGAATGCGGCCGCCACGGTAGCAGTGATGTTCGTCCTCTTTTTCAGCCTCAACGGATGGATGGCAGCAGCCTGCCTGCTGGCCATTGTCATCAGCATACTCGTTCAATTCTCACTGATGTTCGGCCGGAAGTCAAAAGATTTTTTCCGCCAATACTTTGACACATCGGAACAGATGAGTGCCTCTGCCGTGCAATACGTACGAGGCATGCCGGTCGTAAAGATATTCGGGCAGACAGTCGCGTCTTTCCGTCAGTTCAGCCAATCTATTTATGCATTCAAAAAATACGCACTGCACGTATGCGACACCTACCAACCGGGTATGGTGTGGTTCACCGTACTGCTCAACTCCATCGTGACGTTCATCCTCCCGGTGGGCTTACTGCTGTTGAGCCGCGAACCGGGCAATGTGGTACTGGCCGGAGTGTATCTGTTCTTCATTATATTAGGGCCGGGTGTAGCCGCCCCGTTTCACAAGCTCACTTTTCTCGCATCGAACACTCGGGAGATTGACGAAGGAGTCAGCCGCCTGGATGCCATCTTTGAAGAAAAACCAGTGCCGGAACCCGTCATACCGCAATCACCCCATAAGCACGATATCCGCTTTGAGCATGTCAGTTTCTCGTACGAAAACACCAAGGAAACCACACGTACAGAAGCATTGAAAGACATCAGTTTCACCGCACATGCCGGCGAAATAACCGCACTTGTAGGTCCTTCCGGTTCCGGTAAATCGACCATCGCCAACCTGATCCCCCGCTTCTGGGATGTCACACAAGGAGCCATTAAAATAGGCGGAATCAATATCCGGGAGATTGCGACCGGGCAACTGATGGACCGGGTCTCGTTCGTATTCCAGGATTCATTTCTCTTCTTCGACACTCTCTACGAAAACATACGCGTGGGCAAACCCGACGCTACGGAAGAGGAAGTGCATGCGGCAGCTCGTGCGGCACAGTGTGACGAATTTATCGGACGGCTGCCCCAAGGTTACCAAACGCTGATAGGAGAAGGCGGTGTATATCTTTCCGGAGGAGAAGAACAGAGAGTGTCTGTCGCCCGTGCCATCCTGAAGAACTCTCCCATCCTGGTACTGGATGAAGCCACCGCCTTTGCCGACCCCGAAAACGAATACAAAATGCAACTGGCTCTGCAGGAACTGATCAAAGATAAAACGGTGATTATCATCGCCCACCGCCTGTCGTCCATCATCTCTGCCAATCAAATCATCGTCCTGAAAGAAGGAGAGATCGTACAGAAAGGCGTACACGCCGAACTGAGCCGGAAGGAAGGAGTATATAAAAAGATGTGGGATGCCTACACCGACGCCTTCCAATGGACTCTGAAAACCGAATGCCCATCCTGACTGATGTATCTTCCAAAATATAAATAAATCAATGAATGCAATTAAAAATATCACCATCGGCCACACGGAACGCCTGCGTAAACCTGTCGGCTACACTGTACTCGCTAATTTAGTGAACATTATTCCGTTTATGCTGTCTATCGAAGTGGTCAATATTCTTTTTCGCGCTTTTGACGGCAGCGGGCAGGGACCGGACATGCAACGGTTGTGGATCATCTTCGGTATCCTTGTCGCCTATATGTTCGTCATGGCTATGGCCGAAAGACAGGCATACAGATATAACTTCCGCGGAGCCTACGAAATGAGTGCCCAAGGAAGGATCGAACTCGCAGAGCATTTGCGTAAACTTCCCCTTGGCAGCCTGTTCCGTCATGATCCGGGCGACCTGGCAAGCATGATGATCAGCGACTTTACCCTTGCCGAGACAGGCATATCCCACCATCTGCCTCAATTGATGGGGGCTCTTGTGATGCCTCTCCTCGCCTTCTTCTCTCTGCTATGGATTGACTGGCGCATGTCTGTAGCCATGTTCATTGCCCTCCCTCTGGCCGTACTGGTTTTGCTGGGCAGCAACCGGTTGCAGATGCGTCTCGGTAAAAAGCATATCCGGGCAAAAATCAATGCCGGCAGCCGCCTTGAAGAATACTTGCAGGGAATACGCATCATCAAAGCCTACAACCTGTTAGGAGGAAAATTCGAACGTCTGCGCCATGCCTTCGCAGAATTACGTCGTGCCAGCATGCGTCAGGAAGCGTTAATGGGTCCCTTTGTGCTATTGTCCATCACGCTTATCCGGGCAGGACTGACACTGATGATCCTCTGCGGTGCCTATCTGCTGATAGGCGGCGAACTTTCCCTGCTGACTTTCGTCATGTTTCTGATCGTCGGTTCGCGTGTGTTCGATCCATTGACTTCGGCACTGACCAACTTTGCGGAATTCCGCTACTTCTCTATCGCAGGCGGACGTATCCTGAGCCTGATGCGCGAACCAGAAATGCAAGGGAACAAACAGAGTCCCCAAAGCGGTGACATCCGTTTTGAGCACGTCACCTTCGGCTACGGAGAAACGGAAGTGCTGCATGACATTTCCATCACTTTGAAACAAGGATGTCTTACTGCGCTGGTCGGCCCTTCCGGCAGCGGAAAGAGCACGCTGCTCAAACTATGCGCCCGCTTCTACGACCCGCAACAGGGAAAAGTTACCTTCAACAACACCGACATGTCGGAGATAGAACCGGAAGCCCTCATGAAGCAGATCTCCATGGTTTTCCAGAATGTTTATCTGTTTCAAGATACCATAAAGAACAACATCCGCTTCGGAAAAGCAGACGCTACGGATGAAGAAATCGAAGATGCCGCCCGGAAAGCCTGCTGCCACGAATTCATCATGAAACTCCCCAATGGGTACGACACGATGGTGGGCGAAGGAGGTTGTACGCTTTCGGGAGGAGAAAAACAACGCGTCTCCATCGCACGTGCCATCTTGAAAGAAGCTCCCGTTGTATTGCTGGATGAAGCAACGGCCTCCCTCGATCCGGAGAATGAAGTAGATGTACAGAAAGCAATCAACACGCTGATTGCCGGACGGACGGTGATTGTCATCGCACACCGCCTGAAGACCATCAAGAACGCGGATAAGATTATCGTGCTTGAAAACGGATGCGTCACGGAACAAGGTACACACCGAGAACTGATCGGACGGGAAGGACTCTATTACAAGCTATGGTCCATACAAGAGAAAACAATGGGCTGGCAAGTATAACGGTGTCATATACAGAAGCGGGGCTGCCTTCATCCAGAT
>OOAO01002707.1_pt1 | contig 11004 bp, 9 predicted proteins | sample 1671821 | NCBI WGS metagenome assembly OOAO01 (sample SAMN06348196, study PRJEB24527) | human gut metagenome | biome: human gut; feature: ankylosing spondylitis patient; material: feces | host: Homo sapiens | place: China | collected 2015-10 | reverse complement strand
ACGGTGGATTCATCTAAGGGTTAGGATACGTGCCTCTCACGCACGACATAGGGGTTCGAATCCCCTATCCACTACCAAGAGCGACTGTAACAGTCGCTTTTTTTATTACTGACTCTCCAGAGCAACGGGACAAGGGGAGGAGAACCCCATTCGAACAAACGGAGCAGCGAGACCCGGACGAACTCCGTTCGAGCCGCCGAGTCGTGACGTTTGAAGACAGGCGAAGCGAAATCAATTCCCTATCCACTACCGAAAACAACTGTAACAGGTCACTTTTTATTTTGCACTCCACGGCTCCGGTACAAAGACCGGGAATCCCGATTCGAACCGGATGCGCAACGGAGCAATGCAAAGACCGTTTATCTCGACGCAAGGCAGCGGCTCCCGATATAGAAGAAGCACACCTTGCCGTCCTTCGCCCACAACTCCTGCCCAAAAGTCGCCGAAATTAAAAACATTCCGAAATCCGATCGGCAAAAATCTTAAATTTAAGATTAATGACCTGCACAAGCAATATTTCAGTTCAAACCGCTATCTTTGCAAGCGGATTAAATACATAATATATTTTTCGCATGCCCACCGTTTCGGTCATTGTTCCCAACTACTGTCATGCTCCCTATCTCGAGCAGCGTATCGAAAGTATTCTGCAACAAACGTTTCAGGACTTCGAACTGATTCTGCTCGATGATTGTTCGACAGACGGCAGCCGTGAAATTCTCGAACGATACCGCAATCACCCCAAAGTTTCCGGCATTTTCTATAATGAACGGAACAGCGGATCACCTTTCAAACAGTGGAAAAAGGGGTTGTCGAAAGCCACGGGCGATTACGTGTGGATCGCCGAAAGCGACGACTTTTCCTCTCCCTGTTTTCTGGAACGGTGCGTCCGGATTCTCGACACCCGTCCGGATTGCAGCATAGTTTTCACCAGCAGCTATATCGTCGATTCCCACTCCCGGACCATACGGGAGGAGGCGCCCGTCAAATATCCCAAACACAAACAGATCCGATTCGGCAGCCGTTTCTTCCTCTACCGTTTTCTCTGCCCGAGGAACACCATCTACAACGCAGGAATGGCACTGGTGCGGCGCAGTGCGCTCCCTGCGGACGACAATTACACCCAATACCGTTATTGCGGCGACTGGCTGTTCTGGATACAGATCGTATCGGGGGGGGGAAATGTCGTCTATCTTGCCGAACCCCTCAACTACTACCGGGTACATGACAGCAACACCACCGCAGAATCGATCGTCACGGGACGCAAGCACATCGAAACGCTCCGCATCCTCGAAGAAACCTTCCGGCTCATAGACCCGCCCCTGATCTGCCGCCTCTCGATCGCGGGCAAACACCTGCTGCGGATCCGCAAAGCCGCCGGCAGCCACTGGAACGAGGAGCCCTATCTCTCGGTCCGCCTCGCCTGGCGGGAGCGCTACCGTCATCCCCGGATGATAATGTTCTGGCACAAGGTGTTCAAAGATCTTCCCCGCAGTTTCACCCGCTAAATTCGCCGGGAATCGATCCGGCAACGACCGGACAGACCTCTAAAAATACCGCATCGGACCGATACCTCCCATTTCCGGATGCAAATTGCACCGGAAATGGGAAAAAAGAGTTATTTTTGTAAGGTTTAACCTTTACCCCGACACAAATGCTCATCACCGTCATCGTTCCGATTTACAACATGGAAGCCTACTTGTGCACCAGCCTGGACCGCCTGTTGCAGCAAAGTTTCCAGGATTACGAAATCCTGCTCATCGACGACGGCAGCAAGGACTCCTCGGGCGAAATCTGCGACCGCTATGCCAGGGAACACTCCCGGATCCGGGTCGTCCACAAACCCAACGGAGGATTGAGCACGGCCCGCAACGCGGGTATCGAACACGCCCGGGGCGAATACCTGACCTTCTGCGATCCCGACGACTGGGTCGATGCAGACTACCTGCAACAATTCGTCGAAGCAGGCATGGACGAACATACGCTGCCCGTGACAGGCATCCTGCAACACCGGGAAGGCAAATCGGACCGGCGGCTGACAGCGCCTGCCATGGACGTACAGGGCCAAGCCTGCACGGAAGCCATCGTCGCCCTGCGGCGGCACGACATGCTGGGATTCACCGTCAATAAATTGCTGGTCAAACGGATCATCGACGAGAACGGGCTCCGCTTCATCGAGGGGCTCTCGCACCGGGAAGACGAAATCTTCCTGCTGCAATACATTCCCCACGTTTCGCGCATCGTCATCAACGAAAAAACGCCCTACCACTACCGAGCCCTCGGCAGCGGCCTCTCCAAAAAACGCAAGCCGACAGAGCTGATTCTCCGCGTTTCCCGCCAGCTACACGACCTTTTCCTACAGGCCGCACCTTCCCCGGAAGGGCGTTATGTCGCAGCCCGCATCCGGTTACAACAATGCTGCGAAGCGGTCGCGGCGTCGAAAACGAACGAGGAGCTGCATATTGCCGCGAAAGCGGCCCGCAATGCCCGCAAAGAGTATCTTTCGACCTTCGACCCCGCGTTTCTCACCGACCGCCGGGATCGGAAAGTCGCAGCCCGCAGCCGGTGGGTCTTCGCCCTCGGAACTCTCTCCGGCAGGCTGCTTCGACGCCTTACCCAATTGATTCACATATAAACCCGCTGCATCATGTCGAAATACGATTACCTGATCGTCGGAGCCGGACTTTTCGGCGCAGTCGCAGCTTACCGGGCCGCACGGTCCGGTAAGAAAGCGCTGGTCATCGACCGACGGCCCCACACGGGCGGAAACGCTTACTGCGAGGAGCGCGAAGGCATCCGCGTCCACAAATACGGCGCCCACATCTTCCACACCTCCAACCGCGAAGTGTGGGAGTTCGTGAACCGCTTCGTCGAATTCAACAACTACATCAACTCCCCGGTGGCCAACTACAAGGGCAAGCTCTACAACCTGCCTTTCAACATGAACACTTTTTACGCCATGTGGGGCGTTACCACGCCCGCCCAGGCAGCGGAGATGATCGACCGTCAGCGTCACGAAGCAGGCATTTCGGAGCCCCGGAACCTCGAAGAACAGGCCATCTCGCTGGTCGGCATCGACATCTACGAACGGCTCGTGAAAGGTTACACCGAAAAACAGTGGGGACGCGACGCCACCCAACTGCCGGCATTCATCATCAAACGCCTGCCGGTGCGCTTCACCTTCGACAACAACTACTTCAACGACCGCTGGCAGGGTATCCCCATCGGCGGCTACAACAAACTCGTGGACGGATTGCTCGCAGGCGTCGAGGTGCGCTGCGACACCGATTTCTTCGCCGACCGCACGCACTGGGAAAGCCTCTGCGACCGCATCGTTTTCACGGGCCGCATCGACGAATACTACGATTTTAGACTCGGAGAGCTGGAGTACCGCTCGCTGCGCTTCGAACACGAAACGCTCGACACCCCCAACTATCAGGGCGTCGCCGTAATGAATTTCACCGAGCGCGAAATTCCCTACACCCGGATCATCGAACACAAGCATTTCGAACCGGGCGGCGATCAGCCCCGCACGATCATTACCCGGGAATACCCGGCCCCGTACGAACATGGAGCCGAGCCCTACTACCCCGTCAATGACCAGCGCAACACGAAACTTTACGAAAGCTACAAGGCGTTGGCCGACCGGGACCGGAAAGTCATCTTCGGCGGCCGACTCGGAGAATACCGCTACTACGACATGGACAAAGTGATCGAAAGCGCTCTCAAACTTACCCTTTAGAAAAATGAGCAAAACCGTCATCCTGGTCTGCGCCCACAAGCAGGACGCATGCCTCAAAACCCCGCCCTACCAGCCCGTTCAGGTCGGACGAGCCATTTCGCAAACGGAACTTCCGTTCGCCGTCGGCGACGACACGGGCGACAACATCAGCGACCGCAACCGCCACTACTGCGAACTCACGGCCCACTACTGGGCCTGGAAAAACCTGCACGACGCAGACTACATCGGGTTGAACCACTATCGCCGCTATTTCGACTTCGAGGGCGGTTCGGCCTGCTCGCTGCGGACGGTTCGCTCGGAAGCCTTCTTCTCGGCATCGCATCCGGTCCCCGACTTCGACCGCCTTTTCAGCCGCTGCGATATCGTCATGGCCCGGCCGAAGATCTATCCCTACAACCTCTACACGGATTATTGCAAGTGCCACATCGAAAGCGACCTGCTGACCGCACGGCAGGTGATCGCAGAAAAATATCCGGCCTACCTGCCGGATTTCGATCGGGTGTTCTTCCGCAACAACCGCCTCTCGCATTTCAACATGTTCGTCCTGCCGCGCGAGCGGTTCGAGGCTTACTCGGCATGGCTGTTCGATATTCTGTTCGAGGTGGAACGGCGGATCGAGATTCAGGACGACCCCGTGCAGGGACGCGTGATGGGGTATTTGAGCGAACGGTTGCTCTCGGTATGGGTCCGGCACAACCGGCTGAAGATTTGCTACAAAACCGTTCTGATGGTCAATGACCAGAAGCGAAAAGGGCTGGGCAAGCACCTTTTCCATACGACGGTCAATACTCTGGCGTACTGGATCACTTATCCGCTGCGGCGCCGCTCGCCGCGTCGGGCAGCGGAATAATCTGCTGCCAGAAGCGCCACATCCGGGGCTTCGACCAGCTATGGCACCCCATCGGCAGGCGACTGCCGCACAAACGGTAGCAATAGCGGGGATTGGTGTCGAACGCAAACCGCAGCGCCTCCTCCTGCGAAGGATAACGAAACCCTTCGGGAACGACGGCCCAGAAAACATCCTCGTTGCCCAGGTGGTTGCCCATCGAACAAAACCGCTCGATCTCGTCGCCGTATTTTTCGCACGCGGCCCGAAAACTCTCCACGCGGCGAAGCGAAAGACCTCCGTTTCCGATCTTCCCGTAGAGCGACTGCCGGATCATCCGGCCCGCCCGCTCTGCGCGGCGAAGCCTCCACCGCAGGTATTGCTTCAGAATCGGCAGATCATACACTTTGCGGCGGACCCAGGGAGCGGCCACACAGTCGTATCCCCTACGGCACCAGTCGGCGAGTTCGTCCCGGAAAATCCAGGCGTCGGTATGGCAGATCAGGAGATATTCGTAATCGCGGAACAACTCGTAGAATCCGGCCGAAAGCATCATCCGGTTGTATCCCGCAATCCCGTTCCTGCGGCCCAGCCATTCGTCCGACACCTCCCGAACCGGCAGTCCGGAGACCTCACGCCGAATCGCCGAGCAATCCATACCGCAGGGAACCAAGAGTTCGACCGGATAATTTTCCTGTAACACCCCAACAGTCTGCCTCAACGACGCCCGTTCCCAGACGGTCAATTCCGGCCGGTAAACAGGAACGACGACCACCACTTCCTTCTTATCCATACGCTATTTTTTCATCCGGTTCACTACACTGATCGAAAGCCGGATATTCCAACGATTACATTCATTCCGACGTTTTGCAACACCAAACTCCAACCGGGAACTTGCCATAAAGATAGATAATTTTCCCCGAAATTCGATTATATTCTTCGAACAATCATACACTCTCATAATAATTAGGAGGGCTCCTCCCGCACCCGATTCCCATCGAATAGTCGAAATCTATCCTAACGGAACACATTATTTTTACTATCTTTGTAGAAGATAGGATGCGGTTCGGCAATCTTGCGTGCAACCCGCACGATTGCACTCACCTTTCGCTATCTTTGAATAAACATCGGCTCAATAGATCCCAACCATTATCTTCGATAATCATGAAATATACATTATTCTGCATTGCATTTATTTGCAGCTTATGCTGTTACAATTCCAACAGTTATGCTCAGGAACGACCTACGGTCCCGTCCTCGGTCAATACGGTCGAAGACAAAGTGTACGCTTTGAGCCTGTTATGGTCCGAAATAAAATACAATTTCGTGCATATCGACCAAGTAAATTTCGATATAGACAGCCTGTATCGCGCGACGATGCGCCGGGTGCTGAAAACGGAGAACGATCAGGATTTTTACAAAGAAATCGACCGCTTTCTCGTAAAATTCAAAGACGGGCATACGGAATTGGTAATCAGGCCGGAATCGGGAGAAGAGAACACGGATTATCCCCGCTACGGCACGGCTCTGTTCGGGGATAAATTTTACTTTACTTCGTATCGGCTCCACAGCGATACGGACTCTCTGTTGCTCGGCGCCGAAATCGTGGAAATAGAGGGAATCCCGACGACGGAATACGTCGAAAAATACGTGCTGCCCGATATCACCGGCTCGACGCCGACTTACAACCTAAAAGTAGCCGGAGCACTTCTTTTGAATGGAAAGGTACATACCCGTATAAAAGGGAAAGCATTGACCCGGGCCGGAAAGATCGTGAATTTCGATGTTATCCGCGATGGAGAATCTACCCGTACTCCCGACGAACAATGGTGGGAACCGAAATCCGAGCGTAAAAGAAACTGGCGGGACAAAATCGCATTGAATTGGGAAAACGATATCGCAATCGTTTCGATCGACAAATTTTGGCCGGAAGAAGAGATGTGCCACAAAATCGACAGCATCATGCAGATCGTCCGGAAAGAGAATCCGGCAGGACTCGTAATCGATTTACGAAATAACGGCGGAGGATCCACGAACGTCGCACAACACCTTCAGATGTACCTTACCGATGCCGATTCCCTTCGGACATTCGGCTGGCAGACCCGGAAAAACCTGGGTTACGGACGGGCGCAGGGAAATTACCGCGAAGAATACGAAGATTATTTCGAATACACCGCATACGAAACATATCCGCCGGAGATCTATGTCCGGGACAAGGCAATCGAGCCGATCGCGTGTCCTGTCGTTATCCTTATGGGAACCTATTCGTTCTCAGCTTGCGAAGACTTTTTGGTTTGCATCAGCGAGATGCCCGGACATCCGTTGCTTATCGGAGAAGAAACAGCAGGCTCAACCGGAGCTCCGTTGGTGATTTATCTTCCTCACGGCGCTGTCGCGCGTATTTGTACTTTGCGGGAGCTCTATCCGTATAGCCTCAAACCTTTCGTAGGAAAGGGCGTAACACCCGACATCGAGGTAAAGCCTACGATAGACGATTATTTGGACGGGAAAGATCCCGTACTGTCGAAGGCATTGGAGGTGTTGAACGATCATTAACTTTTAATCCGGGGTTTCCTTCTGGCCCCGGATTTTTATTTCGTAGAAGACTCCCCGTTAAAATAAACGAGGAACAAAGCGCAAGCAAGACCGCCCTCTACTTTATGTAATTTACAACGGCATCGGCGATACGCTCGCCATCGAGCGCCGCAGAGATGATTCCGCCGGCATACCCGGCCCCTTCGCCCGCAGGGAAAAGCCCGGCGACCTCGGGGTGCATCAGCGTCTGCGCATCACGCGGAATGCGCACGGGGGTCGAGGTGCGGGACTCGACGCCCACGACCAACGCTTCATTGGTCAGGAATCCCCGCATCCGCCGCCCGAAAGTGGCGATACCCGCCCGCAGGGAAGAGGCGATAAATCCGGGCATCCACTTATCCAGCCGGGAAGGCACAACGCCCGGTATATACGAGGTCCGGGGCAGCGAACCGCTCGCACGTCCCGCCACGAAATCGGCGACACGCTGGGCCGGAGCGATCTGATGCTCGCCGCCGTATTGCCGGGCCAGCCGCTCGAACTGCTGCTGGAATTTCAGCCCGGCCAGCTCGCCCCACTCTGCCCGCAGATGCTCGAAATCCGCAAGCCGCACCTCGGTCACCAAACCGGAATTGGCGAAAACGGAGTTCCGGCCGCTGGGCGACATACCGTTCACCACCGATTCGGCCGCATCGGTCATCGCCGGAACGATGAATCCCCCGGGGCACATACAGAACGAATAGACGCCACGCCCACCCTCCTGGCTGACCAACGAATAGGAGGCCGCAGGCAGATACTCTCCCCGCGACTCGCAGTGGTACTGTATCGAGTCGATAAGCGCCTGCGGATGTTCGATCCGCACGCCCATCGCAAAAGGCTTGGCTTCCAGACGCACGCCCCGCCGGTGCAGCAACTCGTAAATATCCCGGGCCGAATGTCCCGTAGCAAGAACCACAGCCGCTCCTTCATAAAGGGTATCTCCGACCCACACCCCTTTTACGCGATCGTCGTGCAATTCGACATCGGTAACCCGCGCATCGAAAACGAACGATCCGCCGGCTTCGAGAATCGTCCGCCGGATATTGGAGATCACCCTCGGCAGTTTATCCGTTCCGATATGGGGATGGGATTCGTAAAGAATTTCGGACGTAGCGCCGTGAAAAACCAGCGTTTGCAGCGCTTTGTTGTAGTCTCCCCGCTTCTTGCTACGGGTGAAAAGTTTGCCGTCGGAGAATGTTCCGGCTCCGCCCTCGCCGAAAGCATAGTTCGAATCGGGATCGACCGCACCGTTGCGGTTGATCTGCGCGATGTCCCGCTTGCGGGCCGACACATCGCGTCCCCGTTCCAGAATCACCGGGCGATACCCCCGTTCGATCAGCCGCAGAGCCGTAAACAACCCCGCAGGGCCCGAACCGACGATCACGACCTCCGTACGCCCCGCAACCGACGGATAGTCGAAATGCACGGGTGCGGGCTGCGGTTCGCAATCGGCATAAACTTCGAGCGTAAGATTCACTTTGGGCTGCCGCTGCCGGGCGTCGATCGAACGTCCGACGACCCGCACCAAAGCCACATCCTGCTCCGCGACACCCGCACGGCGAGCCGCCTGTTCAGTATAGTATTTTACGTCGGCAGCCTGCTTCGGAGTAAGAACCAGTGTCAGTTTATACGGCATAATCGATTGAAATAGTTTGCAAAAGTAACCAAAAATCGGCAAAATCGCCGGGCATCCATTCGAGAAAAAGGTTTTTTAGTTATCTTTGCAGCAGATAAGATACGGCTCGGGCATGCTCGAATTTATTCGGCTTGTCGCTTGCTTTCCTTATCCTTACAAAGGACAGGAACCGATCCGGCAATCTTTACGGACAATCCCGCACGATTGCGCTCGTTTTCCGGTAACTTTGCAAAGGACAGGACGCGTTTCACGCACCGCCTAAATCCGGTTTTACTCCCGGCTTTTGCAATTCCTGTTCGGATATTTGCGGATATGGTGTAATTGGTAGCCACGTCAGACTTAGGATCTGATGCCTTAGGGCGTGGGGGTTCGAGTCCCTTTATCCGCACAAAGCAACTTTCAAAAGGATGGATTTTTCGAATCCATCCTTTTTTATTTTTATATTCGATTGACAAATAAGAGAATAAAGCGATCGCCTTATTCTTTTCCAGGTTCGGCAATCAGTGTTTTCTTATTATGCAAAATCCCTTCGGAAAGAGCGAATTTAATTTTTTTCAGCATAAATTCACTTCTGAAACACCTTCCTATTTACATTATGATAAGACTATTCCGACAAAAAACAACACTATTCTTCGGAAACCCGTATACTACGAATCTATTTTAATCCGCAAATAGCCCCACAAACCGGCCACATCACACAAATCTCTTCGCATCGGACCTCCAGGTCGTCGTCTGCAGTTGCAAACAAAGATTTCAACCGCAGACGAGCAGGATCCCCCTCGATACGATAGACGGAACAAAACAGATAGAAACACTCCGTCATAACGAAATAAACTCTCCCGTTTATAACTTCTCCGTCCGGCTCCCGCAGCAACACGAGCCAATGCTGCAAAACCGTTCCGAATTGATCGTCCGTGCATAATGCAATTTGAGCCCCCCGAGCCTCTTCGGCAGAAAGAAGCAGATACCGTTCTGGAACCTCCTTGGGCGGAAACTCCGCCACGGAAGAGTCCCGATATACAGGAATCCGAACGACAAAAGCATCGCCTTCCGGCGTAGCAGCGGATTCGGCTTCACCGTGCATCAACCAGGAAATCGGATACTGCGGAAATTTCGCATGGATCTTTTTAGCCACACCAAGGCTTACTCCATAATTTCCCCGCTTGATCTGATAAAGATTTTCGCCTCGCGGTAACCCGACATATCTGGCGAATGAATTGATTGTCAATCCAGAAGATTCAATCACGCGCTCCAATCTTCTCCAGGAAGAATAATCCGTTTTTTTCATACCAACCAAAAATTACTTATTCCGTAGGAGCAATTCTTACTTTCTGATTTACAGCTTCTTTGGATGTATCAATCTATATCAGGAATTGTTGGGCCCCGGACATAAAATGTTATGGATCGGATTTTGCACCTTCTCGCATATAAAATGAAAAGAAGGCGCGGTGTCAATCTACTACCGAAGGCATTGGGAGCCCGTAATCAGTCGATTGTCCTGCGCCCTTGCCTGCCCCTCCCGTCGAAACGAGCAGGGCATAACAAGGACAGACAACTGCTACACCTGATTACTGTAAATTCCCAATTTTACGGTAGGCATAAGAGTTGTGTACCCTTTTATGTCTGTCGGCTACGCCGAACTACCGTATTTCCGCATTGCATCCAAACTGCTTATTTGTTCCCGGACGACACACGCCGCCCCACTACAACAAACGTCATCGCGCGAAAATACTACGCACAAATATAGTATTTTAATTTCATTGTAAAAATTAGGCGTTTCAATTTTCTTGCTAACTTTGTATGCATGAAAAGTTCGATCAACTTCCTGCCTGCGGAAAAAAGACGTGATCTGCATCAACTTGTGGAGATCATCCGAAACGAAATAAAAGATTGCGTAATGATTATTCTTTACGGCAGTTACGCCCGGGATATGTACGTCGATTGCGACCGTCGGCGGGATTACGGGGTGACGACCTTTTTCATGAGCGACTACGACATTTTGATCGTCACGCGCCGAAGGCTCGGCCTGAAGGAATACGACGTTTACGCCCGCATCACCGAACGGTTTTTCGAAAACAAACAAAGCGAATTTTACACCCGGCCGCAATTCATCAACGAAAGTATTTCCCGGCTGAATAAAAACCTCGAACTGGGACAATACTTCTACCATGAAATCAAAAAGCAGGGAATCATGCTCTACTCCTCGCAGGAGTTCAAACTGGCGCGATGCCG
>OOAO01002696.1_pt1 | contig 11053 bp, 7 predicted proteins | sample 1671821 | NCBI WGS metagenome assembly OOAO01 (sample SAMN06348196, study PRJEB24527) | human gut metagenome | biome: human gut; feature: ankylosing spondylitis patient; material: feces | host: Homo sapiens | place: China | collected 2015-10 | reverse complement strand
CGGTCGGGGTGCTCGTTTCGGGACTCGTGATCTCGTGGACGGGCTGGACGATCGTGGACCCGATTGTGGGGCTGGTCGTTGCCGCGGTGATCGTGGCTTCGGTCTGGTCGCTTACGCGCGCCAGCCTGCGGCTTTCGCTCGACGGCGTGCCCGGCGGAATCCGGGTGGACGAGCTGGAACGGATGATGACCGCCGTGCCGGGCGTCGAAGCCGTGCATCATATCCATGTCTGGGCCATCAGCACGACCGAGAACGCCCTGACAGCCCACATCGCCGTTCGCGACACGGAACAAATTCCAGCGCTCAAGCACCGGATCAAACACCTGCTCGAACACACGGGAATCACCCACGCCACCCTGGAATTCGAACGGCCGGAAGAGACGTGCGACGACCCGGGATGCAATCCTCCCTGCTGATATCGGAACCGGAATGTCTTTTTTCGGCCGGAAATCCGAGCAAAACATCGTCGCAGTCCGAATTATTTCTATCTTTACGATGAAATCATCGTTAAACCCGAATATATAAAAAGCGCTATGAAGAAACTTCTGATCGCGGCGTTCCTGCTGGCGGCCGTTCCTTTCTCTTCGTTCGGATGGAACAAATTGGGCCACGACATTTCGGCGGCCATCGCACAACAAAACATGACAAAAAAAGCGAAAAAGAACATCGCCAAATACCTCGAAGGACACGACATCATCTATTACGCCTCGTGGATGGACTACCTCGGCTACGTTACCAAAAGCGGCTACTCGAACGAATGGTTCGACCATTGCGTTCCGGTCAACAAGGATTTCGAATATGCGGAAGGCGACTTCCCAGGCGATGCGCTGATGGCCGTAGAAAAAGCGATCGACCGGATGAAGGATGGCAAGTACAAGAGCATGGACGATTCGACCGTATTGCTGCTGATCAAACACCTGGTTCACTTCCTGCCCGACATGCACTGTCCGGCTCACGTCATTTACAATTACCGCCCGTCGAACTACTGGCTGAAAGTGGACGGCGAGGCGATTCTGTTCCACAGCGTATGGGACGACATGCCTTCGCTCGGCCCCCACGCATGGAGCGTTACGGAATGGTGCGAACAACTGGATCGCTGTTCGAAAGCCGAAAAGGCCGAAATGGTCAGCGGGACTCCCAGGGAGTGGGTGAGCGACAATGCCCGCAACTGCATCGTCGCTTACGACATCGTAAGACCCGACACGGAACTTTCCGACACGGAACGCTACGAAGGCAACCTGCTGGCCGAAAAGCAACTGCTCAAAGGCGGCTATCGGCTGGCTTACGTACTGAACCTGATTTTCGGATAAAGCGTCTGGAAACCGGTGCGCCGCATCCGGCAATCCGGCACGCAATCATTCCATATTCGATATAAACAAATAACAACCAGCCTATTGTGCGCAACACCCCTTCGGCACGCGCCAAATAAAGCCGATATTTTTTGCGGATTTGTTTTTTTTGGTTATCTTTGTACCATAATACCGCGGGGTGGAGCAGTTGGTAGCTCGTTGGGCTCATAACCCAAAGGTCGGAGGTTCAAGTCCTTCCCCCGCTACTAAGACAGACAAGGCTCTCATATATGAGAGCCTTGTCTGTCTTATGAAAGTATTACGAGATCTTTGATTTGAACCGGCGCCTCGTTTACCTGAGAATCTTATGTAGAATTCGATTGCAAAATTACTCGGCTCGTGAGGAGACAATCTCTTCCTTACGATATACTGATCGTTATAAACCCCGTTTATCCTTTCGAAATCTTTCAAGATGTATTTCCCTGTCGAAACGTCCATAACGCTCCAGAGATCGTCTTTCAGAATCAGAACATGATTTTCGGGCAGGTAAGTCTTGGCGACTCCCCCTACCCACCCATCCGAATAGTAAGGATTGGTTATCCGGTTATCCATCTCGTCGTAGACGGGCGGTATCAATATCTCCCTTTAGCATTCATCAAACCGAATTCTTTACCGTCATACGGATCGCCGTCAACGACGAGATAGTAATTGCCGTTCTCATCCGGGATATAAGTATATATAAAAGGCGTTATTTCACCGCTGCTCAACACCAGAGCCTACATGTCGTCGAAGTCCTGTATAATGCCCAGCCCATTCTTGTAAAAATCAATGTCCTTATATATCGGCGGAATAATTTCGGTATAGTCTATGTCGATTGCGACCTGGACCTGGGTTCGATGACTCTGCTCGACGGCACCTACTACATTCTCTCCAGACGGATGTTCGACATGACGAATTTCAGAGACTGGACAGATAAGTTTTACGCTTTTTCGAAAACAGGGGAGAAACTCTCAGAAATCGACATCTCGCAAGTATTTACCAGCTATCACTACCTGCATTGTCAGAACGACACGCTCGTCGCCCGAATAGGTAGCCGCAAAGGAGCCAGAACCCTGTATTTCGACAAACGCGGGCAGAGCTGGAACCTTTCGGGAAAGCAGCGTCTCTGTTCAAGGAAAATATTACGTATCCAATTTTCTGGGACACGTGCGCGGACATTCGACCCTGTACAAAATAGAAGATCCTCGAAGCATGAACATCTACACGGGAGACAGACCGAAAGCCGACAAACTCATCGACCAGAGAGAGTGCAAATCGACCGAAGGCATGAAAAAATGGCTGGACATCATCGGGCGCCCACGAACCATGGAATTGCTCTCTTCCTTCGTCCGGAACAACCGGCTGTTGCACCTCTTCGGACGACAACGACGTGTATATATGCCAATCGGCGGACGATGATTCCGTGATCGACGAAACGAAAAACAGCCGCATCCAGCATGTCTATCGCTTTAAAATTCCGATGCACAACAATCCGTGGATAAAATTCAGCCGGACGAACTACCGCCAGTTAAATCTGCACACGGACCCAAACGATGTCGGCGTCATTATGGAAATTCCCCCCCTCCACGATTTTCGTACACTATATTATCCGCAAAAACAGGCGACTTGCGAATTCTTAATGCAAAATAAGAGTATAGCATAATTACAGCTTTTCGCCGACCGATCGACCGCTAACGCAAAAAATCGATACCGTCCGGCAAAAGGCCGGCTAACCCTTTTCCCGAGAATATTCCCTGTCCGCAGCCGGTGTAGTACGTATTTTGCATGTCTTCATGCAGAATTATTCATTAATAAAATAAAACAGCCATGAAAGAGAATTGTAACACATGCGATCCTTGTGAGGAAAATTTCTGGAACGAAGTAAAAGAGATCGTCGACAACGTGAAAAATTACACGAAGAAAGACCACGAAGAAAAAAAGAAAGAGGTGCAGGACGCTTTTTCCGAAGAAGAAAGCAAAAACGGCAAATAACTGCCCACGCAAAAACGGCAACAAAGCTTTCCCTCAGGGAGAACAAACTTACCGGGCCAAAACAAAAGAAGAAGGAACGTTTTCACGTTCCTTTTTCTTTTGAGCCACAAGTGGGACTCGAACCCACGACCTTTTCGTTACGAATGAAATGCTCTACCGACTGAGCTATTGTGGCAAATCCAAACGATCGTGCTCCCACAACCGGATTTAGCGAGTGCAAATTTCGTAAAATTAATCGAATTATCCGCAAAATCTTGCGACTTTTTTACCTCGCCACCGCTCTTTTTCCCGAAAAATCCGAAACAAGAAGACCGACGATCGTTTATCCGACACGATCCTTTGCTATTCGGCCAACAATTTCTGCAACATAACGGGCTCGTCCGTCGTAATATAAGTAACGCCTTTACCGATCAACCATTTCATATTCGGCTCGTCGTCGACGGTCCAAACATTGACTTCCAACCCCAATTGTTTCGCTTCGTCGAACCACTCTTCATGGGCCCGCATCGCACCTATATGATAATCCAATCCGGTATACCCCTTGTCGGAGAGCTGTTTCGGGGTCAGATCGCTGCCAAGATAAGCCACCTTCGCTTTCGGCGACAACGCGATCAGGCGCTCGCAGACATTTTGACTGAACGAAATATATTCGACCAACTTATCCATCTTGTTTTTTTTCACCAGTTTCAACACAGCATCGACTGCCGCCGCCTCCTTCTCCTGGGTATTATGCGACTTGATCTCGATAATCAATTTCGTATGTTTCTGTTTACGCGCAATCGCAAGAAGCTCGTCCAGCGTCGGAATTGCTTCTCCGTTCGATAATTTGCAATCTTTCAAAGCCGCGTATGTGCTTTCGTCGATCCGCTTCCCGTCGATCGTCGGATCATGATGCACGACGACGACTCCGTCCGTCGTAATATACACATCGCATTCCGATCCCCTGGCTCCGATCTCAATCGCCTTTTTCAACGACGCGACCGAATTCTGAGCGGAACCCTCCGCCTTCCAATACCCCCGGTGCGCAACCACTTCCGTCGCAGGCTTTGCCCCGGCACCGACGATACCACACATAGCCACAACACTTAATAAAATCTGTTTAATTCCCATTTTATGCTTTTATTTATGTTCTATTCAGAGAGTAAATATAATGATTATAGCGAAAATAATCAACAACGCCTAAAATAAAAGAAACGGAAACCCGTTGGTTTCCGTTTCTTTATCATGTAGACGATCGACTTATTCGGGAGATTCGTAGCCCGGATTCTGCCAGTTCGTCCCGGTAAGTTTATACATCTTATTCACTTCGTCCGTAGGCAACGGGAAAAGCAGATAAGTATCCGCATTCGATTTGCGTTCGCTGACAACAAAACGTTTATAAGTAAACGTATTATCATCGTTCTTGGTCGCCCGCATACCCGTTACGACCGTTTCGGTTTTGTCAAGGATCTTCCAACGCCGGATATCATAGAAACGAAGCGGTTCAAAAGCGAATTCCACCCGACGTTCATTCCAGACTCTATCCCTGAACACATCCCTATCCGTAGTATATTCGTCTCTGACACCCGGCATACCGGCTCTCGAACGGATTGCATTGACAGCCTCTACGGCAGACATTGCAGGCTGTCCGCTATATCCTTCTACCTGCTGAGTCGGGCTATAAGCTTCATTGGCCGCTTCTGCGAAGTTCAGATAAAGCTCTGCCAACCGGAATCTACGTACATATCCGGTAACAGGCGTTTCATAAGATGAAGTATGTTTGTCGTACTTTCTCATGTAATAACCCGTTCTCGTATTCCGAATGGTCGTTTTATCAATTGCGCAGGAACTGTCTTTCGGCGCATTGTCATAAATTTTCACGAGTTCGTCCGGATCGTCCCAATGGCGCTGTGCTCCATTGAAATAAACGGATTGATAGAAACGAGGATCGCGGTTCTCATAAGGATTCTGATCGTCGTATCCGGCAGCTTCATTGAAGTTCGGTTGCAAATGAGAGTCATCTTTATAATATTTGCCATCCCCTGTTTTCTTAAGAATCGGGTGTCCATCGGCCGTTTCATAAGAGTCGATCAACTCCTGTGTCGGGCTGATTCCGGCAGAAGACTGTTTGGGATTAGTCGGAAGACCGTAACCATTCCAAACCGAAATCCCGGCAACACCGTAAATCGTTTCCTTGTCACTCGGACGGTCGTAATCGTACGGAGTGAAGAAATAATAATCATAAGCGCCCTTCGAATCGGTCTCGATGATCGGCAGACGGGTAAACAACGAATAATCGTGAGCCAGACATTGGTCGAGCGCTTCCTTCGTAATTTTAGCGGCATCCTCCCAGGTATAAGGATTTCCTTCTTCATTTTTGTGAAGCGGACTTACAGCCAGCATAATCGCTTCCGAACGGATAGCATAGGCCAATGCGCGGTGCATCATATTGGCATAGTTCGAGCCCAATACCCAACGGAATCCTTTGCTCGTATAAGACATATCCTCGGCTCCCGGAGCTGCAAGAGCATCATCGGTATCCTGCAGAATCTGCTTAACGATTTCCCAGACTTTAGCACGCCTGTCGGAAGAAAAATCGTGATCATAAGAATATGGCTCCGTAATCAACGGAACACCGCCGTAATCTCTGATTAGCGTCAAATAATAATAAGCGCGTAATGCCTTGGCTTGAGCGATCCAGCCTTTCTTTTCCTCCTCCTGAGCATAGGCGGTCGCATTCGGCAATGCCTGAATAAAAACATTGCAATAACGGATTCCGACAAACGCATTGCCCCAAGATCCTCCCAGCGGCCATTGAGTAGCACTGACCAAACCAGAGTACCAGTAAGTAACTCCAGAATTTGCCAGGTAATCATATGCGTCCTGCGCATCGTCCGTATAAGATATCACTCCAAAATTCGGACCGGAAACGTAATTATAGCAAGTATTCAGATAACCGATCGTTCTGTTCCGATCCGACCAGATACTCTCGTAACTGATACGTCCGTCATCCGGCAGATCGAGTGCATCCTTGCAAGAGGAAAGCCCTCCGGCAACAAATGCTGCAAAAAGAAGATATATATGTTTTTTCATACAATTTTTTTTTACTCGTTAAAAGAACTTTTACTGGTTAGAAAAGAACACTGACACCTACGTTATAAACACGGTAGGCAGGAATGGTATACAAACCGCCGTATTCCGGTTCAATATCCTTGTTTTTCATGCGGCCCCAGGTAACCAGGTTCTGTCCGCTAAGCGAGAACCGAATTTTATCCGCAGAAATCTTCTTCGATACATTCAACGGCAATGTATAAGCGATCTCCACATTCTTCAACCGAAGGAATGCCCGGTCGTTCCAGTTATAGGAATTATTACGCATATCGCTCGAGGTCTGACTATTGGACAAAGCCGGAGCCGTAATCTCTTTCCCTGCGGCATACCTTTCAGGCGTCCAGGCGCCTTCATGCAACCGGGTATAGATCCCTTCGTAGTTAAGATGCCATGTACTGCTTTCGAATCCCCCCGTTCTGGCTACGCCCTGGAAAAGGAAGCTAAACTCCAGATTCTTGTATTTGAATCCGCCATTGAAAGCGTAGAATACCTGCGGTATGCCACCGTATCCGAAAGGAACCTGATCTTTCTCATCGATGATATAGTCTCCGTTTATATCCTTGAAGATCAAATCGCCGACCCTGGGAGAAGGCATGTTCCATCCGTAAGTACATTCGTAACGATCGATTTCTTCCTGCGAATTGAAATAACCATTACCGTTGCTATAATCAACCATCAATCCGAAAGAAGTTCCGAGCGGGAATCCTTCCTCTTTACGTCTGTAAGAATAGCTTTCACCCAGTTCGGTTTCGTCTTTGTAAATAACCTTATTACGGGCATAGCTAACCCAACCGCCTACGTTAAAACTCCAGTCCGCATTGATCCGTTTGTAGTAGTTAGCCGACAGATCATAACCTTTGTTCTCGTAAACACCGACTTGCGTAGCAGGATAATTGTTGATGGGAATACCCTGATAACTCGGAATCGTCGAGGTCGCATGGATCAGCATATTATCCATCCGTTCTTTGAAATAGTCGAAAGAGAACGTAAACCCGTTGAACAATCCTACGTCGATACCGTAATTTTGTTTGAGCATCGTTTGTGCCTGAAGCAAAGCATATCCCTTTTTATTTTCCCATGTAGAATAAGCCAACACGGGAACCGAACCGCCAGTACCAAACTGGTTCTCATCCAAGTAACCATGACGTCCGTTCTGCAAATCGTCCTCGGCAGTACGTCCGTAAGAAGCACGGATTTTAAACTCGTTCAGCCATTTCACATTTTTCATAAAATGTTCGTTCGCCAGATTCCACGCGCCGGAAATAGCGGGCGTAGCGATCCAACGGCGATCGGGAGCGAACTGCTCGGTCGCAGAATAACCCAGATCGACTTTTACGAAATAACGGTTGTCATAACCATAGGCAGCCTCGACGCCGGACAACACCGTATTGAAAGGCAAAACATTATTGGAAGACCCCATATCCGCCTTAGACAGGTTCTGGTAGTAAATAAAAGCGGTAGCCTGTACATTATGTTTTCCAAAAGTACGCTGATAATCCAAATAAGCCCGATAATCCAAATGATAGTAAGAAGAATAACCTTTCCCGTAACTCAGTTCGGAATCTTTCGTCGTACCGATCGTTTCGAAAGCGAGTACGGACGGATCGTCGGTCGTTTTCCTCTTAACAAGTTCATTGCTCTGAATAGCGGTAAGAGAATTGTAACCATAAGTCTGGTAAGCGATATATCCGCCTAATTTCAACCCTTTGGTCACGAAACTCAGATCCAGATCCAATCCGAACTGGGAATTGATGTTCACGGAAGTAGCCTTATTATAACCCATCCGGTTCAACACTCCGTAAATCGAATAAGTATTCTTCTCTTCAACGACCAACTTTCCTCCAGGATCCAACATCGTTCCGTCTGTCGGGTCATATACGGCAGGCGTCAACGGACCGTAAACATTCGCTCCACGATAATACATATTTTGGAACAATGTCTGATCCACGTTATAAAAGAGACCCGTGCCCGGAGTACGATCACGTCTTACGGTACCGCTCAACCGAAGGTATGAGCTCAGGTATTTGTTCACCTTAATATCTACGTTCGTGCGGTAATTGAACCAGTTCGTATTGAACCCGGACTTATAACGTTCATTGGTCACTTTATACTGACCTCCCTGGTGCATGAAATTCACCTGTGTGAAATAAGTGAACTTATCCGAACCACCGGTAACGTTTACATTGGCCCGCGACATGGTAGTTAATTTCTTATAGAACATATCGCGCCAGTTGTTATCCGGATACAGATCCCTGTTTTCTCCGGAGATATAATTGGCGATGTCAAGAGACGAGTAAACAGGCGTTTTACCCAAGCTCGGATTATCGTTATAGGTAGCTTCGTTCTTTAATGTAGCATATTCCCACGAATGTAAGAATTTCGGAGAAATCGTCGGCTGCTGTACCGACTGATCATAAGAAACATCGATCCGAACCGGCCCCTTCTTACCTCGTTTCGTCGTAATTACGATCACACCGGCATTTCCCTTAACCCCGTACAAAGCCTGCGTAGAAGCATCTTTCAACAAAGTAATCGATTCGACCTCTTTTGCAGTCAGATAGCGCAAAACATCGTTACTATTATAAGAAGACATCACGCCATCGATCATAATCAACGGGGCCTGCCACCCATTCTGCGGATTCGAAGCGCCGCGGATCAACATATTAACCGTCTCATTACCAAGTACAAAGTTATTTTCCCGTACCATCAAGTTGGTCACAAAACCGTTCATAGCAGCACCGAAACTCGAAACGGGAGCGGCTTCCATCGGAGTTCCTTTCACAGAGCTAACAGCTCCGGAGATTGCTCCCCGCCGTTGCTGAACGAAACCCATGTCTATGATCTCATCGCTTTTCAAAGCGTCGGGTTCCAATTTCGCATCGATTGTTTCCTTCTCTGCGATGGCCACCTTTTTATCTTTATAACCGAGATAAGAAAAAACGATATCCTTACTCCCATCGTCCACTGTCAGCATATAGGAGCCTTCAATATCTGTCGAAGTTCCGTTCTTTCCCGTCTCGGAATTAACGACCACTCCGGACAGCGGCTTGCCAAACTCGTCCGTTACGACACCCTTGATGGTATAGACGGTTGACGACTGCGCACTGACTTTAGCCCCGAATGCACTCAAAAACATGCATGTGAGCAACAGCGCTATTTTAATATTTACTTTATGTCTCATATTATTTATCATTTAATCGTTTACACAACCCGTAAATACTACCATCCGGGATTTTGCCATGCATGTCCGGTCAAAGTTTCCAACCGATTCTGATCGCTCAACGGAATGGGCACCCACAACCACTTATTGGAATAACAACGGCGGGGAGAGTTCCGAATATGCTTACGAGTGTAAGTATACATCGGCTTACCTTCCTTATCATCGCCCAACCATGAAATCTCCATAGCCGTCGGCCACTGATAATCCGACATATCTCCGTCGGGCCTCTGCCAACGACGCATATCGTCCAAACGGGTATCCTCCATCGCCATTTCGACACGGCGTTCATGTTTCAGATACAACAGAGCTTCGTTCTGCGTAAGACTTGTCGGCCAAGCCGGCATCCCCGCGCGGTTTCTGATTTCATTGACCAACGTCATACCTTCCTGGATATGACCGGCATTAATAGCGCATTCGGCAGTATTCAGAATAATTTCGGCCAAACGGAAAATTTTATACTTTACACTACCGCCTGCGTTCTCTCCTTCGGACGGCTTCAAGTATTTATTGAGATAGTAACCGGTACGCGTTCTCTGACGACGACTGCTATGGATACCGGTGTAATCGTCTTCCTTATTCGTCCAGATCGTTTTGGAACGGATGGCATTTCCGACATAATGAACTCCCGAACGACCGTCGATCTCTTCGTTTTTCCAGAAGGCGGTACGAACACACTCATTGTAAACGACCGTTACGTAGAAACGCGGATCCCTGTCCCCATAAGGATTCGAAACCTGATCGAAAATCGTATTTTCAGGATTAAAATTCGGTTTCAAATGCGTATTATCCCGGTAAGGCAACGCCAAATCGACAACCGGATAACTTTCCAAGGCAGTACTGCTGTTGTATTTTACATTTTCATACTGATCGACCAGTTCCTGCGTCGGCGTCAATCCGCACTTATAATATCCCTGGAAACCGATCCCGTTGATAAACCACATATCACCGCGGGCGCCACGGTCTTGCCAAATCGTCTCCTTATCGTTCGGATTCGCATCATAACTCAATGTTGAACAGAAATATTCATGCATTGCCGCCGCAGCGTCGGAACCTTTTTTCCATTTCACCTGCCCTTTGGTAGCGAATACATCGTATTCGGACGGATTCTTGCACGTTTTATAAAGTTCATAGCTGTTCTCACGCAAACTAGCCAACGCTTCCTTATTGATCTGATAGGCCTCTTCCCAAGTCATCGCATCCAGCGCATTCGTCGCGTTCAGCGGGCTGGCGGCATAAAGCGAATAACGGGACTTAAGAGCGCAAGCCAACGCTTTCGTTACCCGGTTCGATTCTCCGCCGGTAGTAATTCTCCAAGGAACTGCCGGTTCCGCCAGCGCCGAATCGCAATCGGCAATGATAGACTCGACCAACTCACGGTAAGTAGATTTAATCGCATATTGTTCAAAATCATCCGTATAAGCAG
>OOAO01002695.1_pt1 | contig 11067 bp, 6 predicted proteins | sample 1671821 | NCBI WGS metagenome assembly OOAO01 (sample SAMN06348196, study PRJEB24527) | human gut metagenome | biome: human gut; feature: ankylosing spondylitis patient; material: feces | host: Homo sapiens | place: China | collected 2015-10 | reverse complement strand
TGATAAATTTTCTCCCATAAAAGCAATTGGCGGTTAATAACGGCTGACAGCATATCAGCGGTTATATATTTACTCACACTAAAATCAAAGTGTAGTACCGGGTAGACCGTCCAATCCTTTTCCAGAGTCTCCATAGCCAAGCCTTGAAACAGTTCTTTTTTTCCCAGGAAATAAGCTTCTAGTGTAGAAACCAGCAAACTTTTCCCAAAGCGTCGGGGACGACTTAGAAAATAGACTTTATTTGTATGAGTCAAACGATAAATCAACATAGACACAATCATTATTGCGTAAATCTTCAAAGTTCTGTATTCCTATCGGATATCTTCTGAAATTCTCTTCCATGACGCATATCTGTTTTTAGCGTGAAACATTCACAAAGATAATGATATTTAGTTTCAAGTCAATTATGCCTGTTCTTTTTTTAAGAAAGTCCAACGTTGGATATATACTTAGTGGGAAAGGAGCTATCGGTGTTTCTTTGCGTAATGCATTGAAAAGCGATGAAACATATCTTTGACGACAAGCGGGTGGAAATACACTATCAGCCAAAATTTTCACCTTCTCACAACTGTCAGCCGATTAATTTTATGCATAATGAGAGATAAAAGAGTGAAGTTCCGGTCTTAAATTTGCTTATAAACAAGTTAAACTAATAGCGTAAGTGATTGATAATACGTTTGTAACATCTTGTCATCATCTTGCAACGACTCTTTCAATAGATTGTATTTATTTCGTCTTATAGTTGTAATGCTCACCCTCTATCTTTGCCGACGTAATTAAAACGTAGAGCAAAGTTAGATGAAAAAACTATTTCTTATCCGATTTTCAGTGGCGGCTTTCTTTTGCCTGTTGTGTGTACTTCCTGCATTGGCTGCCAATATCAAGATTAAAGGAGCTGTGAAAGACAAACTATCCAAAGAACCTTTGATAGGAGCTACGATACGTTTGCTCGGAACTCAAGCCGGAGCAGTGACCGATATGGAGGGTAATTTTGAATTGAACAGCATGGGCGTTTTGGAAGGTATGTATGATATTGAGATTAAATATGTAGGCTACAAAACGGAAGTACGCCGTAAAGTGCGTGTGGAGAATGGAAAACTGGTGATACTGAATCTGGAGTTGGAAACCGATGCACAGGAACTTGCCGATGTGGTAGTTGTAGCTAAGAAGAATAGGGAAAATGAGAATATGCTGTTGCTCGAACAGCAAAAAGCAGTCATTGCCGTACAATCTGTGGGTGTCAGGGAGCTTTCCCGCAAGGGTGTTTCGGATGCAGAAGGTGCTGTGACGAAAGTTGCCGGAGTGTCTAAACAAGACGGAGTGAAAAATGTCTTTGTCCGTGGATTGGGAGACCGGTACAATGCAACTACTTTTAATGGATTTGCTCTTCCTTCCGAAGATCCGGAATATAAGAATATCTCTCTTGATTTCTTCGGTACGGATATTATTCAGTCTGTAGGTGTAAAGAAAGCATTCAACGCGGGAGGCAGCAGCGATGTCGGAGGGGCAACCATTGATATTGTATCCAAAGAACTAATTGGTAGCGGTAATCTGGGATTCGGCATTTCCGGTGGCTTGAATACACAAACGGTAGCAGCCGATTTTCTGAAACAGGATGGAGTGAACTTCATGGGCTTTGCCAATCGCACCGAACCTGCCGATGAAAACTCATGGAACTTCAGAAATAAGTTAGACCCTTCCGCTCAACATTTTCAAATTAACCGGAGTTACAGTATTTCCGGAGGTAAACGATTCTATGTCGGAAAAGACAAAAATCCGCTTTCTTTCTTCCTGACGGCCGGACATACGACGGACTATCAGTATACGGATGAAATCATACGTAATACAACTACCAGCGGTACAGTCTACAAAGATATGAATGGTAAGAAGTATGCGGAGAATATCAGTCAGCTGGCACTTGCCAATGTGGATTTCGATATGCAGAACCGTCATCACATCAGTTATAATTTGATGATGATTCGTGCCAATACCCAGTCGGTGGGTGATTACAACGGTAAGAATTCGATTTTTAGTGACGACTATGAAAATCTCGGATTCACCCGTCGCCAACAAACAAATGACAATATGCTGATCGTTAACCAACTGATGACTAACTGGGGATTGACCAAATCATTAAGTCTCGATGCAGGTGCTTCCTATAATATGGTGAAAGGGTATGAACCGGATCGTCGTATCAATAACCTGACTAAAGCGGAAGACGGCTATACGTTGCTAAGGGGCAACTCACAACAGCGCTACTTCTCAACTTTAGATGAAGACGACTTGAATGTAAAAGCAGGCTTGGTCTATCGTCTGAAAGATAATATAGAAGAAATTTCGAATGTCCGTTTCGGATATACAGGCCGATTCGTAGATGATAACTTCAAAGCTACGGAGTATAACCTGACCGTAGGACATGTTTCTACCCTCCCTTCTTTGGACAACTTATCACTTGACGATTATTATAACCAAGAAAACTTTGCTTCCGACTGGTTCAAGATACAAAAGAACTTAGATGAATATACCGTGAAAAAGAATATCCATTCCGCTTATGCCGAGGCTACCTACCAGTTTACTCCCCGTTGGATTGTGAATCTGGGAATGAAATACGACAAAGTAGATATTGAAGTGGATTACAATGTGAATCGTGGAGGCTCTAAAGGAAACAATACCATCCAAAAAGATTATTTCCTGCCCAGCTTGAATCTCAAATACAATCTGAATGATAAAAACTCGCTTCGTCTGGGAGCTAGTAAAACATATACGCTTCCGCAGGCAAAGGAAATATCTCCTTACCGTTATGTCGGCGTGAACTTCAACAGTCAGGGTAACCCCAATCTGAAACCTTCGGATCATTATAACCTTGATCTGAAGTGGGACTTTAATCCCACTCCGACCGAGTTGATTTCTCTCACAGCTTTCTATAAATTGATTAAGAATCCAATATCCCGCATCGAAGTGGCAAGCGCCGGAGGTTATCTTTCTTATGAGAATATAGCGGATAAGGCAACCGTGGCAGGAGTGGAAGTAGAAATACGTAAGAATCTGTTTGTCCGTCCGGTGAGTAATGCTGCGCACGGAATGAATAAACTCTCTTTGGGATTGAATGGCTCTTATATCTACACGAATGCAAAAATGCCTTTGGCAACGGTTACCACCGGCTCGCAACTGGAAGGAGCTGCACCGTGGATTGTCAATTTCGACCTCTCGCATAACTTCACGAAAGGAGAACGCAGTTTTGTCAATACATTGGTACTTAATTATGTGAGTGATAAGATATATACCATTGGCACACAGGGTTATCAGGATATGATGGAGAAGGGAGTACTGACACTGGATTTTGTATCCCAAGCCAAGCTGAACAAGCATCTTTCGCTTAACCTGAAAGCCCGCAACTTGTTGAATCCCTCTTCTAAGTTAAGCCGCAAAGCGAACGAAAACGGGGAAAAGGTGATACTGAATGATTATAAGAAAGGAATAAATATAAGCCTGGGAGTGTCGTGTACATTCTAAGCCGGGTGATGAAATAAGATTATTAACTAATAATGAAAGCAAAATGAAAAGATTGTTTGTGAACTTTATGACGTTTGCCGTTATGGCAACAGCACTTACATTGACTGCATGTAGCAGTGATAGTGACGGAGACGGTGATGGTAACGGAGATGGTGGAAACAACGGTGGGACCGGTAGCTCTATTGTTGTGGGCGAAAATATCCTGTCCGGCACGCTGACCGGAGAACAGACACTGGAAGCTAAGGAATATATTCTGAACGGAACGGTAGTCATTGAAAATGGAGGCCGTCTGAATATCCCTGCCGGAACAACGATTAAGGCTCGCGAAGGTTTCAGCAGTTATCTGCTGGTAGCACAGGGCGGTAAACTTTATGCTGACGGTACAGCTGATAAACCGATTGTTTTCACTGCCAATTCAACAACCCCTACATCCGGCTATTGGGGAGGAATCATTATCAATGGTAAAGCTCCGATTTCCGGTTCGAACGCCAATAAGAGTGATACAGGTCTGACGGAAATCGACAACAACTATAAATACGGTGGTAATGTCGATAATGACAATTCCGGTTCACTGACTTATGTGAAAATCTGCTATGCCGGTGCCCGCTCTACTGCCGATATCGAGCACAACGGATTGACACTGAACGGTGTTGGAAACGGTACCAAGATTGAGAATATCTACATTCTTGAGAGCGCGGATGATGCCGTCGAATTCTTTGGCGGTACGGTGAATGTAACCAACTTGTTGGCTGTGAACCCGGATGATGACATGTTCGACTTCACTCAAGGATATTCCGGTAAATTGAAAAACTGCTATGGCGTTTGGGAAAGCGGTTATACCAGTACGGAAGCAGATCCGCGCGGCATTGAAGCAGATGGTAACTTGGATGGTGACTATTCGGATCATTTACGTCAGTCGGATTTTACGGTTGAAAATATGACAATCGTAAATAATGCTGCCAATACAACGGATAATGTAGACCGTATGCAAGATGTGATTAAAATCCGTCGTGGAGCAAAAGCTACGATCACCAATGCCCTTGTCAAAGGTTCAGGCGGTACAATCGATTTGATTGATATGAATGACAGTAAAGATGCAGGAAATGCTGCTTCCAGCATCAGCATCACCCATACATTGAACTTTAAGAATAAGCTGAACGGTACATTGAATACATTTACCGAGCCAACTACGAATACAGGTGCAGATGCATCCCTGTTCACTTGGAGCGGATATAATTTCTCTTCCTTATAAATAAGATATAGAGTAGCAAAGTGTATCTTTTTTAATAGGAGGTATGGGAGAATTTGTAACAAACAGATTCTCCCATATTCTATTTATTTGTTTTCGTAATCTTCTTTTAGCTTTTTTATTTGCTCCTTTATGGTATCAGTGATTACCTTTTTCGTATATTTGTCAACCTATTATTTTACAACGATACAAAATATGCAAACAGACAACGAGCGATACAAAAAAATGGCTTCTCTTGCACAAATCGGGTGGTGGGAAGTAGATTTAACGGCAGGATGTTATTTATGTTCCGATTATCTTTCTGATCTTTTGGGATTGGACGGCGACACCATCTCTACTTCGGATTTTCTAAACCTGATACGTGAAGATTATCGCAAGCAGATTGCCCAGGAGTTCCGGGCAAATTCTTCTATCCATAAGGACTTTTACGAACAAACTTTCCCGATTCATTCAAAATATGGTGAGGTTTGGCTGCATACCCGTCTGGCTTTTCGTGAGAAGGGTACGGGGGTTGATGGAGGTGATAAGTCCTTCGGAATAATCCAGCGCGTTGAGGCTCCCAAGGAAGAAGATCAAAGGGATGCATTAAGGCGTGTGAATGATTTGCTTTGTCGTCAGAATTTTGTTTCACAATCGTTGCTTCGTTTCCTACGTGATGAGGCAGTAGAATCTTGTATCGCAGATATTTTAAGAGATATTCTGAATCTTTATAATGGAAAAGGTCGTGTTTATATTTTTGAATACGACGAAATTTATGCCCATCATAGTTGTATCTACGAAGTTGTTTCTGAAGGAGTATCAGCAGAGATAGACAATCTGCAGGACATGCCTGCCAGTGAGTCAAAATGGTGGAGTGAACAGATATTATCGGGCAAGCCGATTATTTTAAATACACTGGAGCAGTTATTAGAAGAGGCTCCTGATGAATATCAGATTCTTGTAGTTCAGGGAATCAAATCGTTAATGGTGACTCCTTTGATGACAGGCGACCGCGTTTGGGGATATATGGGGATTGATTTGGTTGAGACTTACCATGACTGGAGTAATGAAGATTTTCAATGGTTCTCCTCATTGGGAAATATTATAAATATCTGTATCGAGCTGCGTAAAACTAAGGACAAGGTAATCCGTGAACAGACTTTCCTAAATAATCTGTTTCATTTTATGCCGATGGGATATATACGTATGTCCATTATCCGTGACGAGAATAATAAACCTTGCGATTATCGGGTGACGGATGCGAATGAGGTCAGTTCAACCTTTTTCGGGCTTCCTTTGGAGTCGTATATTGGTTCTTTGGCATCTGAAAAGCATCCTGACTATCTCCAAAAACTTAATTTTCTGGAAGAAATACTGGATAGTAATTCTTATAGGGAGAAAGATGAATATTTTCCAAGAACGGAACGGTATACGCATTGGGTTATTTATTCTCCCGGAAAAGATGAAATAGTCGGTTTGTTCCTCGATTCTACAGGATCGGTACAAGCTAACCGGGCATTGGACCGTAGCGAGAAGCTCTTTCAGAACATATTTGCTAATATTCCGGCAGGAGTAGAGATCTACGATAAGGATGGCTATTTGATAGACCTGAATAATAAGGATTTGGAGATATTCGGTGTAGTGAATAAGTCGGATGTGATCGGAGTTAACTTCTTTGATAATCCGAATGTGCCGCAGAACATACGTGATCGTGTACGGAATGAAGATTTGGTAGATTTTAGGCTTAATTATTCTTTTGAACAGGCGGAAGGATATTATGAGACAAATCGTTCTAATGCGATAGAACTGTATTCGAAGGTTAGTAAATTGTATGATAATGAGGGCAACTTCAGCGGATATATATTAATAAGTATTGATAATACCGAACGGATTGATGCAATGAATCGTATCCGTGATTTTGAGAATTTTTTCCTGATGATATCCGATTATGCAAAAGTAGGTTATGCCAAGTTGAATCTCTTGAATCGCAAAGGATATGCTATAAAACAGTGGTATAAGAATTTAGGTGAGGAGGAAGATACACTTTTGGATGAGGTTGTGGGTGTTTATACCCATATGCACCCTGAAGACCGTAAGCGTTTCCTTGATTTTTATGATGAAGTCAGAGACGGAAAAAGAAGGCATTTTCAGGGTGAGATGCGTATTCGTCGTCCCGGAACGAAGAATGAATGGAATTGGGTGAGTAGTAATGTGATGGTCACTAATTATAAACTGGAGGAAAATGAAATAGAAATCATCGGTATCAATTATGACATTACAGAATTGAAGGAGACTGAAGCCGAATTGATTCAGGCACGCGATAAAGCAGAGATGATGGATCGTTTGAAAAGTGCTTTCCTTGCCAATATGAGCCATGAAATCCGTACGCCGCTGAATGCTATTGTCGGTTTCTCCGATTTGTTGGTGGAAACTGAAGAGTTGTCAGAACGTCAGGAGTATATTAAGATTGTACGTGAGAATAATGATCTTTTGTTGCAATTAATTTCAGATATACTCGATTTGTCGAAGATTGAAGCGGGTACATTTGAGTTTACCAACGGAGATGTAGATGTAAATCTGTTATGTGAGGATATTGTCCGCTCTATGGGGATGAAAGCGAAAGAAGAGGTGGAACTGGTACTTGATAATCACCTTCCGGTTTGTCATGTCATTAGTGACCGTAACCGTATACATCAGGTGATCTCTAATTTTGTTAATAATGCAATGAAATTTACCTCTGAAGGTAGTATTCATGTGGGATATAAACTAAAAGATGGCGAATTGGAATTCTATGTTGAAGATACAGGCATCGGTATTGAAAAAGAGCAGTTGCCACATATCTTTGAGCGTTTCGTGAAGCTTAATTCTTTTGTACACGGTACAGGATTGGGACTTTCTATCTGTCAGAGCATCGTTGAACAATTAGGTGGGCGGATTGGTGTTGATTCTGAAAAAGGAAAAGGATCAAGGTTTTGGTTTACTATTCCCGGGGTGATCGTGACGGAAGAGGTGGGCTGTGCCCGGTAGAGTGGTAATGAGGCAGGTGAATATCTTCCTTCCTCATTAATAAAAGTGGGTTTTATATAAAAGAGACGGTCTTGGTTTTGATGTCGATTGATACTGACATGAAACCAAGACCGTTTCTTTGGTGAAAAGGTGTAGTCCGTTTAAATTCCGAACGACAGTTTATCGATGGATTGATATACAATACTTGCAATACCCAGTCCGATGATACCCAGCGTGCAAAGTGCCAGTCCCCATTTTGTGCAGCGGTCGCTGCGGAAAGTAGGAATTGGGTTGTCGGAAGGAGTGATATACATTGCTTTTACAATCAATAGATAGTAATACAACGAAATCACTGTATTTACCAATGCGATGAATACCAGCAAGTGGAAACCTGCATCGAAAGCAGCCATGAAGATAAAGAACTTAGAGAAGAATCCGGCAAACGGAGGGATGCCTGCCAATGAGAATAGAGACAGAGTCATCAAGAGAGCGATTTTGGGATTCGTTTTATAAAGTCCTGCGTAATCTTCGAGCGTGAATTTCTGACTGCGTAATGCCACGATAGTGATAACGGCAAATACTCCGAGGTTGGCGGCAGCGTACACTAATACATAATATACCAATGCCGTCATGCCTTGTGCCGTACCACCGATAACGCCTAACATAATATATCCCGCTTGCGAAATACTGGAGAACGCCATCAAACGTTTCAGGTTTTGCTGACGGACAGCAAATATATTTGCAATAGTGATAGAAGCGATGGTTACCCAATAAAGTACTTCCTGCCAGTCATTAATCATTGGAGCGAATACTTTGATAAGGACAGCCAATAATACAAATGCTGCCGATCCTTTTGATATAACACTCAAATAAGCGGTAACTGCACTCGGAGCACCTTCGTAAACGTCTGCTGTCCATAAGTGGAACGGAACCAGTGATAACTTGAATGCCATTCCTGTGAAGAAGAATATAAATGCCATGATCTGTAACGGATTTCCGTCGATATGGGCAGGGAGGTCATCGAAATAAAGAGTCCCGGCAGAACCATAGATCATGGACAGACCAAACAACAGCAATGCACTGGAGAAAAGAGCTGTCAGAATGTATTTGGCACCTGCTTCGGCAGAGTTGTGACGGTATTTATCGAAGGCAATCAATGCTGCCATCGGAATAGAAGCTGTTTCGAGTCCGATGAAGAACATCAGGAAATGTCCGGCGGAAATCATGAGGTACATACCAAACAAGGTAGAGAGTGTAAGTACATAGAATTCTCCTTGCTTGAATGAAGTATCTTCTCTTTTCATCCATTCGTGCGCCATCAGGAAAACAATCAGTGTGCCGACGTTCAGGATGGATTTAACCACTGTGTGCATCGGTACATAATGATACATACCGCCGAATGCATCGGCAGCAGTCCCCGGAATTAAGTTGATAGCTGTATGGATAGCCATCAGAATAACGGGCAACATTGTGTTCAGGCGTGCTTTCCCACCATTTTTGTGTGCATCCGGACTCATGAAGAGGTCAGCTAGAAATAGCAGCAGTAGGACAGCTATGAGCGACAGCTCTTCTCGCATATATAGAAATTGTGAATAATCCATATTTACAAATTAATTATTAAAGATTAAAAATTAAAGGTTATGGAATCAGTTGTGAGACTACGGGGAGTACACTTTCACCAATCATGTGGCTAACCCAGAAAGGAGCCATACCTAGTCCGGCTACACAAACGATGAGGCAGATAACGGCTACACGTTCGTCCCAAGTCGCATCAGTCAGTTCGAGATGATGTTTGTTGGTACAGGTTCCGTATAGAATTTTACCTACCAGACGCAGAATGTAGACTGCAGTAATCACAATCGAAGAACAAGCGATGATAGTCAGTACACGGTGGAACTGGTCGTTGTTCTGGAAAGAGCCGACGAAAATAGTCATTTCAGCAATAAAACCACTTAATCCCGGCAGACCGAGGTTGGCAAGACCGGCAATTACATAACATACACTAAGGAACGGCATCACTTTCATTAAGCCGGCAAGCTCGCGAACGTCACGTGTGTGTGTACGTCCATAAATCATACCGATAAGAGCAAAGAATAAGGCTGTCATCAATCCGTGTGAAAGCATCTGAAGGATAGCTCCTGTTGCTGCTGTCTGATTCAGCATCAGAATAGCGAAAAGAACCAGTCCGCAGTGAGATACGGATGAATAAGCATTAATATATTTCAAGTCGGTCTGTACGCAAGCGGAGAATGCACCGTAAACTACAGAGATACCTGTCAATATCAGGAATATCCAGGAAAGTTCGTTAGCAGCTTCCGGCATCAGATACATGGCGATACGGAAACATCCGTAACCTCCCAGTTTCATCAATACTCCGGCATGAAGCATAGATACGGCAGTCGGGGCGGAAGCGTGACCGTCAGGGCTCCATGTATGGAACGGGAAAAGGGCACCTAATACACCGAAACCAAGGAAAGTCAGCGGGAACCAGATGCATTGCTGTGCAAAAGGTATGTTGTGCAACTGTGCGATTTCAAGAAGATTCATGGTCGTTGCTCCCGAACCAAAATAGATTCCGAGAATACCGATCAGCAGGAAGGCAGAACCACCCATCAACATGAGGGTCAGCTTCATGGCTGCATATTCTTTACGTCCTGATCCCCATACACCAATCAACAAGTACATCGGTATCAACGCGATTTCGTAGAACATGAACATGGTGAATAAATCGACGGATATAAAGAATCCGAATACTCCCATAGACAATAGGGTGAACCAGAGGAAATATTCTTTTGTCAGCGGTTGCAGACGCCAGGAAGCGAATGTACCGGTGAACACAATGACAGCGGACAATAACAACATGGCTACCGAAATTCCGTCAACACCTACTGAATAGGATATGTGAAGTGGGGCATACCAAAGCGTATCTGCACGGAAAAGCATTTCTGCCGTGTTTCCGGCGCTACGCTCTCCCAGATACAGGAATGTAAGTACGACGGAGGCAATCAGAAGTGCCGATGCGCCAGTAACCATAACCCCCCGGATGGCTTTGATTCCTCGTGCTGCCCAGAGTCCGGCCAGCATCAATAAGGGGATAAGTACGAATATTGATAAGAAATTCATATCGTTCTGTGCTTTATAAGATTAATAGTAGGATAAGTGCCAGTGCACCGCAAAGGAACACGTATGCATATTGTTGTACCTGACCGCTCTGCAAACCACGGATCTCGTCGCTTGTTGTGTTGGTTGCCCATGCCAGGAAATCAAAGAATCCATCCACTACATGACGGTCGAACCATGCGATAGGAGTAGAGATGCAG
>OOAO01002685.1_pt1 | contig 11124 bp, 10 predicted proteins | sample 1671821 | NCBI WGS metagenome assembly OOAO01 (sample SAMN06348196, study PRJEB24527) | human gut metagenome | biome: human gut; feature: ankylosing spondylitis patient; material: feces | host: Homo sapiens | place: China | collected 2015-10 | reverse complement strand
TCTGATAGTTCTGCGGGTTGTCCGGGTAGAAATAGTTCTTCCGGTCGAATTTGCAGAGCTGGTTGATTTTGCAGTTTGCAGCCAGTCCGACGCGCAGGGCGTAATCGACAACCTTCTTATTTAATACTGGAAGGGATCCCGGCATACCGGTGCAGACCGGGCAGGTGTGGGTGTTCGGCGCACCGCCGAATGCGGTAGAGCAGCCGCAAAAAATTTTTGTTCTCGTCGCAAGCTCCACATGTACTTCAAGTCCGATGACGGTTTCATACTGTTTTGACATTGTTTTGCTTCCTCCTTACAATTTTTCTGGCTGTCCGAATGCACCGCGTGCCTGCTCATAGGTGTATGCTGCACGGAACAGTTTTTTCTCTGAGAAACAGTCTCCGATAAGCTGCATGCCGATCGGAAGCCCCTTGTCATCCATGCCGCACGGAACGGTGATGCCCGGAAGGCCGGCGAGGTTGACGGATACGGTGTAAATATCGCCCAGATACATCTGCAGCGGATCGGAAAGCGATTCCCCGAGACGCGGTGCGGTCGATGGTGCTGCCGGGCTTAAAATCATATCGTATTTTTCAAATGCGCGGTCAAACTCTTTTTTAATCAGGGCTTTCGTGCGCAGTGCTTTCAGATAATACGCATCGTAGTAACCGGAGCTTAAGACGAAGCTTCCCAGCATAATCCGTCGTTTCACCTCCGGACCGAAGCCCTCAGAACGGCTCTTCTTATACATATCGTGGAGTCCTTCGTACTCTTTGGCACGGAAACCGTATTTCACGCCGTCGAAGCGTTCCAGGTTGGAGCTTGCCTCAGCGGATGCAATAACGTAGTAAGCCGGAATGGCATAATCAATGAGGTCGAGATCGAAATACTCTACTTCTGCTCCGCGTGCCTTCAGGACATCGGCAGCTTTTAAAATGGATTCCTTCACCTGCGGATCCAGGCCTTCGCCGAAGCAGCTGTTCGGAATACCGATTTTCAGATCGGAGACATCTTCTTTTAAAGCGCTCATGAAATCGTAATCGTCGCGTTTCATCGATGTCGCATCTTTTGCATCATACGAAGCGACCGTCTGCAGCAGTGCTGCACAGTCTGTCACATCCTTTGCGACCGGTCCGATCTGGTCAAGGGAGGAACCATAAGCGATCAGTCCGTAACGGGAAACGGTGCCGTACGTCGGTTTCATGCCGGTTACGCCGCAGAAGGAACTCGGCTGACGGATCGATCCGCCGGTATCGGAGCCAAGTGCCATCGGTACTTCTCCTGCTGCAACGGCTGCGCAGGAACCGCCGGAGGAACCGCCTGGAACGTGTTCGGTGTTCCATGGATTTTTCGTCACGCCGTACGCGGAAGTCTCTGTCGTACTTCCCATCGCAAACTCATCCATGTTTGTCTTTCCTAAAAATACAACTCCTTCTTTGATCAGGTTCTCAACTGTCTGTGCGGAGTATGTTGGTACAAAGTTCTCTAAGATCTTAGAACTGCATGTTGTTGTATATCCCTTTGTACAGATATTATCCTTAATTGCCATTGGAACTCCAGCTAATGGTCCTGTGTAAGTCCCGTCATCGATTCCTTTCTGTACTTCTTCGGCCCTCTTTAATGCACTTTCTTCATCGTAAGAGACATATCCATGTACATCACTTTCGACTGCCTTGATCTGTTCAAGTGCTACCTTTGTTGCTTCTACAACTGTGATCTCTTTGTCTTTGATCTTCTTGCCTAATTCTACGGCAGTTAATTCTAAAATGCTCATCTTCTGCCTCCTATATGATCGTCTTTGGCACGACAAAGGCGTTGTCCTGCGCTTCTGGTGCGTTCTTTAATGTGTCTTCGCTTCCGTCTCCATTCGTTACCACGTCTTCTCTGAATACATTCTTCACTGGAAATACGTGAGACATTGGTTCTACACTGCTTGTATCTAGTTCGTTTAATTTATCTACATAGTCGAGCATACTTTCCATATCTTTCTTGGCCTGTTCTTTTTCTTCGCCAGATAATTCAAGCTTTGCTAAAATTCCGACATATTCAATCGTTGCATCATCAATATGATTTGCCATAAGTCTTCCTCCTGTTAAATTGCCTATAGAGTTAATGTTACCATAATTTTTATCTTTTTAAAATATAAAAATGAACAAAAGTCTGCCGTTTTTTCTTAAAAATGACAGACTTTTGCTTACTTTTTTTAAAAATTTAATCCATTCAGGATCTGATTTATAAAATCTTCTATGTGAGTGAATGCCTCTGGTACAAGATCTGCTAAAAATGACAACAGATAAAGAATAAAGACGATCACCGCCCACTTTCCTTTTTTTGATCTCTTCTTTTCTTTTTTATTTTTATAGGTTGATGTTTTCCTCTGTGTCTTCATTGACTGCGTCTTTGTATTCTTGATATTTTTAAAATCTGGATGTCGTTTTTCATCATGAATATATTTTGGCTGAGAAGTCTTTTTGTCAGTCGTTAATATATCCCAATGGCCATCTTTTAATATTCTTGACCGGCCTAAGCGATTAAAATCATAACCACACATTGGACAGACACCATTTCTTAACTTTTCTTCACAGATTGGACATTTCTCGTATTTCATAGGCCCTGCTTTCTTACTGATTCGTTTTTATCTTATGGAAATGGTATCATATAATCTTAGTGTTTTCAAGAATTGCTCGACTTTATCTGTTATATATCAACAAAAAAATATGGCAGATTTCTCCACCATATCTTTTCTAAATTAAATTAATTTCCACATTTTCTGGAAATGCACGAAGGGTCATTGTATCTTTTCCATCATTTAGATAAATTTCAATAAATGTATTATCATAATATATCTCAATGTTTTTGAGTTCTTCTGACATTGAAACTTCTCTTTGAATTCCGTATTCTGTACTAAACTGATGCTTAAGTGTACTTCGGTCTGCAACTATATGTCCTGCTGCCCAGTCAATCTTAATACTTAGATGATCTTCTTGATCTCCGATCTGAATTTCTGAGATCTGTTTATCTGTCAGATTGATATACCATGTATCTTCTTCTGGTTTAATTCTTTTACTGTCTATATCAAGATGTGCATATTCATTCTTAATATTTTCTGGCACTTCCTGGCATAACTTTCCTTCTTTGATCGTTAAGAACCTTGGCATTGTCAGACTATGGATCCACATATCTTCTTTTGCATATGGGAGTTCCTGTGCCCCACACCCAAGCCACGCAAACATCATTGGTTGTCTGTCTTTTCCATAGAATGCCTGTGGTGCATAAAAATCAAATCCTTTGTCGATCTCATCAAATGATTCCACATGAAATGTTTTATCTTCAAGATTTAACTCTCCGATAAAATATACACTGGAAAACTCATTGTGAAAACGTTCTCCCATTGGTGTACGTCCCATTAATGATAAGAATAAAACATCTTTTCCATCTATTTCAATGTAAGATGGACATTCATACATATAACCAAGCTCCAGGTCAATTCCTGTCAGTTCAATATTTCCCTGATATACCCAGTTTTCAAGATCTGTACTCTTATACAAAATCAATCTTGCCTGCCCATCGGTGCTTCCACCACCTAAAAGCATCCAGTATGCTCCTTCTTTTTCAAAGACAAATGGGTCTCTGATCTCCCCGATCAGTCCTTCTGGCTGTTCATCGATGATCGGATTGTTTGGAGATTTAAGAATTGTACCATCACTGTTCATAACTGCCATTGCCTGTTTTGGGATCTTTCCCTGTTCTGTCTTATAGTTTGCTGTGTAATAAAGATAAAGCTTACCATCTGCTTCTATGGAATTTCCTGAATAACATCCATTTTTCTCATATTCCTGATCTGGAATGAGCATCTGATCAGACCATTCCCATTTTACGAGATCTTCCGAGATCACATGTGCCCAGTGTTTCATTCCGTGTTCTGGTCCAAATGGAAACCACTGATAAAACACATGGTATTTTCCTCCAAAATACGCCAGTCCATTTGGATCGTTCACTAGTCCACATGGGGGATGAATATGATAGGATGGATGCCGTGGAGTATCTTTACAATACTCCATAAGCTCCTTTAAATATGCTTCATGGCTTTTTTGGATCGGTGTATATTTTTCTACATCTAAAAATTTCATATTATTCCCCGATCACGTCTTTTCCTGCTTTGACATTGATTCCTGTCTTAAATGCCACAGGTGTCTGGTTACCTTCATCCGTTTTGACAAATACGACGACTGGATTTAATCCTTTTGCTTCAATCTTTGCTTTGTCAAATTTGAGAATTGGCTGACCTTCCTTCACGTGTTGTCCTTTCTTTACAAGATATTCAAATCCTTCTCCATTCATGGATACTGTTTCGATTCCTACATGGATCAGAAATACACTATTGTTTGTTGTTCGGACACCGATGGCATGTTTTGAAGCTTCCATCACTGTACAGATTTCACCTTCTGCCGGCGCTAAGACTGTTTCACTTGTTGGGATGATCCCCACCCCGTCTCCTAATACTTTTTCAGAGAAGATTCCATCTTTTACATCTTCAATCGCAATAACTTTTCCGTCAACAACTGCTTTGACTGGTACTTTCGCTGTCTCATCAATTGTTAATGCAGATTCAGCTTCTTCCTCTTCTTCACCATGTGGAACACCTTTTGTTTTATTATAAATAACGATCAGTACGATTGGTACGATAAATGCGATCAGGTTTCCAATGACATAAAATACTAATTTATTTGGTACTACGATCAGAAGTCCTAATATTCCTGTTAATCCCTGTCCAATGGCTCTTACGCCTGCAAGTTTCATGAATGCTCCTCCACATCCAGCTCCTAAGCAAGAACATACAAATGGGATCACGGAATATTTTAAGTTTGCAGCAAAGATGGCTGGTTCTGAAATTCCTACTAATGTTGGAATGAAACTTGACATTGCGATATCTCTGTCTTTAGAATGTTTCTTCGCTAACAAGTACATTCCGATGGCTCCACCACCCTGTGCAATGATCGATACAGACCAGATTCCCTGAATGTAGTTAAATCCTGTCGTAGCGATCAGATTTGCTTCAATTCCCTGAATCGCCTGATGTGTTCCTGTAACTACTAATGGCTGTAATAACGCTGCAAAGACAAATGCTCCAAATGCTCCGAAACTGTTGTATAAAACATCGATCACTGCTGCTAATCCGTTACCGATCATATTTCCAACTGGTCCGAATACTGTAAATAATGCTACGTTTGCAAAGAAAATAGTAATTGTTGGTACGAATACAAATGATACCACAGCTGGTACATATTTCTGTGCGATCTTTTCTACTTTAGACATAAACCATGCGGTTAAGATTGCTGGGAATACTCCACCCTGGAATGCAACTTTTGCAATTGCTAATGGTCCAAAATGCCAGTAACTTGCGGCAGATGGGTCTAATACGAATGTATTACGGTTTACAAGATCTGGATGTACCATAACGATTCCGACTAAGATACCAAGGATCGGATTCCCACCGAATCGTTTGACAGCACTATACATTACAAGGATTGGCAGATAATTAAATGTTGTTGCCATGATCGCTAAGAATTCTGCAATATCTGCAACAAGTTTGCTCTGATCTGCTAAGGATCCCTCTAATCCAAATAATCCATTGGCTGTCAATAATGCTTTGACACCAGTCAGGATCGCTGCTGCAACAAATGCTGGAATGATCGGAATAAATATATCAGAGAATACTTTGAATCCCTGCTGTAATTTTCCCATCTTGCTCATTCCTTCTGCCTTGGCATCAGACTGAGACATTTCTTTGACACCTGTTAATTCAATAAATGCATCATAGACATTGTTAACTGTTCCTGTTCCGAAAATGATCATCAGCTGCCCACTATTAAATAAGACACCTTTAACACCTTCGATATTCTCTAATGCTTTACGGTCATATTTTGTTTCATCATTTAAAATCAGTCGAAGTCTTGTCACACAATGTGTCGCACCTTTGATGTTACTGATCCCACCAACGTGATCTACCACATCTTGTGATATTTTTTTGTAATCCATCTATACTTGTCTCCTTTATTTCTCTCTTTTTATTTGTTTATTTTTGTTGCTATTTTTGTGTTTTTCGCTTCTAGTGTACCATCTGTCACTGTCAGTGCCAATCCATTTCCTGGATGATCACATAATCTTGCATTTAATGCCGTTCCATTAATATATAATGTTGAAATATCCTGGTCTATGATCAGACAGATTTCATATTCTTTGTCTGCTTCCAATTTGATCGGACGCTCAAGTCCAATGTTAAAGCACTGATACCATGGATAATTTGGACATTTGTTAAAGACAACTTTATTTTCTTCCACAAAGAATCTGTATTCATATGAAACTTCTGTTTCTTCATCTTTGTAAAATCTGATAGAAAATTCTTTCGTTCCTTCTTCAAATTTTACAGTTGTTTTGAATGCTGCGATGCTTCCTGTATCTTCACAAAGAAGTGTTTCTTCTTTTGTGTCAATCGTTTTCATACAAGGGTTAAATAAATCTTTCCAACCATCGAATGCTTCCATCATCTGGTCTACCGGTTTTACCCCAAGTGTTCCATCTTCTTTCTGGAATACTTCGTGTGGCACGAAAGTTCCTCCCCACAAGTATGCGTTCTTGTCATCGTTATCGATTCTTGTTGGCACCCATCCAAAAAGTACTCTTCGTTCTCCATAGTATGCTCTACCGTCAAATGCATCATCAAATGGTGCTTCCCAAGGTCCGTATAGGTTCTTGCTTCTTCTGTAATGGATTTTATTACCCTCACTGTATTCTGAGAATACAAGATACCACCAGTCTCCCATCTTAAAGATCTCTGGCATCTCAAACATTGTGTAGATTCCTGGTGCCCAGAAATCTCCTTTAAATTCCCATTTCTTTAAATCTTTTGATGTGAAATGTACGAGACGTCCTGTCTGTTTTCTCTTATCTTCTCCCTTTCTTGCTCCAAGGATCAACAGATATTCTTCTCTTTCCTCATCCCATAGGACAAATGGATCTCTCCAGTTTCTCTTATCATATCCTTCCTGTGGAGGAATCTCTAATGCTTCTTTCGATTTCTCCCATGTGATCCCATCTTTGCTTGTAGCGTGAAGCAATGTCTGTGATGTCTTTCCTGCCTTTAAGAATTCTCTATTATATCCTGTATAAAATGCATGAAATCCTGCCTCTGTTTCAAAAACACTTCCTGCATAGATGAACTGATCTGCTTCTTCATCCGTTCCACGCTTTAAGCTTTCTCCATAGTCTTTGTAATCTACAAAATCTTTTGTTGTTGCTAATGCCCAACCGAATGGTTCTCCAAAAGGTCCTGGATTTCTTGTATCTCTCTGATGATATACATAAAACTGACCTTCTTTTCCATAAGGCATAATATCTCCTACCCAAATACCTTCTGGCTGATAATATAACTGATACATAATTTAATCCTTTCTTTGATTTACCTTGTTGCTTTCTATGGCTTTATTATATGTCAAACGTTTTCATATGTCAATCGTTACCATATTAATTTTTGCACAAAATATTTGGGTGATTTTTGGTAGTTTTGCATAAAACTTATCTTATTTTGTACGTTCTAGCATATTTTTAGGCATCAAAAAAGGAAGAGTAGTATTTTCTCTTCCTTTTTTATTCTCTGTTATGTTGTCTGTCCTTCCAGTAATTTTACTGGAAGATCCATGCAGCTTTCTGCTGTTTTTCCTTCAATCAGATCGATCAGCTTATCCACCGCTACCTTTGCAATCTGTTTAACTGGCTGCTGGATCGTTGTCAGTTCTGGAACAAATCCTAAAATCTGCTTTGTTCCATCTACTCCGATGATCTTTAGATCTTTCGGAATATTGATTCCTTTTTGCCTTGCGATATGAAGTGCAATCACTGCAAGCGAATCATCTCCTGCAAAAATACCGTCAATCTCAGGGTGTGCATTTAACATATCATAAATAAGTTTTTGCTTCTCCACATTCTCCATGATGAACGGTACTTCTAAAATCATCTGAGGAAGCCCTACTTTCTCCATCTCTTGAATATAAGCCTGACTTCGATTGTTACCTGGCATCTTTAATTTACTGTTTCCTCGGATACATAAAATGTGCTGACATCCTTTATCGATCAAATGTCTAGTTGCCATCTGCCCTGCTGCATAGTTATCACATGAAACGACTGGAATATGTTCTCCAAGATAACGGTCAATTCCTACGACTGGCATCTTTAACTTGGAGTATGTCTCTACGACTGCGTTATGTGTTCCAACGATCATTCCATCTACCTGATTGCGTCTTAGCATATCAATATAGGCTTTCTCTGTATCCATCTGATTTTTGCTGTTACACAGAAGCATCTTATAATTTTTCTGTGATAAATAATATTCTATCTGTTCTACAACTTCTCCATGAAATGGTGATGTTACAGTAGGAACGATAACCCCGACAAAATACGTTCTGTTATTTAACAACGCTCTGGCAATCTCATTTGGATAATAATTGATCTCTTCCATAGCATCATATACTTTTTTTCTTGTTTCTTCGCTGATGTATCCTCGGTTATTTAATACCCTGGATACTGTTGTGGGAGAAACTCCCGCTACTTTTGCCACATCTTTTATTCCAGGTTTCATTCCATACCTTCCATTTCTAACTTATTCTTAAAGTATCCCATCTTCTCGAAGCAGCTTTCCTACTTCTACATATTCTTCTCTGCTTCCCTCAAGATATTTGATCTCGTCCTCCGTCAATGTACGTTTGACTCTTGCTGGACTTCCCATAACTAAAGATCTATCTGGGATCACTGTATTTTGTGTTACAAGACTTCCTGCCCCGATCAAGCAGTGATTACCGATCTTTGCTCCATTCATAACAACAGATCCCATCCCGATCATGGAATTATCTCCGATCTGGCATCCATGGATCACGCTGTTATGTCCAACTGTCACTCCATCGCCGATTTTTACACTATTCCCTTCATCTACATGGATCGTACAATTTTCCTGTATATTACTCTGATTTCCGATCACAATAGACTCTTCTCCTTCACAGCGCATTGCTGTAAAGAACAGTACCGTAGATTCTTCTCCTATAGTAATATTCCCAACTAAAACAGTTTCTTTTGCTACTTTTGCTGAATCAGCGATCTTTGCCTGTTTGTAATTCATGTTCTATCTCCCGATATTCTTCTTATTGCTCTTCTGAGAGTAGTTCATTCTTCCTTCTTTCCAACCCTTCTTGTCTGTCTTATCCCAGTCTAGGTTGTCTCCGAAGATATATCTTGTCATCCATAATAAGCTGACCGTTGGAACCACTACCCATAATACTCTGTATTCAAGTTCCATTAAAAATGGTAAAAATGCCAGTCCTGCTGCGTGGATCAGTAAGATCACTGCCCATGCGATGATCAGCCAGTAACCGATCTTAAATGCTTCTGGCATATCTCTTCCCATTTCTTTTCCAAAATAAAAACGTTCTGCTGATAAAATGGCGGCAGCTAATACTGTCATGATCACACACATTTTATAGAATACGTTACCATCCATATATTGTCCTAAAAACATTCCGATCAATGATACGATAAACATCAGGATCAGAACAGCCCAGAGAACCTTTTCAAGCTTACTTGTTACTTTGTTTGTTGTTACTTTTTCTTTCTTCATCTTGTATAACCTCAATCTCTACTTTCTATCAGAAGCAGTTTTCCTTCACTAAATGAAATGATTCCTTCTTCTGCTTCTAATTCATTACTGATCGCGAGCGATTGCTCAAACACTAATGTATGGTCTTTTAATGGATATTTAAATCCTGTTAGTGTGACACCTCGTGTCTCATATATTGGTATCAAAGATACATATTTACCAAACTGGTCTTTCTTTGATATTGTATCTTCATGATTTAAAACCCTGATACGATTGTTTGCATCAACAAGTTCTGCCTTCACACCTTTGCTGTGTGCGTAAAACAACTGTCCGAAATTGCCCATAACATGATCGAGTCTTGTTCCAGTTCCACCTATCATAAGGATTTCATCTGCACCTGTCTCAATTGCTTTTTGTATTGCAAGTCCTGTATCAGTATCGTCTTTTTCACATGGTACGATAATCTTCTTGTCTGTTGAAAATTCTTGCATTATATCCTTACTGCAACTGTCAAAATCACCTAAAATAATATCTGGTTTTATATTCAGTCTCTTAGCATAAAGCAGTCCTTTATCAGCTGTAATAACCTGATCTGGGTTCCATTTACTGATATAGTCTTTCGCGAAATTTTCTTCGACTGTTCCGCCTGTTAAAATCAATACTCGCATTACCATTTTCTCTTTTCTTTTAGTTCTGTATAAATATTTACATAATTATCATAACGGATCTTTGAGATCTTTCCTTCTTCCAATGCCTTTTTCACTCCACAGTCTGGTTCATGTGTATGACTGCATCCCTGGAATCGGCATTCATCTTCATATGGTGCGAATTCCTGAAAATAGTCTTTGATCTCATCTTCTTCAAACATATGAATGAATAAAGAACTAAACCCTGGGGTGTCTAGGACATACGTATCTTTCTCGATACGTATCAGCTCTGAATGTCTTGTTGTATGACGCCCTCGCTTGATCTTCTCACTGACTTCCCCTGTTTCCATCTGTGCCTCTGGCTGCAGAAGGTTCATCAAAGATGATTTTCCGACCCCCGATGGTCCAGCAAGAACCGTCGTCTTACCGTGGATCAGTTCCCTGATCTCATCAATTCCTTCTTCTTCCTTAACGCTGATAAAACGAACGATATGTCCACAGTTTTCGTAGACTTTCTCTAATAATTTCAGTTCTTTTTCTTTTGCAAGATCTACCTTGTTAAAGCAGACGATCACAGGAACATCCTGTTTCTCCATCATCATCAGAAAACGATCTAACAGATTATAATTTGGCTTTGGATTCTTTGCTGCAAATATGATCAGTGCCTGATCTACATTTGACACAGCTGGACGGATCAGCTCGTTATGTCTCTCATAGATCTTTGTAATATTTCCTTCCTGCTCTGCCTCATCTAAAATATCGATTTCTACATTGTCTCCGACTAACGGTTTCATCTTCTTGTTTCGGAAGATTCCTTTTGCCTTACATTCATATAATTTATCTTCTGTCTGT
>OOAO01002680.1_pt1 | contig 11138 bp, 5 predicted proteins | sample 1671821 | NCBI WGS metagenome assembly OOAO01 (sample SAMN06348196, study PRJEB24527) | human gut metagenome | biome: human gut; feature: ankylosing spondylitis patient; material: feces | host: Homo sapiens | place: China | collected 2015-10 | reverse complement strand
GGGCTGGCCGATCCGGACAAATATCCGGCTATCCTGAACGTATTTCGTTCGCAGGAGAACGCGAGCCCCTATATGGAAAAATACGTTTTCGAAGCCCTGATGCAGATGGGGAACGGCGACGAAGGTTTTGCGCGGCATAACCGCCGTTTCTCGAATATGGTGCGGAACGACTATTTCACCACGCTTTTCGAGGGGTGGGGGATCGGTAGCGAAGGATTCGGCGGCGGCAGCGTCAACCACGCGTGGAGCGGGGGAGGCCTGACGGTGGCCTACCGGTATGTTTGCGGTATCCGTCCGATGGACGTGGCTTACAACAAGGTCGGGGTGTTGCCGTTGCCGTCCGGCCTGTCGTGGGCGAAAGCTTCGGTGGTCACTCCGATCGGCCGGGTAACGTCGGCTTTCGAATCCAGTCCGAACGTATTTGTGTTGGATACGGAGTTTCCGAAAGAGTACGAAGGGGTGATCGGCGCTCCGAAACAGGGCGTGCGCGAAGTGAAGATCAACGGGACGACCGTCTGGAAGAACGGCAGTCCGGTACGCAATAAAGTGGCTCGTTTCATCAAAAAACAGCCCAGCGACCTGCACCTGAGTTTCGAAGTGAAGGGTGGCGCTTACAAGCTGATAGCCGTCCGTTGACCTTGGCTGTGCCGGAATATCGGTGGATGCTGTCGGGAGATTTCTTTCGAGGCGAACGGGACGGAGTCGGGAAGGGCGTCCGGAAAGCCGGAGAACGTTTCGGTTCGGAAATGAAATAAATCCGGTTAGAATATCGAAAAAAGAGGGAAATTTTCCCTCCTTTTTCGATACGGTACAGTTTGTCGTTTATTCCGTTTTCTGCAACGGGATCGAGAAACTGAACGTCGAGCCTTTGCCTTCTTCCGATTCGAACCAGAGGCGTCCTCCGTTCTTCGTCGCAAAATCCTGGCACAACAGCAGGCCGAGTCCCGATCCTTCTTCGTTTTTGGTGCCAAACGTGCTGAAATGAGTGCTCGGTTTCATCAGTTTGGCCTGATTCTCCTTGCTGATGCCGCATCCGCTGTCGGACACTTCGACGATCGCCGCCTGTGCATCATCCTGCCGGACGCGAATCGTGATGTCGCCCCCTTCTGGCGTGAATTTCATCGCGTTGCTGATCAGGTTCCGGATGACGGTTTTCATCATGTCGCAGTCGGCGTACACTTCCAGCGTGTCGGGAATTTCGACCCGGAGCCGGATGTTTTTCAGTTCGGCCGCGATCGAGAATATTTCGATGACCCCTTGTATGATCGGGACGAGGTCGAATTGCTGATAGACGACATTCAGCCGTCCGATCTGGCTTTTCGTCCATTTTAGCAGGTTGTCCAGCAACGAGAAGACCTCTTCGGTCATGCGGTTGGCCATGTTCAGCATTTCGTGCATATCCTTTCCGATCGACGAAGCCGGAAGGTTCAGCAGCAGCATGTTCAGAACCATTTTGATCGAACCGATCGGCGAGCGCAGGTCGTGCGCGATGACCGAGTACAGTTTATCCCGTCCCGATATCGTGCGCTGCAGCTCTTCGGTTTGCCGGATGATGATCCGCCTGGCGGCGATCAGCGAGATCTGATGGGATACCCGGATCAGCAGTTCCTCTTTGTGGAAAGGTTTCGATATGAAGTCGTTGGCCCCGGCTTTGAAACCCCGGACGACGTCGGACGTAGCGTTCAGCGCGGTCAGAAAGATGATCGGGATGTCTCTTGTTTCCGGATTCTCTTTCAACTTTTCGGCGACCTCGAATCCGTTCAGACCGGGCATCATGACATCCAGCAGGATCAGATCCGGCTTTTCCGTCTCTACGGCCGATAGCGCTTGCAGGCCGTCGTTCGCGGTGGCGATTTGGTAGTTCAGGTTCTTTAGGAGCACTTTCAGGAGCAACACGTTCGATACGACGTCGTCCACGATCAGAATTTTATATTCCGCAGCGTTGAAATCCAGGCTTGTATCCATTGAAAATCAGTTTAAGTAGGGCTTCCGGTCCGGTTATTTGATTTTCAATTCCTCTTTGAAATATTTCATCATTTTTACCAGTCCCTGTTCGAGGAGTATGGTGGGACTCCATCCGAGGTTTTCCTGCGCGGTCGTAATGTCCGGTTTTCTGCGCTGCGGGTCGTCGGCCGGCAGCGGTTTGAGGATGACGCTCGCCTTCGACCGCGTGATCTCCAGTACGAGCGTCGCCAGTTGGCGGATCGTGAATTCGCGCGGATTTCCCAGGTTGACCGGGCCTGTAAAATCATCGTCCGTCGCCATCGTGCGCACCAGGCCTTCGACGAGATCGTCGATATAGAGAAAACTGCGGGTTTGAGAGCCGTCTCCGTAGACCGTAATGTCCTGGTTCATCAGTGCCTGTATGGTGAAATTCGAGATTACGCGTCCGTCGTTGAGACACATGTTCGGGCCGTAGGTATTGAATATGCGAACGATTTTAATCGGAATCCGGTATTGCCGGTAGTAATCCATGCACAGCGTTTCCGCGCAACGCTTGCCTTCGTCGTAGCATGAACGCGGCCCGATCGGGTTGACATTCCCCCAGTACGTTTCGGGTTGGGGATGCACGGCCGGGTCTCCGTAGACTTCGCTGGTAGATGCTTGTAGCAGCTTCGAGCGTTTCTTAATGGCCAGATCCAGCATGTTGATCGCGCCGAGTACGTTCGTTTTCAGTGTCTTGATCGGATTGTACTGGTAATGTATAGGCGAAGCCGGGCAGGCCAGATTGTAGATCTCGTCGATCGGACCGTCCGGACAATAAGGGGTCGTAATATCCTGTTCCGCCATTTGGAAATTCGGATTGGCGGTCAGGTGTTGGATGTTCTTCGGCGATCCGGTGAGAAAATTATCCAGGCAGACAACCTGACAACCTTCGTTGAGCAGTCGAACGCACAAATGCGATCCGATAAAACCTGCGCCTCCCGTAACCAATATTCTTTTCATAAAAACAGAGCGAATTTAAATTGCCTAAAATCGTTACACTGCATGGTTGACCCGGATGGCGCCCCGGAGCAAGCAGGCCGGAATGGACGGATGAACGTCCGAATTGACGACAAAGTTATTATTTTTTCTTCTGTCTGAACGATTGTATTTTTTAAATGTTAATAAAATTATATGGAAAACGGCGTTTTCCGAAGGTCTGATATGACGATAAAAATTAAGGTGTTGAATGTGCGGGGATCGGTCATTTGGAATATTGAAAAAATGGGAATTGGGTTTTTTCAATTTCGTGTCATTATATTGCGATATTCTTTTATCTTTGCGAGGTCGGTATGGTGGCGAGGCTTAAAAGGTTGTCGATGGAAACGTTTAGATTTGAGATACAATGTCCGTCCAGGGATCGTGGATTGTGCTCGGGAAATTTATTGCTGGTCGATCGGGGCGGGATGTGTGTGCATGCCCAGCTCCAGACCGAAGACCGCTATCTGAGCAATCGGATGGTGGGGGAGAATATTTTCGACCTTTTTCCGGCTTCGGCTTCGGGCTCGTTGCGCGCCGGATTTTCAACCTTGTGGAGCGGACGGAAAGGATTTTGCGAAGATCTTTACGAATGTGCGGGGGAAACGGGGGAATTGTCCGTTTATTATGTGATTTCGATGAGCCGATACGACGACTTCCACGCTATGATCCGGCTGAGGAATATTTCCTATTATATCAATAAGCACGAGCGACTGCTGCGGCAGGAGGAACAAAAGGTGGAAGATCTGAAAAGGCTCGCCGGGATCGGCGTGTGGAAGTACGATTCGAAAAAGCAGCGGCTCGAATCGAAGGGGTATGCCGATCCTATGTTCCAACCGGGCGAATACCGGGAGATGGATATGGCCGAATATTTTTCTCGGATGTCTGTGACGGACGTGGAAAAGGTCAAGGAATATATCCGGGGGTTGGACGCCGGCCGTCGGCAAGAGAGTATCCAGTATATGATGCATTACCAGTACGGGGATGTGGTGCTGCGGGTCGAGCCGATCAGTTGCCGGCCTTCCGACGGAGGCTATCTGTGGGAAGGTTATGTGCAGAATGTTACGGATCTGATTACCGGACAGACGCGCATCGAGATGTTGCGGCAGGCTATCGATTCCGTTTCTGAGGATGTTTTCGCCGTCGAATCCGACGGTTCGTTGGCATTCGCCAATAAAACGTTTCTGGAACATAACGTGAGCGATCGCTCACGGGATGTCATCGGCGAGAAGGTGTTCGACCTGAATAAAACGCTGGTAGACAAGACGCAATGGGGCGATTGGCTCAGGAGTCTCCGGGAAAACGGCGGCAGTTGGAATTTTACGCAGGACAGGGTGTCGGACGGTCAGGGAGAGGCGATGACTTTCGAGAATTACTCTTACTTGATTGAGAATCAGTTGCACCAGGAATTGATCTGGGTGTTCGCCCGGGATATTTCCGAACGTCTGAAGCGGGAAGACGAGATCAACAGTCTGCAATACCTGACCAATTCGATTATCAATAATATTCCGGTCGGCCTGTATGTCAAGGACGTCGCCGATGATTTCAAGTACCTGTTCTGCAACCGGTCGGCATTCGATTTCCTGCGGTCCGGCCGCGAGGACGTGATCGGAAAGAACGATTTTGAGATATTCGGCCGCAGCAAAGCCGAAGCCATCCGAAATGAAGACCTGCAGCTTGTTTCCGACCGGACGAAGATCGAACGTACCGGGCAGGTCGGCGGAGCCTCCGGTTCTCCTGTCACGTACGAGGAGGTGCGTATCTATTCAGAGAAGAAAGACGGCACGCCTTTGATTATCGGTGTGTTTTGGGATATTACTTCCCGTGTCGCTTTGGAGAAAGAACTCGTAGAGGCCAAAGAGAAAGCCGAAGAGTCGGGACGCCTGAAGTCGGCGTTCCTGGCCAATATGAGCCACGAGATCCGGACTCCGCTGAATGCGATCGTCGGATTTTCGAATATCATTGCGGAGACTCAGGATATGGAAGAACGCCGCGGAATGTATAAGATCGTAGAGACCAACAACGAACGGTTGTTGTCGCTGATCAATGAGATCCTGGACATGTCGAAGATCGAGGCGGGGATGCTGGAACTGTCGTCCAAGCCGGTCAATATGCGGGTGCTGTGCGGGGAGTTGCTCAATGCCAACCTGTTCCGTTGTCCGGGCAATGTGATTTTCTCGTTCGACGGATCGAGTCCGAATCTGGTGACCCGTACCGATCCGAACCGCCTGTTCCAGGTTTTTGCGAACCTGATTACCAATGCGTTCAAATTTACAGATTCCGGGCGTGTGACGTTCGGGTACCGGCTCGACGGACCGAATATCGTCTGTTATGTGGAAGATACGGGATCGGGGATCGAGACCGACAAGCAGGATAAGATTTTCGACCGGTTCGTCAAAGGAAACGATTTCGCTCAGGGAACGGGACTCGGCCTGCCTATCTGTAAAGTATTGATCGAAAAGATGGGCGGACGGATCGGCGTGGAGTCGGCGATAGGAAGAGGCACGAAGTTCGTATTTACGATTCCATATGTTCCGCCGGTGAACGAGCGTGTCGGTTCGGGAAATCCGGGCAGGCTGAAAACGTCTGTCCGGAAAGCCGGGGCACGGAAGGCTGTTTCCGGTACCGTGACGGTGCTGGTCGTGGAGAGCGAGCCGTCGGATTTCGATCTGCTGTGCGATACTTTCGGAGACGGGATCTTTTTCGTACGGGCCGACAGCGGCGTAGAGGCGGTTACGTTGTTCGAGCAGTACCGCCCCCAGTTGGTTTTGTTGAATGTCGCCGTGACGGATATAAACTGCGCCGAGGTCGCCGGAATCATTAAAGAGGTATCTCCCGGGGTTCCGGTCGTCGCATTCGGCAATTCTGCGCCGACGGACTGTTACGATGATTTCATGGCTGTTCCCTGGAGCCGGGAACAAGTCGAACGGTTGTTTAACAAGTATCTTTAAATTCGGATTGTAGGTTATTTCGCGCTATGGAATTGTCGGAAGATAATTTGGATATTCGGAAAATGCAGTGTCTGCTGGACGCGGCGCAGGTGGGATGGATCGAAAAAGAGTCCGGAGGAGGGCGTTGCCGTTTTTCTTCATTGCTGGGGGATGCTCTTGATCTATCGAATGATACGTTGAGCCAGAATGATTTTTTGCAGTTGGTCCGGACGGATTTCAGAAGCCGAGTGGACACCAGTGTGTTGCTGTCCGATCACGGCGATTCGAAAACGGCGATTGAATTTCCGATCGCCGTTTCGGCCGGGGAACAGTGGGTGAGGTGCGCGTATGCCGGGGAACACGGCGGAAAGGCGCTTTTCTCGGTGTTGTTGTTGCCGAAGGGAGGTGAAGCAAGCAGACGGCAGGTCAACGATATATTGCAGCAGCAGAAGCATATATCCCGTTTGTTGTTCTCTTTCCTCAAGACAAAGGATCTGAAACATGTATGCGAAAATATCCTGAAAAGAGCTAAAATCATTGCTTGCTCCGGATATACCAACGACGAAGAAAAACCGGACTTCCTGCTGGATGGTAAAACGGATACAAAGTGGTGTGACGTTTCGCAGACTCCGAACTACGTAGACTTCGATCTGGGTGAAGCACAAAACATCAGTGGTTGGAAGATGGTGAACGCCGGACAGGAAAGTCACTCATACATCACCAATGGTTGCTTCCTGCAAGGGAAAATGAACCCGGGCGATGAATGGACCACTCTGGATGCTATCGACGGTAATCATGCAAATGTCATTTCACGTCCGCTGAACTATGACGGAAAAGTACGTTACATCCGTCTGCTTGTGACTCGTCCTACACAGAGCACCGGAGGCAGAGATACACGTATCTACGAACTGGAAGTTTATAAATAAACAGAAAACTGTAAATTCAATGACAATAGTGGCTGATAGTTGGAATACTGTCAGTCACTATTATCTTTTTTCACTACCTTTGTTCATTATGAAAATACATTCAGCATTAACCATTCTTTGTCTGTTATGCACCATCCATTGCGCAGCAGCCCCACAAAAAGCCGTAAGCGATACTCTTTTGTCAGCCCGGTTCAACCGGTATGCCCGTGAAAATCCGATAGAGAAATTATATCTGCATCAAGACCGTACCAACTATTATGCCGGAGAAACCATTTGGTTTAAAGTGTATCAAACACTCTCTTCCTCAGCAACCGAAGCCAGCAGGATTGTATACATAGATCTGTCAAATAGTAAAGGAGAAATTGTAAAACAAGTCAAGTATCCTTTGGCAGACGGAGCAGCCTCCGGTAGCCTTTCGATCCCGGAACATCTACACGCCGGCCATTATCAACTTCGTGCCTATACCCGATGGATGCAGAATTTTGATCCGGAGTTTTTCTTCCATCGTGAACTAACGATTTATGGAAATTCAGAAAAAGACAACATTCCCCAGCAGACAACAAAATTTAAACTGAGATTCTTCCCGGAAGGAGGAAATCTAATCAATGGACTCACCTCCCGAATAGCATTCGAAGTAGTGGATGCCAACACCGGAAAAGGGGTTCAAACAGAAGGGGTCATACTGAATGCCCATGGAGACAGTATCCGTAAATTTGCTACCAGTCACTTGGGCAAAGGAAGTTTCTTTTTCATCCCACAGAAAAAAGAAAAATACATTGCCCGTCTGGCAGGAGATAACACAGACTTTAAAATACCTTCGATAAGCGAGCAGGGGTTTGTGATGACTGTTAAACACCTGAAAGAAGCATTACGTATCTTATTGACTCAAAATATTGGCCCTTCAACCAAAAACTCGGTTTATTCACTTATCCTCCATCAAGAAGGACGGTTGATTGCCATACTACCCGTCGATGGTTCGCAACCGCATACACTTTTCGATTTGCCTTTAGATAAACTTCCTACGGGCGTCTTCACACTAACCCTGATCGATGAAGACTATCATGCCTATTGTGAAAGGCTGGTATTTACTCACTTTCCCGAAACACTCAACCTAAAACTTTCATCTACTATTTCGGTACAAGAAGAACATCGAAAAATGTCGGTGAATATCCGTAGTACTGATAAGAAAGGAATTCCCCAACCGGGTTCTTTCTCGCTGGCAGTTGCACAAACTTTTTTAGAGCAACCAACGATCCGTGACAACTTCAGTACCTACTTATTTCTTAGTAGCAACCTGAAAGGGCAAACGGAACGACCATTAAGCTACTGGAATCCGAAAGATACTGAAAGCCTGTCTAAAATAGAACTGCTATTGCTGACACAAGGATGGCGACGCTACTCACTTGAAGTTTTCAACCAGCCCGACAATCTCCCCCGATATCCTATGGAACAATCTCTCATCCTATCAGGAAAAGTGGAAAATATAAATAAACAGAAGGCTAAATCTGTTGAACTTCAGGCTATCCTACGTCAAGATTCACTCAAACAATTTATTACCTGTCCGTTGGATGGACAAAAACGTTTCAGCCTATCGGGAATCTCTTTTGAAGGAACAAAGGAAGTCATGCTCTCAGCCACCGACAAGAATGGGAAAACCTATCCGATCAAACTTGATGATTCCATTCCGGTTCCATCGGTGAAATATATGCCTTCTCCTTTTGCACCTGATAGTTCTTTTCATGTACAATGGGATATTACCAAGTCCTACATCCCCCAAAAGGAGATTGACAAACAGCTATTCGAATTAGGAGAAGTGAAAGTAACCGCACGAAAAAAAGATCCGATTGAAAAGCGGCGTCCTTATAGTGAAGGATTCGTGAAAACAAGTACTCAAGTGAAAGCAAGCAACAGTTTTGGAGATGTCCGTCAATTACTGAGAACAGTGCCCGGCATCACCATGGTTCCTAATCCGGATAAAACAAAGAGTAACTTACAGTATGCCCACATCAACGGACTTCCCGGAGGAACAGTAGCTGCCTTGGTACTGGATGGGTATATTGCCAAAGATCCTGAAGTTGTATATAGCATGGAGGCATCCAGAATCGAACGGGTAGAAGTCCTGCAACAGACGTCCACTCAGTTCGGAGGATTTAGCAGTTATGGAGGCACTATCGTATTATATAGCCGTCCGATACAAGGAGAAGTTATAGCAACGAATAATAAAATCTGCCAGTGGATAGGTTATAACCAGACAAAAGAATTTTATACTCCTACTCTTTCCGATCATTCATTCTTCGAACATTCGGAACAAAGAAATACACTGTACTGGAATCCTACAGTAAAAACCGACAAGGAAGGTAGAGCACAAGTATCCTTCTTTCTAAACGATCAGGAGGACGGAGAATACGTGATTCATTGTGAAGGCTACTCGGAAGAGGGATTGATTGGTACGGACTTCCGGGTTACAGAGGTGCCGGAACACCCTTGACAGCCACTTCATGCTTAAACCGACACCAACTTAAGTAGAACAGGCAGGCAACATAACATCTCTTGGAAAGAAAAAAGGGTTGTATCCAAGCAAAACAAGCTTTTGATACAACCCTTGATAATAAACCCTAATTATATACCGGTTCTTATTACTTCTGCATTTTATCCATTAATACCTTCATCCAATAACCACCGATCACGGAACGTGCCTTGAAGCCGACAAACTTACCGTTATCGGTATGATGCCAGTCGCTCAGCGGAACACGTGATACGGTTTCATTAGCATACTTATATACCGGAGAAATAAATTTCTCGAAAGTAGCCTTATCAGAAGACATGGCAGCAGTCCACATAATCCAGTCGGATTTAGTATATTCCTTGCGGGAATCCAACGGAAGTCCATAAGGGTTTTGCAGTTTGGTCTGATAATAAGAAATTTCTTTCTCAATCACATTATTGGGGAAAAGGTTCAGATTCCACATCTTGTCCCAAACCATATTGTACTTCTGGCTCCAGGTATTCTCACGGTCGAATGCCAGACGATAATGATCACCCTCACGAGCCATTTGTTCCCATTTGGTAGCCATTGCTTTGGCTTTGGCAGCATATCGGTCGGCTACATCATCCATACCGAGCATACGGGCCATTTCACTGTAAGCAGCTACACCCATGATCGCTTTTACCGAAAGGTTGGCGTTATGTGCCCAATGTCCGGCAAAGTCATCAGTACAGAGTTGGTTCTCGGGATCTTGTCCGTATTCCGCCAGATAATCAGTCCAAATGGTCAGTAAATCCCAATACTTCTTAGCATAGTTGGCGTTACCTTCTACCTTGGCAATAGCAGCAGCCAGGACTACCATATTTCCGCCTTCTTCAATCGGCATGTCACCACCGTATACCTGTCCGTTAGCAATTGGATAAGTTCCCAGGTCGTGAGCCGGGAAAGGCTTGTTCCAACGTCCGCTGGCACTATATTCAAAGATACTGGTCATCATGCCTTTCTGCAATTCGGGGTTATAAGCCAGGAAGAGCGGAGCAGACGGATAAGTCAGGTCGACAGTATTGATACAACCGTTACTATTGTTCTCTTTAGAGAAGAAGAGCAAGTTACCATCCGCATCCTTGAACAGCTTATGGGCGGCAATCACTTGGCGGTAAGCGAGCGCACACAGTTCAGAGTATTCTTTGCCACCTGCTTTTTCTGCATCGTTCAGAATCATTTCGTCGTAAGCACGGCAACGTTCCATGACAGACGCATAGTTTGCTTTGGCACGCTCAAAGGCATCGAAGATGCTTACCTTACCATCATGCTTCCAGTAGGCCATGCGAGGTTGATAGAAGTATTCGATAGCATAAATATCATCGTAACCCAACATCAGGAAGCCGGATTTGCCATCGGTACCTACTTTACCCAGATCGTCAGTATAGGCCATAGCCGGCATCTGGTCGGCACGACGGGTCACGCACTCGGCTTGTGTAGGCAACAAAGAACCCTTGGTAGCAAACTCGTTCTTCATACCATAATAGTTACCCAGGCTGACAGCTGTATTGGCACCTATATTTCCTGCCAGATAAGCATATCCCCAATCAATACAGATACCGTCTCCTTTTCGTGCGAGGATAGGCTGGTCGATAGTCCCTGCCTGTACATAATTGATACCGTTACGGCGGATCACTTTCGAACGGGTAGGTTGCGTCAGTTCATTGATGGCAAGCTGCGGAGTGGTCTCCACATACATCTGCACATCATGTTGCTTTTTGTCCAGCGAACGAACGCGATAAGAAATATAATTAACGGGAGTAGACAACAAATCGAGGTCGTCCATCATCAAAG
>OOAO01002649.1_pt1 | contig 11266 bp, 9 predicted proteins | sample 1671821 | NCBI WGS metagenome assembly OOAO01 (sample SAMN06348196, study PRJEB24527) | human gut metagenome | biome: human gut; feature: ankylosing spondylitis patient; material: feces | host: Homo sapiens | place: China | collected 2015-10 | reverse complement strand
ACAATTCATAACTCATAAATCAAAAAATCAGTAAAGATGAAACAATTAATTATGGCAGCAGGATTAGCCGTTATGCTTACTGCCTGCGGTACTTCCGAAAAGAAGACCGTGGAGGGTGAGAACCCGTTCTTTGCGGAATATACCACCCCGTTTGGAGTTCCACCTTTTGATCAAATCAAGTTCGAGCACTACAAACCGGCCCTATTGCAAGGCATGGAAGAGGGACGCAAGGAGATCGAGGCGATCGTGAATAACCCGGAGGAGCCGACGTTCGAGAATACGATTGTCGCTTTGGATGAGCAGGGTGCGTTGCTTCGGAAGGTCCAGATCGTTTTCGGTGGACAGAATAGCGTGAATACGAATGATGAGATGCAGGCGTTAAGCCGTGAGATGTCGCCGCTATTGTCAAAATATAGTGATGATATCAACTTGAATCCGAAATTATTCGCTCGTGTGAAGGCGGTATACGATAAGAAGGATGAGTTGGGCCTCGATAAAGAGCAAATGAAGTTGTTGGAGGAGACTTATAAGGACTTCGTTCGGGGTGGCGCTAATCTTTCCGCTGAGGATCAGGCTAAATTGCGTGAGTTGAATAGCAAGATCTCCATGCTACAGCTTACTTTCGGACAGAATATGCTGAAAGAGACGAATGCTTTTAAATTGGTGATCGACAAGCAGGAGGATCTTTCCGGTCTGCCCGAGACCTTGATCGCTAACGCCGCTCAAGCGGCCAAGGATGTCGGGATGGAAGGCAAATGGGTATTTACCTTGCAGAACCCGAGCGTGATGCCGTTCTTGCAATATTCCGATAAACGTGAGTTGCGTGAGAAGATGTTCAACGCTTATATCAACCGTGGTAATAATAATAATGAGAACGATAACAAGGAAGTGGTTCGTGATTTGGTTGCCGCTCGTTTGGCGAAAGCGAAGTTGATGGGCTATGATGATTACGCTTCTTTCGTGTTGGAGGATCGTATGGCGAAAAGCTCGGATAAGGTCTATCAATTGCTAGACGAGGTTTGGAAGCCTGCTTTGGCGAAAGCGAAAGAGGAATTGGCCGATATCAACGCCGAGATCAAAAAAGAAGGCGGCAATTTCGAGGCCGAGGGCTGGGATTGGCGTTATTATTTCGAGAAGGCCAAGAAAGCTAAATTCAATTTGGATGAGAACGAGGTTCGTCCTTACTTGAAGTTGGATAATGTGCGTGAGGGTGCTTTCTATGTTGCTAATAAGTTATATGGTATCACGTTCACCCCGATCCGTAATATCCCGTTGCCTTATCCGGAAGCGCAGGTTTTTGAGTGCAAAGATAAGGATGGCTCTCATTTAGGTGTTATTTATTTCGATTTCTTCCCTCGTGCCAGCAAGCGTGGTGGCGCATGGTGCGGTTCTTATCGTCCGCAGGCTTATAAGGATGGCAAGCGTGTGGCTCCGGTCGTAACGATCGTTTGTAACTTTAGCCAGCCCGCTCCGGGACAACCTGCGTTGTTGAGCGCTGATGAGGCGAATACATTGTTCCATGAGTTCGGGCATGGTTTGCACGGCTTGTTCCGTGACGTGCATTACTCCGGTGTTTCTGGTGTTCCTCGTGATTTCGTGGAGTTGCCTTCACAGGTTATGGAGCATTGGGTATTCGAGCCGGAAGTATTGAAGGTGTACGCTAAGCATTATCAGACCGGCGAGGTGATCCCGGCCGAGTTGATCGAGAAGTTGGATAAGAGCGGTAAGTACGGACAAGGTTTCGCTACGACGGAGTATCTGGCGGCTTCTTATCTGGATATGGATTTCCATGCGGTCAGTGGTGATGCGGCGGATAAGAAAGTGATCAAGTTCGTTGACCAGACGAATAATGTTCCGGCCAACTTGAATGTGATGGATTTCGAGCAACAGACGTTAGGCCGTCGTGGTTTGCTGAAACAAATCCCTTCCCGTTACCGTACGACTTACTTCAACCATACGATGGGTGGCGGCTACACCGCCGGCTATTATAGCTACATCTGGGCCGAGGTATTGGATTGCGACGCTTTCGAGGCATTCAAGGAAACCGGCGACATCTTTAACCAAGAATGTGCCGATAAATTCCGTAAATATGTCCTGACCCCGGGTGGTATCGACGACGCTATGGATATGTACAAAAACTTCCGTGGCAAAGAACCGGGTACGGATCCGTTGCTGAAGAATAGAGGACTGAAATAATCTAGAAATGGAGATTTTATAAAGGCGGACCGGTTGGTTCGCCTTTTTTTGTATATGCTCAGCCTCCCGGATCTGTATTACATTTGCTAAGTTTTATCACGTAAAAATAGCGATAATATGGAGAAAAAGGATTTAGTAGAAGGGATGAGGTTGTATATCTATAAATTGCGTGTGGATGGGCGTTATTCCACGGCGAAGAGTTATCAGGATGCATTAAACTCATTCATGCGGTTTTGTGGGTTGGAGGTAATTCCCTATATCTATGTCAATAAGGAAAACCTTCGGCGTTATCAGGCCTTTTTGTTGAACAAAGGATGTACATGGAACACGGTGTCGACCTATATGCGTCGGATCCGCTGTGTGTACAACATGGCGGTGGAGGAAGGGCTGGCCCCCTATATCCCTTATTTATTTAAGGGAGTTTTCACGGGTATAGAGAGCAAACGCAAAAAGGCGTTACCACAGGATTTATTACGTTCTCTGATGACGGCCCCGTTAGATGATCCGGAACTGAGAAAAACACGGCAGGCATTGTGCCTGATGTTCCAGTTTTGCGGTATGGCATTCGTGGATTTCGCTCATCTGAAAAAGGAGAATGTCCGGGGTGGGGTTTTGGAATATAAACGCCAGAAAACGGGTACTCCGATGCTTATAGAGGTACAATCTACCGCATGGGAGTCGCTGAGGGAACTGTCAAGTGATGTAGGTAAGGACTCACCCTATTTGTTTCCTTTCTTGAAGGGGATGAAAGTGGGAAAAGAAGCCTATAAGGAGTACACTTCCGCTTTGGCTCATTTTAATCGGAACTTGAAGAGGTTGGCGAGAGCCTGCGGTGTGTCTATCCCGATCACCTCATATTCGATCCGTCATTCTTTTGCGATGATTTTGAAGGAACAGGATGTCCCGATTGAGATGATCAGCGAACTATTGGGCCATAAATCGATCAAGACTACACAAATCTATTTGAAAAGTTTCTCGTTGGAAAAGATGTCTGCGGTGAATAAAATTTGTTTTGAGAGTGTGTACAATCATGTACCGAAAGTAGGGTAAAGGGAGTAGGCTACTTGGGGAGTAGCCTAAAAGGTGCGAGAACGGTTATCACCCGGTTGTAGAGACGGAGCGTGCTCCGTCTCCCACCGTCTGGGAGTAACTTTAAATACCATTTTGAGGGGATGAGACGGGGCACGCCCCGTCTCTACAGGAATACATATACAGATTATGAGGCATGGTGGAATGATACCTAGAACAAGGATTCATCTTGCCCGCATCACCATGTCTATACGTCTAGGATAAAATGGGAAAATCAAAGAATAGAAAGGGTCAAACGCCTAGAATGACTAAACAAGCCGATTTGTTTGTTTGTTTTTAGTTATTTTTTACTACATTTGCGCCGTGAAAGAATACGCTACTCCCCAAGTAGCCTAAGATTTCAAGAGATGGTAATTTTCAGTAATGCCATATTTGAAAATATAAAACGCTGTTTATCAAGATGATATAAATGATTCTTGGTAGGGCTCTGAATTGCCGTGGGGTCTGTTTTCGGGCCACGGGATAACCACTAGAAAAGATAATCATAGAGATGGATATATTGACAGGCAAGTGCTCGGATAGGTTCATGGCGCATGTTCTGAAGCGACGTGACCAGGAGGCTGTCCGCTGGTACGTGCTCACGCTCCCTACCGCCGGTGGCGGGCGTGACAGGATCAGCCCCTCGAAGGGGCTGGACGCTGAGCTTTCCCGCCGTGAGCGTCGTGGTGAGGCGTTGTTCGAGTATTTCTCCCCCTCGTATGTCGAGGCGAGGAAGGTGGGCGGCAAGATGGTCAACACGAAACGGCCCCTGCTGTACAACTACGTGTTCGTCCACGCCTCGGAGGACGAGATCTTTCGCCTGAAGCGTACGCTTCCCCTGTATAATTTCCTCCCCCGGGTTTCCTCCGGCGGGCGGTCTTATTTCCCCTACCTCTCGGATCGTGAGATGGATACCTTGCGTTGGGTCGCGGCTTCTTACTCCAACGAGCTTCCCGTATACGTGCCAGATAGCGGCCGCTTGTTGAAAGGCGACCGTGTGCGTATCACCTCCGGCCCTTTTACCGACATGGAGGCGGAGGTGGTGGTGCAGCCGGGCGGTGGGCATAAGGACGTGATGGTGCGTATCCTCGACTGTCTGTGGGTCCCCTTGTTCGAGGTGAGAGCGGGGGAGTATGAGTTGATCGAGCTGAACACGGGGGGCAAGCACGTGTATACCCATTTGGACAACGACCGTTTGTCGGAGGGCTTGCACGATGCCTTGGGCCGTTACCATGCCTCCGGCGTGGTAGTGGATGAGGATGCCCGTCTGGCCCGTGAGGTCCTGCGTGGCTACGCCTCTCTCCGTGCTGAGACCGACGTGATCCGTTGCAAGCTTTACTCTTTGCTCCTTCCTGCCTATCTGCTTTTGGGCGAGTCGGATGAGTTCGATCGTTTGCATGCCACGATGCGCAGCATGCTCCCGGTGATAAAAGCGGGGCAATCCCGTGCCTTGTTGCTGGTCACGCTGTACGGCTGTACGGACAGCAGCCTCTACCAGCGCATGGCGCACGAGCTGGTTGACCCTTGGATGGAGGAGGCCTCGCCCAAGAGGAGCAAGTCCGTGTTGATACGTCGTTTACGTGATTACGACCGTTGGTTCGGGCACGGGAACGGCGATGAATAAAAGATATGAGAGAAGAGAGAGAGACATGCGGCGTCCCTTCGGGCATCCGGCTGATGAACCTGTTGCGTGAGCGTTTGACAGAGATCATGGATCGTGAGCGTGCGAACCGAAACTCAATACACCTGTATTGCACGGGTCCCTACTGGGTAGCGTTCGAGCGTTCGGCCTACCAGCTGCATCGTGCGTTCCCGGATAGCGAGACCACTCCGTTGCGCCTGTTCGCCTACCCGTTCCCGATCGTGATGGTGTCCGTTACGGATCGCTCGCTCCGCTCATATACCCGCAAGCATATCTTGAGAAGAGACGGGTCGGATTACAAGCTATTGACCGTCCCCGGATTTTCCTTGGCAGACTACCGTGAATGGCACGCCGGCGAGGTGGTGGGCTTGCCCCGGTTAAGGGAGAATTAGATAAGGGCAGAAAAGAAACGGTCGGATCCCCCGGATGGCAATGGCCGTCTCTAGCGGCTAGGAGACCCCTTGGCTTTGGCCGATAGGCTGACCCCGCTTTAACATATACCACTCCGGCCGTCCGGTGGTCCGGCCCTTTTATAATTGAGAATTGAGAATTGAGAATTAAAGAGATGATAATAGCGGTAGATTTCGACGGTACGATCGTCGAGCACAAGTATCCGGCGATAGGTCGTGAGCTTCCTTTCGCCATCGAGACGTTGAGGAAATTGCGATCGGATCGGCATAAGCTGATCCTTTGGACGGTCCGTGAGGGAGTGCTCTTGGAGGAGGCGCTGGCCTTCTGCCGCGAGCGCGGGCTGGAGTTCTACGCGGTGAACCGTGACTACCCGGAGGAGGAGAGAGACCGGAACAACCACTTCTCCCGCAAGCTGAAGGCGGACGTTTTCATCGACGACCGCAACCTCGGCGGCCTCCCGGACTGGGGCACGATCTACGAGATGGTGACCAAGAGACTGAGCTATGAGGACCTGACGCGTAAATACGAGTCGGAGTACGAGCCGGAGAAACCCAAAGGTTTCCTGTCCCGCCTTTTCCGTTAAGTCCGTGTCATCCGTGTTTAAAGAAATAAAAACGATAACAAAATAATATGAAGATCAAAAGACTACTGTTCCTATTCTCGCTGCCCCTTTTGCTGGCGGCGTGTACGTCTTACAAGAACGTGCCCTACCTCCAGAACCCGGAGGCGGTGAACGATCTCGAGGGGACGCTTCCCCTGTATGACGCCAAGATCATGCCCAAGGACCTGTTGAGCATCACGGTCAACACGACGGACCCTCAGGCGGCGGCCCCGTTCAACCTGACGGTGCAGACCCCGTTGAACGCGGCCCTGACGAACATCAACACGACGACGCAACCCACGTTGCAGCAATACCTCGTGAACAACTCCGGCGAGATCGACTTCCCTGTGATCGGTACGCTGAGGGTCGGCGGCTTGACGAAGAACGAGGCGGAGAGCCTGATCCGTGAGAGATTGAGGCCTTACTTGAAGGAGGCGCCCATCGTGACGGTGCGCATGGCGAACTACAAGATCTCGGTCTTGGGCGAGGTGGCCCGTCCGGGCAGCTTCACGATCGGCAACGAGAAGGTGAACGTTCTGGAGGCGTTGGCGATGGCCGGCGACATGACGATCTACGGCTTACGTGACAACGTGAAGCTGATCCGCGAGGACGAGAGCGGGAAGCGCGAGATCATCAACCTTGACCTGAACAACGCCGGAATCGTGACCTCCCCGTATTATTATTTGAAACAGAACGACATCCTTTATGTCACGCCGAACGAGACGAAGGCGAAGAACTCCGATATCGGAAACAGCACGACGTTGTGGGTGAGCTCGATCTCGATCTTGGTCTCGATCGCCGGCCTGTTGGTGAACATACTTAAATAATTGAAAATAGAGAATTGAGAATTGAAAATTTAGAGAGATGGTGGACGATGGTATAAATACAAGCAATAATAATAATAACAATAACAATCCGGAGGGGGAGGATCGTGAGATCAATCTTTACGCCGTGTTTTTCAAGTATATGGTTTATTGGCCTTGGTTCGTGGCGAGCGTACTGGCCTGCTGCATCGGGATGTACGTCTTCCTGCGTTACCAGACGCCGGTGTATAACGTCACGTCGTCGGTGCTGATCAAGGAGGACGAGAAGAAGGGGGCTAACGCCGCCAGCGGCCTTGCCGCCATACAGGACCTCGGCATGCTCTCGATGACGAGCAACTTCGACAACGAGGTCGAGATCCTGAGGTCCCGCACGTTGATCAAGAAGGTGGTGAACGACATGGGCCTGTATATCGACATGGAGGAGTCGAACGCCTTGGGCTTCAACCCCCCGTTATACAAGAACTCCCCCGTTAACGTGTTCATCACCCCCGAGGAGGCGGACCGTCTGGTGGCCCCCGTCGAGCTGCGCATGCGCTACACGAAGGAGGGTCAGCTAACGGTGAGAGCGGAGTACAAGATCGACAAGGAGGGTGACGAGGAGACGATGGAGCAGGGCTTCGACAGGCTCCCCGCCATATTGCCCACCCCCGTGGGGGTTTTCAGTTTCACGTGCATGGATTCCATACCGGAGTTGGAGGGCGGGGAGATCGAGCTGGTCGCCCACGTCCATACCCCCACGTCCACTGCCGAGGCTTACGGCAAGGAGTTGAGCGTGACACCCTCGTCCAAGACGACGACGATCGCCAAGGTATCCTTGAGGAACACGGTGAGGCGACGAGGCGTGGACTTCATCAATCGCTTGGTGTCGTTCTACAACCAGGACGCCAACGACGAGAAGAACGAGGTGGCGCAGAAGACGGCTGAGTTCATCGAGGAGCGCATCGGCATCATCAACGGCGAGCTGGGCACTACGGAGAGCGAGCTCGCTGCCTTCAAGCAACGCTCCGGCCTGACGAATTTGACGAGCGACGCCCAGATGGCTTTGCAGGAAAGCTCGAGGTATGAGCAACAACGTACGGAGAACGCCACGCAGATCAACTTGGTGCAGTATCTCCGCAATTATATCGACGATCCTGCGAACATGGACGAGGTGATCCCTGCCAACGTGGGCCTGCGGGATCAAAACCTCACCTCTGTCATCGACCAGTACAACACGATGATCATCGAGCGCAAGCGCCTGTTGCGTACCTCGTCGGACAGCAACCCGGCCATCATCAACATGAACGCCGGCATCGAGGCTATGCGCCGCAACGTGAAGACGACGGTGAACAGCGTCCTGAGGGGCCTCCAGATCGCCAAGGCGGACATCGACCGTCAGGCGAGCAAGTTCGAGAGCCGCATCAGCGACGCCCCGAGGCAGGAGAAGGAGTTCATGACGATCTCCCGCCAGCAGGAGATCAAGGCCACGTTGTACGTCATGCTGTTGCAGAAGCGTGAGGAGAACGCCATCACGCTGGCGGCCACGGCGAACAACGGCCGCATCATCGAGGAGCCGCTCGCCGATGAGCGTCCTGTCGCCCCGAAGAGGATGGTCTTCATGCTTGCGGCGTTGATCTTGGGCCTGGCGATCCCGGTGGGCATTGTCTACCTTCATGACCTGTTGAAATACAAGATCGAGAACCGTGAGGACGTTGAGGCGATCACAGGGGTGTCGATATTGGCGGAGCTCCCGTTGGTCAAGAAGACGGGTGAGGGCTCGATCGTGGTGCGTGAGAACAAGAACGACCTGATGGAGGAGATGTTCCGGGGGTTGCGCACGAACCTCTTGTTCATGCTAGGCAAGGACGAGCGTGTGATCCTTTTCAGCTCCACGCAACCGGGCGAGGGCAAGTCTTTCGTCGCTGGCAACTTGGCGGTGAGCTTGGCTTACTTGGGCAAGAGGGTGGTGGTGGTCGGCATGGACATCCGCAAGCCGGGCCTGAACAAGGTGTTCAATATCTCCCGTAAGATGGAGGGCATCACGAACTACCTTAGCGACCCTGATCACGTGGAGTTGTTCGACATGGTCCAGCGATCCGATATCAGCCCTAACCTCGATATCCTCCCGGGCGGTCCCATCCCCCCGAACCCGACTGAGCTGGTCGCCCGTGACGTGCTGGAGAAGGCTATCGCCCGGTTGAAGGAACGCTACGACTATGTCATCTTGGATACGGCCCCTATCGGCATGGTTACGGACACGGCGATCATCGGCCGTGTGGCCGACATGTGCGTGTACGTCTGCCGTGCGGACGTGACACCGAAGGCCGGTTTCAGCTACATCAACGTGTTGCGGCGTGAGCGAAAGTTCCCGAAGCTCGCGACGGTGATCAATGGCTTGGACATGACGAAGCGCAAGAACAGCTACGGCTACGGTTACGGGAAGAAATACGGCTACGGCAAGGGATACGGTTATGGCTACGGCTATGGTTACGGTTTCGAGGCCGGTGACAAGAAGAAATAACTAATACGCAAATCATGCAAATAACATTACTACTACTGTCGGGCTTCCTTTTTTCCGTGCTGTTCGGGATGGTGATCATCCCGAGGATCTTGGTGATCTCCCACAAAAAACGGTTATATGATGTCCCGGATTCCCGTAAGGTACATACGACGCCGGTCCCTCGTCTGGGCGGCCTGTCGTTTTTTCCGGTGATCCTGATGTCCATGTTCCTTGTGATAGGCTTCCGCCTGTACTTTTGGGATATGGACTCATCGAGCCTGTCGTTCAACATGCTCTATGAGTATCTCTTTCTGTTCGTGGGCATGACGTTACTCTATCTAGTGGGTGTCTGCGACGATCTAGTGGGTGTTGGCTACCGTTACAAGTTCGCCGTCCAAATCGTGTCGGCATTATTATTGGTACTGTCCGGTAATTGGTTCGGTTCCTTGGGAGGCTTGTTCGGTGTATACTCGGTTCCCGCTTGGGTGGGAATCCCCGTCACGGTCTTTATCGTAGTGTATATCACGAACGCCATTAACTTGATAGACGGTATCGATGGCTTGGCCTCCGGTTTGTGCAGTATCGCCCTGTCGGTCTTGAGCGTGATCTTCTTTATCCGCATGCAGTATGTGTACGCCTTGTTGGCCATCTGTACGCTGGGAGTCCTCATGCCTTTTTGGTGTTACAACGTCTTTGGCAACGCAAACCGTGGCCATAAGCTCTTTATGGGTGATGCGGGTAGTCTTACGCTGGGTTACGTGATCGGTTTCCTGATCATCCACCAGTGCGTGTCGAACCAAGTCTCACCGGAGTTACCAAATCCCTATATGGTGATCGCTTTCTCCACGGTCTTGGTCCCTTTACTCGATGTAATCCGTGTGGTGCTTCATCGCCTTCGTAATCATCGTAACCCGTTCTTGCCCGATAAGAATCATTTCCATCACAAGTTGCTTCGTACGGGTATGCGTGTACGGATGGTGATGGTGACGATTCTGTGCGTATCGATCTTCTTCATAACGTTGAACTTGCTGTTGGCCAAGCGTATGAATATTACATACCTCTTGTTCTTGAACCTCTTCCTGTGGTCTCTTCTCCATCTGTCAATCAACAGGCTTATCTCCGGAGAGAGAGGGAGGAAGCGTCCGGTAAGAAATTCTGACAGCTCTTTGCCTGTTTTCTTGTAAGGATGACAAATAAAGCTTATATTTGGCTCATTAAAGCATCGCTTATGAAGACAAAGACCGAATATATACGATTGCTGCGTCAGTATATGACGGAGAATGCCTCCAAATACGGTATTTCCCGTATGGGGATATTTGGCTCTGTTGCCCGTGGAGAGAACACGGAGCAGAGTGATATCGATGTTTACGTGGAGGGAAATCTCCATGGTTTCTTTGCGTTGTCTGGAATAAAGGCTGATTTAGAAGAGCTCTTGGGATGTCCAGTTGACATTGTCCGTCTGCGGGAAAGAATGGATACCTTTTTTAAGGATCGCATATTAAGTGAAGGAATCTATGTTTGAACGACTAATAGCTTATCATATACTCGAATTGCTGAAAAAATCGTTGGAGGAAATCATCCAGCGAAGCGAGAGGATACGGTTTGCGGATGACTTCCTCTCCTCGAATGAGGGAGTGATCTTGCTGGACAGCATTTGCATGAAATTATCGGCTGTCGGCGAGAGCGTAAAGAATTTGGATAAGATAACTAAGCGAGAGTTTCTCTCTAATTACCCTGAGATACCTTGGAAGAATGTGATGGGAGTCAGGGATGTTATCGTACATCATTACTTCGAGGTGGATGCGGAAGAAATTTTTCGTATCTGTAAAGAGGATGTTCCACCTCTTTTGGATACGATTAATAGGATGCTTCTCGATCTTCATCAGTAAATTATAGTTCCCTATACTCCTCCCTTGCGTCAAAGCAGGGGCAAGCCTTACGGATATAGGGGCTAAGTTGGTAATGTCCTAGGATGCGTGCCTCCGGGTAATCCCTTCGTAATTGCCGTAGCAGATCCATCAAGGTACAGCGCTGGGCGTAGGTCC
>OOAO01002644.1_pt1 | contig 11334 bp, 9 predicted proteins | sample 1671821 | NCBI WGS metagenome assembly OOAO01 (sample SAMN06348196, study PRJEB24527) | human gut metagenome | biome: human gut; feature: ankylosing spondylitis patient; material: feces | host: Homo sapiens | place: China | collected 2015-10 | reverse complement strand
CCTCCAGAACCATGCCGATGGTGGGGCGGATGGCTTCCTCCGTGGGCTCGGGCAGGCCCATCCGCCCAAAGGCGTACCGGAACCCGGCCACAATGGCCTCGGTGCCGTCGGCCAGGGTGTAGTCGAAATCAAAAAAGACAGCTTTAAAGTTCATCGCTCAGAAGGCTCCTGACGTTTCATATTGCTTGCGGCCGGCGGTGCTGGGGATGTGCAGCTCGTCCCGGTACTTGGCCACGGTGCGCCGGGACAGGACGCAGCCCTTCTGCTCCAGCAGGCACCGCAGCTTTTCATCCGACAGGGGGTGGGCCTTGTCCTCCCCGTCGATCAGCTCCCGCAGCTGCAGCAGCACCGCCCGGCGGCTGACATCGCTGCCGTCCGGGGCCGGAGCGGAGAAAAAGTAGCTCAGGGGGAACCCCCCCTGCCGGCACTGGAGGTACTTGTCCTTCACCGCACGGCTGACGGTGGACAGATGCACGTCCAGCGCCTGTGCCGCCTCCGTCATATACATGGGCCGCAGGGCACGGGGGCCGTCTCGGAAAAATGCCTGCTGCCCCGCCGCCACGAACCGGGCACAGCGCAGCATGGTGCTCTCCCGCTGCCGCAGGGCAAACAACACGTTCTCCGCCTGCACCAGCTTCTCCGCCAGATACTTTTTGACCTCCGGATCATCCGTCTGGCGGTACAGATCCTGATAATACCGGTTCAGATGCAGCATGGGGGCCGGACGCCGGTGGTCGTCGCAGACGAACTCCCCCTCCTGCTCCACCACAAACACATCCGGGTACACCATGGGGGCCGGCTCCGGCGGACTGAACTGCCGCCCCGGCCGGGGATCCAGCTGCCGGATGCGCTGCTGGGCCTGCCGCACCTCCTCCTGCGAGATATGCAAGGCCTGTGCGATCTGGTGATAGCGATTCCTGGCCAGCGCCTCCAGATGGTGCAGCACGATCTGGGTGGCGGGGCCGTCATCTCCGATGCGCTGCAGCTGCAGGTACAGGCACTGGCTCAGATCCGCAGCCCCCACCCCCGCCGGCTCCAGCGTCTGCAGCCGTGCGATGCCGCGGCGCAGCTCCTCCTCCGGCACACCGGCTCCGACAGCCAGCTCCTCCGGCGGCACGGTGAGGTACCCGCTGTCCTCCAGACAGCCCACCAGATAGTAGAGCAGCTGCCGCTGCCGCTCCGGCACCTCCAGTCCGGCGATCTGGCGGCACAGAAAGCTCTCCAACGTCTCCGCCAGACCGCCGTCGGTGCCGATGCGGTTCATGGGGGAGTCCTCTTCCTCCTGATTGGGCCGCTCATAGTAGCTGTTCTGGCGGTCGTTTTCCTCCAGCCAGCGCCAGCGGTCCAGCCAGCGCTCGGCCTGCCGGGTCAGAGGCTCCTCCTCGTGGGGCAGCTCCAGCTCCACCGTGGGGTTTTCCTGCGCCACGCTCTCCAGATACTCCCGTATCTCCAGCCGCCCCATTTGCAGCAGCCGCAGACTATGCAGCTGCCGCATGGACAGCTGTTGTTCCTGCCTCAGCTCCAGTTCCACTGTGCTTCCCTCCCCGATTTCCCTGCACGGGATTTTTTTGTTATCATATTATCATAGTTTATTATAGTGCATCCACCGCCCCGGCGCAAGCCGTTTTTTCGCAAGGAGACCGCAGCGCCGCCGTGTTCTGCGTCCGCTGCGGTCTCCTACTTGAGGGGGTGTAGAGAGCAAATTGGTAAAAATATTTTTACGCCGTATCCGATTTCATTAACTATTTTGTAAAAAATCTTGTATTTTCCCTTAGTATCTCTTACAATAGAGTGAGTACCTCAGAACTTCACGAAGGGCGAGAAGTCGAAGGGCTTGGCTGCCGGCAGCTCCGTCTCCGCCCGCAGCAGAGAGTTGACGATGTGAATGGCGTGGCCGAATTTGGGCGGGCCCAGCTTCACCGCCGCCGCTCCGCCGGCGATGCCCATGTCCGCCACAGGGTCGTCGCTGACGCCGCCCGCCCGGATGGAGGGGATGGAGAACATTCCGTGCTCCACGGCATACCGCTGGGCTTCCATGGCCTCCGTGACGGTCCCCACCTGATTGGGCTTAAAGACGAAGGCCCCGCAGGCCCCCATGTCCAGTGCCTTGCGAAGATAGTCGATGTTGGTGACGGTGAGGTCATCGCCGCAGAGGGTGGTGCGATCCAGCGCCTTGGCGGCCTTCACCCAGCCCTCCCAGTCGTTCTCGTCCACCGGATCCTCGATGTAGAGGAAGTTATACTTCTCCGTGGCCTGCTTCAGGATGCCGATGATCTCGTCCAGATCCACCTCCCGGCCGCAGTAGTGATAGGTTCCCCGCTTGGCGTCGTAGATCTCGCTGAAGGCGCAGTCCATATGGAAGGCGATCTTCTCCTCGCAGTGGCAGCGCTTGGCCGTCTCATAGAGGATATCCAGACAGTCCATGAAATCGGTGCTGGGGGCCATATACTCCGACATGGCGCCGATCTCCGGGCGGCGGCCCCCCTGAAACTCCCGGATGACCTCCGGCAGCTTCTTATAGACCTTGCAGAGGATCTCCGTAGCCTCAGCGATGGAGGATGCCTTATAGGGAACAATGGTGGTCTCCTGCACCGGCATGGTGTCGTCCTCATAGCTGCCTCCGGCGAACATATCCGAGGTGGGCAGAGGGATGGTGCGGATGTCACCGGGGTTCAGATAGCGGTACTGGGACACATGGCGCAGCTGGCATCCGGCCCGCATGACCGCCAGCGACGTGCTGTACGTGACATTGCCCCCCAGCCGGGACTTATTGGTGGTACCGTCCAGCTCTATGAGACGGCGGTCCAGCGCCTGCTGGTCCAGCACGTCCATGCCCCGGATGGCAGGCAGGACCACCTTCTCCGCCATCTCCACGGCCTTGCGGACGCCGTTGCCGTCATAACGGCTCCGGTCACCGTCCCGCAGCACCATAGCCTCGTGTTCCCCGGCGGAGATACCGGAGGGGGACGCCGCCCGGCCCATGGTGCCATCCTCGGTGATGATATCCACCTCCAGCAGGGGCTTTCCCTTGCAGTCGATGATCTCTCTGGCCCGCAGATCCTGAATTTTCATAATAGTTCCTCCTTACTCCTGTGTACCGATGTACAGCACATTAAAATCGCACAAATTGGTTCCCGTGTTCCCGGTGAGCACCGTATCCCCCAGCGGCTCCAGCGCCTCATAGGCGGCGTGCTCCCGCAGCGCCTTCCGCAGGTCGATGCCCCGCTCTGCGGCAGCAGTCCCGGTGGTGCCGTCGGTCAGGCCGCCTGCCACCGGGGTGGTGCCGTCGGTACCCTCGCTGTCCATGGACAGCAGGCACACATTCTTCAACCCCTCCGCTGCCACGGCAAAGGCCGCCGTCATTTCCTGTGACGGGCCGCCATGACCCCGGATAAGGCTGCTGTCAGGAATGGCGGTGGTCGTCTCCCCGGCGGAGAACAGGAAGCAGGGCGCCCGGAAGGGCCGTCCGTTCTTCACCACCTCATGGGCCAGCGAGGCCATAAAGGTGCCGTAGTCCCGGCTCTCCCCCTCGGCGTAGGTGGTCAGCACATGGGCGGGTATTCCCATCTCCTCCGCCGCCTCCAGCGCCGCCTGGCAGGAGTCCGGCAGGGTGTTGACGATATAGTAATCCACATCGTTGGTCATGGTCTGGGGCGTCTCCTGCGCCGGGTCATACTCCAGCAGATACCGGGCCACATTGCGGGGCAGCTTGTCCTCGATGTGGTATTTGCGGAGGATGGCCCCGATGTCCTCGAAGGTCACGGTGTCGTAGCCCACAGGGGTCCCCATAATGGGTACCGGCTCCGTGTAATCGGTGATATCGTCCAGCCCCACGGCGTCCCAGATCTCGAAGCAGAGGATCTTGGCCCCGTGGATGTGCTGCCCCAGCCGTCCCCGGCTCATGCGGGACAGATGCCCCCGAATGTCGTTGATGTCCATGACCCACATCCCGGCTTTCAGCATCACATCCGTGGCCTCCTGCAGATCCTCCAGCGTGGTTCCCTCCACCGGGTAGCCCATCAGCGCTGAGCATCCGCCGGTGAGGCCCAGCAGCAGCAGGTCGTCCGGCCCCATCTGCTCTGCGATGTCGATCATCCGCTGGCAGCCCCGGATGCCCTCCTCATTGGGCAGGGGATGCCCGCCCACATAGACCTCCGTCTTTCGATAGACGTCCTCCTCATCCCGAAGCTTGATGATGGTAACGCCCAGCGTCAGATACTCCCCCAGCAGATCCTCGAAGGCCCGTGCCATGTGATTGCCCGCCTTGCCGGAGGAAAAGGCGTACACATGACGGTACCGGCTCAGATCGTGGCGGCGGCGGCCGATGACCAGCTCGCTGCCCTCCCGATGCATCATCTCGTGGAGTCGCTTCCGGGCATCCAGCCGTTGCAGCACCCGCTCCGTCAGCTCCAGCACCTGCGCCTTGGCCCCGGCGTCGCCGTGGGACAGCAGGCTCTCTTTATTCTTGATTTTATGATCGCTCATGGTATCTCCTCGCATATTTAGTTGATGCCAAGATAAATAGCAACTCCCGTGCCAGCATGACAGCTTCCACGGTTATTCCGCAAGTTTCGCTCCTCGTCCAGCGGTTTTCACAAGATTTTCCCGGAAAACTCGGCGTTTTCGCCAAACAGTCACCCGATCCGGCAGTGCAGCCGCCTTTCACTTCCGCCCTTGCTCTGCGCCGTGTCAAGATTTTTTGTCTCGCCCCTTCCCCATTCTTTTTCTCAGGAGGTATGAACTATGAACAAGAACTTTGAACAAATGCTCCGTCTGGTGGACTATGTGGACGGCCTGATGGTGGTGGACAAAAACTGCATCATCCGCCACTACTACACCGCCTATCCCGATCTGGTAAACCTGCGGCAGGACGAGCCTCTGAACCGCAGTCTCTTTGAAATTTATCCCACCCTGAAGCGGGAGGACAGCTACATCTGCCGGGCGCTGAAAACAGGAGAGAGCTTCATCAACTACGAGCAGACCTATATCAACTACAAGGGGGACTCCATGGAGGCCAACTGCAGTGCCGTCCCCATTAAGGAGCACGGCGAAGTGGTGGGCGTCATCGATATGGTCATCTACAAGGATGCCCACGTCACCGAGCGGCGGCTAAGCTTCGACATCAGCCTCATCAGCGCCCTCACCAAAAGCTACAACACCTCCGACCAGTCGCTGGAGGACATCGTCACGCAGGATGGCGAGATGATCCGCATCAAGGAGAAGATCTTGCAGACCGCCGACAGCGATGCCCATGTGCTGGTCTACGGCAAGACCGGCACCGGCAAGGAGCTCATCGTCAACGCCATCCAGAAAACCAGCCGCCGCAAGGATGCCCCCTTCATCAAGCAGAACTGCGCCTCCATCCCCAGCACCCTGCTGGAGAGCATCCTCTTCGGCACCACCAAGGGCAGCTACACCGGGGCCAAGGATACGCCGGGCCTGTTTGAGCTGGCCGACGGCGGCACGCTGTTCCTCGACGAGATCAACTCCATGGAGCTGACGGCGCAGGCCAAGCTGCTGCGGGTGCTGGAGGACAACTGCATCCGCCGCATCGGCGCCAAGGAGGAAAAGCAGGTGAACGTGCGGATCATCGCCGCCGTCAACGAGGACCCGGAGGGCTGCGTAGAGCGGAATAAGATCCGGGAGGATATCTTCTACCGCCTGTGCGTGCTGCGGTACGATATCCCGGAGCTGTACCGGCGGAAGGGGGATATCCCCCTGCTGATGGAATATTTCCGCAAGCACTACAACAAGAAATTCCACAAGCAGATCATGGCATACAGCAGCGAGGTGCAGGATATCTTTCTGGCCTATAACTGGCCCGGCAACGTCCGGGAGCTGAAAAACGTCATCGAATCCGCCTTCCACAATATCCACACCGCCATTCTCACCCGCAACGATATCCCCAACTACATCCTCTCCCGGCTGGCGGTGGACACCATGCACGCCGAGGACGTCCGAGGCCTGCCCCTCCACGAGATGCTGGCTCGGTACGAGGTGCTGCTCATTGAGGATGCCTACCGCCGCAACGGCGGCAGCCTCACCAAAACGGCGGCGGAGCTGCAGGTCAGCAAGCAGAACCTCGCCTATAAGATGAAAAAGTACAATATCCGGTGAAAAACGTGTGCTGTCCTTCGACAGCGCACGCTATCAGGGCATAACAGCAGGAAGGACACCCTTGCGGGGTGTCCTTCCTCCCTCTGGCTGCCCATAGCTTTTGCTGTCCCTGCGATCAGCGGTATGTGACCGAGACCCAAGGGTATTTCTCCTGAAGGTCACTGAAAATCTCCTGCATCGGAGCGGCGTACGCCCGCAGCCCCTGCGGCATGGCGTCAAAGCCCTCCACCACAATGTGCCTTTGCACCGGCTGCAAAAACACATCCGTCAGGCAATCCCACATGGCATCCCAGTTTTCCCCGTAATAGTCGGGAAATCCAAATGCCTTGCGGATACGCTGATGTAATGTGCCCCAGTCCCTGCAGCTGTTCAGGCGCAGTAAAACGGGGTCAGCTGTAATGGGCGTATATGCGTTGCGATTCATAACAAAGCTCCTTTCTGTCAAACAATCTCGACAAATGTGGCGTAATGGTCGTAAGTAACAAAAATCGATCCATCGTTGGAGTAGAGAATTCGTTCACCGCCTCGGTAACCAAAAGAGTAATTGATGTCAGCCTCGTACCATATTCGTCCAAGTGCATCGGGGAGCCGCTTGTCTCTGTTTTTGTAAACGCCCTTTGTCAGCATCTTACCAGGTGCAACACTGGCAAGATTTGCTAAAATCGGAATCCATCCTAACTTGGTAGCTCCGTCCTCAGTTATATAGTATCCAGGTAGCTGACGAAAAGTTTTTAGCCACCAATCGGCCCCGCAGGCCAATCTTTGTCGCTGTGCCAGCCGTTTTTGCCTCTAAGCGTTGAACAGAGCAGCGACAATTAGGATGGAGCGGTGGTTCTTCTGGAATAATATCATAGAGCAAGTAAATTTTCCCTTGATGCTTTTTGCATTCCATACATCTTCGGAGATCGATGACGGATTTCCAATATTTATACTTCAAGCTACGCACAAACTTCTTCCTTTCTACTATAACAGATTAGGCCATCCATGAAAAGCCTCTTATATTACTGTGTCAGGCAGTAGTTTGTTGCCCTTGTGTATGCAGCCCTTATAAAATTTTTATGAAAATGTTGCAGCAATTCCCACATGGCAAATCCCGCAAAGCCTTGTGGCACAACGGTTTACAGGCAAAAGGAAAAGGACTTCAAGATTTCTCTTGAAGTCCTTTTTTGTGATTGCCCACAGGTTTTGCTGCCCATGCGCACTCCTGTATATCGCAAGGAAAGGAATGTATGCAAGGGAAACCTTAGTCGGGTTTCCCTTGCATGTTAAATCGCCCGCCCGCAGGTGACCACTTTTGCGGAGCAAAAGTGCTGCTCCAAAAAGAAAGACACCCGTAGGGGTGTCTTTCTTTTTGGAGCAGGGTACGGGAATCGAACCCGCCTCCTCGGCTTGGGAAGCCGATGTACTACCGATGTACTAACCCTGCATTTTGAATACCTGTCTATTATAGCAGATATCCCCCGGCTTTGCAACCGGAAATTTTGTCGACGGCGGCATGAAAATTTCACCGCCGCATATGCTGGAAACAAAACGGAACGGAGGGCTGCATATGAGACGGATGGCGGGCTTATGGGCGGCGCTCCTGCTGGTGCTGGCGCTGACGCCGGTACAGGCCGGAGCGGTAGAGCTGCCGATACGGGCGGAGGCGGCGCTGCTGATGGAGAAAGAGACGGGACAGGTGCTGTACGCCCAAAATGAGCACGAGGCGCTGGAGCCGGCCAGCGTCACCAAGGTGATGACGCTGCTTTTGACCATGGAGGCCATCGAAAAGGGCAGCCTCCACTACGACGACATGGTGACGGTCAGCGCCTACGCCGCCTCTATGGGCGGCAGCCACGTCTACCTGTCGGAGGGTGAGCAGATCACCGTAGACGATCTTTTGAAGGCGGTGTGCGTGGCCAGCGGCAACGACGCCGCCGTGGCGCTGGCGGAGTGCGTGGCCGGGGTGACGGAGCTGTTTGTGGAGCAGATGAACACACGGGCCAAGGAGCTGGGCATGACGGACACCCACTTCGTCAACTGCACCGGCCTTCCGGCGGAGGGCCACGTCACCAGTGCATGGGACATCGCCCTCATGAGCCGAGAACTCATAGAAAAGCACCCGGACATCCGCCGCTACACCACCATCTGGATGGATACCCTGCGGGACGGCACCTTCCAGCTGGCCAACACCAACAAGCTGATCCGGTTCTACGACGGGGCCACGGGTCTGAAAACCGGCTCCACCGACAGCGCCAAATACTGCCTGTCCGCCACGGCGGAGCGGGAGGGCATGGAGCTCATCGCCGTGGTGCTGAAGTCCCCCACCGGCCAGCAGCGGTTCGAGGATGCCAAGGCCCTGCTGAACTACGGCTTCTCCACCTATGCCCTGCTGCACACGGTGCCGGAGGAACCTTTCCCCGCCATCCCGGTGGTGCTGGGGGAGACGGAGACGGTGCAGCCCTGCATCGACCCGCAGAAAGCGGTGGCGCTGGTGCAGAAAAGTCAGGCCGGGGGTCTGTCCCAGTCCGTCACACTGGCGGAACAGGTGGAGGCCCCGGTGTCCGCCGGACAGGAGCTGGGGACTCTGACGCTGACGGATGCCGCCGGCGAGACGGTGCAGTCCATCCCCATCCGGGCGGCGCAGAGCGTGGAGCGTCTCACCTTCGGCACCATGCTGCGCCGGATGCTGTCGGCGGCATTTTTTGCCGGCTGAAAGCCGCTTTTGGGTAGGTTTCCTCTTGTATTCCACGGGAAAACGTTGTATGATAAACCAAATTGTACAGAGGAGGCATCTGATATGATACAGATGGATCTGTCCCATATCCGGCAGTTTATCCCGCTGCCCTACGAGGAGGCCCGTGCCGCCCAGCTGCGGCTGGCCCACAGCCATTTGCAGCACGGTGACGGCGCAGGCGGCGAGTTCACCGGCTGGGTGCAGCTGCCCCGGCAGTATGACCGGGAGGAGTTCGCCCGCATTCAGGCGGCGGCCCGAAAAATTCAGCAGGACTCTCAGGCGCTGGTAGTCATCGGCATCGGCGGCTCCTATCTGGGCGCACGGGGCGTCATCGAGTGCCTGTGCTCCCCCAACTATAACCTGAAAAAGAAGGACACCCCCAACATCTACTTCACCGGCAACGGCCTGTCCTCCGACCAGATGGCGGAGCTTATGGACCTGCTGGAGGGGGTGGACTTCTCCGTCAACGTCATCTCCAAGTCCGGCACCACCACGGAGCCTGCGGTGGCCTTCCGTTTCTTCCGGAAGCTGCTGGAGGAGCGGTACGGCCCGGAGGAGGCGGCCCGGCGCATCTACGCCACCACCGACCGCCGCAAGGGGGCGCTGAAGGCTCTGGCGGATCAAGCGGGCTACGAGACCTTCGTGGTGCCTGACGACATCGGCGGCCGGTACAGTGTCCTCACCGCTGTGGGCCTGCTGCCCATCGCCGTGGCGGGGGTGGATATCTGCCGCCTGATGGAGGGTGCCGAGACTATGATGGAGGTCTGCGCCAAGACGGACATGGCGGAAAACCCCGCCTGGCAGTATGCCGCCGCCCGGTATGAGCTGTACCGCACCGGCAAGAAGATCGAGGTGCTGGCGGCCTACGAGCCCAGCTTCCGGTTCATGGCGGAGTGGTGGAAGCAGCTGTACGGCGAGTCCGAGGGCAAGGAGCACAAGGGGCTCTTCCCCGCCAGCGTGGAGTTCACGGCGGACCTGCACTCCATGGGTCAGTACATCCAGCAGGGGGAGCGTTCCCTGTTCGAGACGGTGGTGCGCTTCGGTGCTTCCCACCGGCCGCAGGTGGTGCCGCTGGATGAGACCGACGGAGACGGCCTGAACTTTCTGGCCGGGAAGGACGTGGATTTCATCCGCACGCAAGCCATGGACGGCACACTGCTGGCCCATGTGGAGGGCGGCGTCCCCAACATCATCCTCCGCACCGGCCAGATCAATGCCTTCACGCTGGGTGAGCTCATCTACTTCTTCGAGTACGCCTGCGGCCTGTCCGGCTACCTGCTGGACGTGAATCCCTTCGACCAGCCGGGGGTGGAGGCGTATAAGAAGAATATGTTTGCCCTGCTGGGAAAGCCCGGCTACGAGGCCCTGCGGCAGGAACTGGCGGAAAAACTGCACAGAGCTTGACCGCCTCTTTACACCATTTCTACAAATCTGTAAAATAGCGTTTTTCCCATTGCCATTTGGTCGGCAATATGGTATCTTAATGACAGGGAATAACCATCCCGATCTTATCAAGAGGAGTGATACTTATGGTTAGATTGATCATGGGCGCAAACGGGGCCGGTAAGACCAAGCAGCTCATCGACCTGATCCACAACGCCGTGGAGGCGGAGAACGGCAGCGTCGTCTGCATGGAACCCAGCGCCGACATGACCTATAACATCAGCTATAACGTTCGTTTGGTGAACGCCAGCGAATATTCCGTGGATTCTTTTGAGTGCCTGCGTGGCTTTATCAGCGGTCTGTATGCGGGCAATTACGATATTTCCCACGTTTTCGTGGACAACCTGTGCAAGATCGCCGGCACCAGCGACCTGATGGCGGTGGAGAAGTTCCTGAACTGGCTGGAGCGCTTCAGTGAGAAGAACAGCGTCAAGTTCACCGTGACCATCACGGCGGACGAATCTCTGGCCACCGAGGGTATGCGGAACTATCTGTAAGCATTTTCGTAAGAGCATCGGCTCCCTGCCTGTGGGCAGGGAGCCGGTTTCTTTCCCGGAAAAGGAGCATCATATGACACAACAGGAACAGATCTGGCAGGACGTCATGGAACTTGCCAACCGCCCCGGCACCTTCACCCACGGGCTGGGGCTCCACGTCACCGGCATCGGCGACGGCTGGGCCGAGGGGGAACTGACGGCAGGCGACGGGATGCTGAACCCGCTGGGCATCGTCCACGGCGGGGTCTACGCTGCCATGATGGATCATGTGGCGGGAACGGCGGCCTGCAGCCGTGGCAGCACCTGCCGGACGGTGAACTACGACCTGCATTATCTGGCCCCGGCCCAGCCGGGACTGCTGCGCTGCCGGGCGGAGAGCGTCCGCATGGGGCGGCAGATCGTGGTGATGCAGGTCTGGGTGGAAGACGCTCAGGGCGTCCGCTGCGCCGAGGGCTGCTACACCTTCCGCTGCAAGCCCGCCGAGCACAAGGGCTGATCCCTCCCCGACAGATAAAGGCCACCCTGCGCCGATGGCGCAGGGGGGCCCTTGTGCTGAGACTT
>OOAO01002641.1_pt1 | contig 11346 bp, 10 predicted proteins | sample 1671821 | NCBI WGS metagenome assembly OOAO01 (sample SAMN06348196, study PRJEB24527) | human gut metagenome | biome: human gut; feature: ankylosing spondylitis patient; material: feces | host: Homo sapiens | place: China | collected 2015-10 | reverse complement strand
GGAACAAGAAGGAGGGACCTGAAATGAAGCGCCGTCTTACCAAGCTGACCGCTGCCGGTCTGGCGGTCCTGGCCTTCACCGGCTGCACCGGCGGGGCGCAGGAGACAGCCGTCTGCCGAAAACACCTGGGCCCTGACGGACCGGCTCTATGACCCGGAGGAACCGGACCATCAGGACTGGTTTGCGGACTGTACGCCGGAGTGGGTGGAGCAGTTTCGCCCCTCCTGAAAAAATCTCCGGAAAAATGAAAAAAGGACTTGCAATCTTGACGTCCGTGTGATACACTGAAAAACGCCTTTATGGGGTAAAAGCTCCGGCGAGGTAGTCTGGATCAGAAAGAGGTGAACGAGAGCAATGAAGGAAGGAATCCATCCCAATTATCAGCAGACTACGATTACTTGCGCCTGCGGTAATGTGATTGAGACAGGTTCTACCAAGAAGGATATCAAGGTGGAAGTCTGCTCTAAGTGTCACCCCTTCTTCACTGGCAAGCAGAAGCTGGTGGATACCGGCGGACGTGTGGCGAAGTTCAACAAGCGCTTCGGTCTGGACAAGTAAAGACACTTTTTACAGGACCCGCAGCTTTTTGGCTGCGGGTTCTTTACTTTTGCCGCCGGGTATACTATATTATTAGGTGAAAACCGGAAGCGAGGATGTACATGGAACGCAGAACTTTGGAAGAAAACAGGGAAAACAAGAGGGACTATGCGGTGCTGGTGGGGCTGCGCTCCCCGGTGCTGCGGGAGGATAACGCAGACGAGGAGAGTCTGGCGGAGCTGGCGGCTCTGGTAGAGACCGCCGGAGGGCAAGCCGTCGGCACCATTTTGCAGAGCAGGGAGAAGCCGGATCCCCACAGCTTCATCGGAGAGGGCAAGGTGGAGGAGGTACGGCGCATGGTGCAGGAGGAAGAGGCCACCATGGTCATCTTCGACAACGACCTCTCGCCCTCCCAGATCCGGGTGCTGACGGAGATGACCGGGGTACAGGTGCTGGATCGCAGCGGCCTGATCCTGGACATCTTTGCCCAGCGGGCCAAGACCAAGGAGGGGTGCTTGCAGGTGGAGCTGGCCCAGTACCAGTATCTGCTGCCGAGACTGGTGGGTATGTGGACTCATCTGGAGCGACAGGCCGGAACCAGCGGCAAGGGCCCCATCGGCTCCAAGGGCCCCGGCGAGACGCAGCTGGAGACGGACCGCCGCCACATCCACCGGAAGATCGACAAGCTGAAGGCGGAGCTGGAGGAGGTGCGGCGGGTCCGCAGCACCCAGCGCCAGCGGCGGCAGAAAAACGAGATCCCGGTGGTGGCCATTGTGGGCTACACCAATGCCGGAAAATCCACCCTGCTCAACGCCATCACCGGGGCGGGTATCCCCGCTAACAACCGGCTGTTTGATACGCTGGACACCACCACACGGCTGCTCACCGTCAGCGATACGCTGGATGTGGTGATCTCCGACACCGTGGGCTTTATCCGCAAGCTGCCCCACCAGCTGGTGGAGGCCTTCAAGGCCACGCTGGAGGAGTTGGAGTACGCCGATCTGCTGCTGCACGTCATCGACGTGTCCAATCCCCAGTGGCAGCAGCAGGCCGCCATTGTGGAGGACCTGATCCACGAGCTGAAGGCGGATCAGATCCCCTGCATCCGGGTATACAACAAGTGCGACGTGGCCTTCTCCGGGGAGCGGGGCCATGAGGAGGACGCCGTGTCCATCTCCGCCAAGACCGGGGAGGGCATCCCGGCGCTGATGAAGGCCATCGACCGGAGGCTGGACAAGGGTACCCGCCGGGTGGTGATCCATCTGCCCTATGACAAGGCGGGGATGCTGGACAGCCTCTATCGGGAGGCCAAGGTGGAGGATGTGGCCTATCAGGAGAGCATTGATGTGACGGCGGTGTGTCCCCCCAAGGTGCTGGGCCAGCTGAAGGACTATATCGAGGGCTGGACGGAGCCGAAGGAGGACTGGGAATGATGGAGACGGAACGGCTGCTGCTGCGGCCGTGGCAGGAGAGCGATGCCGAGGCGCTGTACCGCTGGGCCAGCGACCCGGAGGTAGGCCCCGCCGCCGGATGGCCGCCCCACACCTCCGTGGAAAACAGCCGGGACATCATCCGGACGGTGCTGGCCAAGGAGGGAACCTTTGCCGTGGTGCCAAAGGACGGGAACGGCGACCCCATAGGCGCCATCGGCGTATTCCCCACGGAGATACCGGAGGGGAGGGGTGAGCCGGAGATCGGCTACTGGATCGCCCGCCCCTACTGGGGTCAGGGACTGATCCCGGAGGCTGTGGAGGCGATGCTGCGCCGGCAGTTTCGGGAGATGGGGGCGGAGCGTGTGTGGTGCGCCCATTTTCCGGGGAATGAACGATCCCGGCGGGTGCAGGAGAAGTGCGGCTTCCGACACGTCTGCGACACGCCGCAGTCGCCGTGGCCCGACGGAACGGAGCATCCCAGCGTGTGTCAGGCCATCACGAGACAGGAGTGGGAGGTGCGCCATGGCTGACGGCTTTCGTATCCCCTTTCAGGAGGCGGAGAGCGAGTTTGTGGAGAAACGCTCCCGGTTCATCAGCCGCGTGTGGCGGGTGGAGACGGAGGAGGAGGCCCAAGCCCGGATCCAGGAGACGAAGAAGAAGTATTATGACGCACGGCACAACTGCTGGTGCTATCTGCTGGGGCCGAATCTGGTGCGCTACTCCGACGACGGAGAGCCTCAGGGAACGGCGGGACAGCCCATGCTGAACGTATTCCAGCGGGAGAACGTCACCGGAGCGGTGTGCGTGGTGACCCGGTATTTCGGCGGTATCCTGCTGGGGGCCGGAGGGCTGACCCGTGCCTACTCCAAGGGCGCACGGGACGCCTTGGCGGCGGCGGGCGTGGCCACCATGGGCCTGTGGGCCCGTGTGCGGCTCAGCTGCCCCTATCCGCTGTTTGAGCGGGTGAAGCTGGAGATCGCCGCTGCGGACGGTATTCTGGACGATATGGACTACGGCGCTGATGTGACGCTGACGGTATCTCTGCCGTCGGAGAGGCGGGAGACCCTGCAGGGGCGGCTGACGGAGCTGTCCGCCGGAGGGCTGACCTTGGCGCTGATGGAGGAGAGCTACCGTCCCGGCCCACGGGAGGAGTTATAACGGAAAAGGAGAAGAAGGAATGAAGTACACGGAATACACCGACGAACAGATCCAGGAGATCAAGCGCCAGCGGGACCGGCGCAAGCGGCAGCAGATCACGGTCATCGTCTTTATCCTCGGCGTGCTGTTTGCGCTGGTGGGGATCCTGGAGCGGGGCGGCGCCATCTATCTGGTGCTGGGCATTGCCTGCTTGCTGATGGGCGTGATGCTGCTGGTGGATCACATCCGCAAGGAGCGGGAGGAGAAAGCCAAGAAGCAGGATGCGGCGGACACTGACAAGGAGTAAGCCTTGCCATTTGTTCACGGATTCTTTACGGAAAACCCCTTGCCCTGAGGGGGCTTTTCATGGTAGAATAGTATCAACGAAGAGACGAGGCGTATCTGCCCGATGTGCGGACAGGTGCGCTCTCGTTTTGTCAGGAGAAAATTGGAAAAGGAGGAAGATATTTGTCTCGTAAGCCATTGAGCGTACAGGCGCAGCAGGATCGCCTGCGGCGCAAGCGGCGGGAGGCCGGAGAGGTGCTGACCATTTTCCGCAAGCCCCTGAAGGAATCGCTGACCTCGGTGCTGCCCATCACCGCCATTGTGCTGGTGCTGTGCTTTACCATCACCCCTATCTCCAACAACGCCATGATGGCGTTTTTGCTGGGGAGTCTGCTGCTGATCGTGGGCATGGGGTTGTTCACCTTGGGCTCAGAGATGTCCATGATCCCGCTGGGTGAGGCGGTAGGTAAGGAGATCACCAAGTCCAAAAAGGTGTGGGTCATTGTGGCCATCAGCTTTTTGATCGGCGTCATCATCACCGTGGCGGAGCCGGATCTGCAGGTGCTGGCAGGGCAGGTGCCGTCTATCCCGGATCGGGTCATCATCTGGTCTGTGGCGCTGGGTGTGGGGGTTTTTCTGGTGATCGCCCTGCTGCGTATCCTGTTTGCCATCCAGCTGTCGTATCTGCTGATCGGGTTTTATGCCATCGTGTTCGTGCTGGCGGGCTTCGTGTCCCCGGACTTCTGGGCCGTCGCCTTCGACTCCGGCGGCGTCACTACCGGCCCCATGACGGTACCCTTTATCATGGCGCTGGGCGTGGGCGTCAGTGCTGTGCGTAACGATAAGGACGCCGGGGGCGACAGCTTCGGTCTGGTGGCCCTGTGTTCCATCGGCCCCATCATCACGGTGCTGCTGCTGGGCCTGCTGTATCAGCCAGACGGCAGCTCCTATACCCCGGTGAGCGTGCCAGATGCCAAGGACACGGCGGAGATGTTCCGGTCGTATACCCATGCGCTGCCGGAGTATTTCAAGGAGATCTTCCTTTCTCTGGCGCCCATTCTGGCGTTTTTCGTCCTGTTCCAGCTGGTCACCCGGCGGATGCACCGGCGGGAGGTCATGAGTATGCTCTTTGGCCTGCTGTACACCTATATCGGGCTGGTGCTGTTCCTTACCGGTGTCAACGTGGGCTTCATGCCCGTGGGCAGCTTCCTGGGGGAGAGCATCGCCGCCCATGAGAGCTACAGCTGGCTGCTGATCCCCATTGCCATGCTCATCGGATACTTCATCGTGTCGGCGGAACCGGCGGTCCATGTGCTGAACCGGCAGGTGGAGGAGATCACCGCCGGAGCCATTCCCGCCAGCGCCATGAATGCGGCGCTCTCCATCGGCGTGTCGGTGTCGCTGGCGCTGGCCATGATCCGGGTGCTGACGGGTATCTCCATCATGTGGTTTTTGATCCCCGGCTATGTGCTGAGTCTGGCGCTGTCCTTTGTGGTGCCGAAGATCTTTACCTCCATCGCCTTCGACTCCGGCGGCGTGGCCTCCGGTCCGATGACGGCCACGTTCCTGCTGCCCTTTGCCATGGGGGCCTGTGATGCGCTGGGGGGCAATGTGGTGACGGACGCCTTCGGCGTGGTGGCCATGGTGGCTATGACGCCGCTGGTGACCATCCAGCTGCTGGGCGTCAGCTATCAGCGAAAGCTCAGCAAGCGCACTCCTGTACCGGCCGTTGGGCAGGTGGAGGAGATCATCGAGCTGGCATAGGAGGGCATATGAAGCGACTGTATTTGATGATCACCATTACCAACCGGGTGATGGGCTCCAAGCGATTTGTGGATTTCTACCGGGCCTTCGGCGCACCGGTGGTGTTTACGGCGCTGGGCCGTGGGACTGCCAGCGATGAGGTGCTGAGCTATCTGGGGCTGGAGGCCACAGAGAAGTCCGTGATGCTGTCGGTGGTGACGCCGACGTGCAAGGAGGTGCTGATGAAGGAGTTGGTCACCACCATGCACCTGACCAACCCCGGCACCGGCATTGCCATGTGTCTGCCGCTGAGCAGCATCGGCGGGCGGACGGCCATGAACTATTTGATTACCGGCAACCCGGAGGCGGAGCCGGATGTGGAAGTGAAGGAGGATGAGAGCATGAAGGATGCAGCGTATCAGCTGATCGTGGCCATTGCCAATCAGGGCTACACCGACACGGTGATGGGGGCCGCCCGCAGCGCAGGAGCCCACGGCGGCACCATTCTGCACGCCAAGAGCACCGGCGCCGAGGATGCCGGGAAGTTCTTTGGAATGTCCATTGCCGAGGAGCGGGAGATCATCCTCATGGTGGTGCCTACCGGCGACAAGAACACCGTGATGCAGGCCATCATGGCCCAAGCGGGGGCGCATACCGAGGCGCAGGCCGTGACCTTCTCGGTGGCGCTGGAGGATGTGGCGGGGCTGTACCACATCAACGCCGACGAATAAGAGGCGGCGAGGGGCAATCTCCGATCAAGCGGCGCAAGGCTGCGCCGTCTGTGGGTGACCCTTAGAAAAAGCTTTAGATGCTTCAGCGTGAAAGCTGCCGGGAGGAGAGTCCCGGCAGTTTTTCTCTTGTCAAATCCGGCGGCAGGGGGTATACTAAAGGCGATATCCCATACAGAGAAAAGGAGCGATGTATATGGCAGTTCTGGAGCATCTGGAGCCGGGACGGGTATTTCACTTTTTTGAGCAGATGAGCGCTATTCCCCGTGGTTCGGGCAACACCAAGGCCGTCAGCGACTGGCTGGCGGAGTTTGCCAGGGAGAGGGGCCTGCGGTATCAGCAGGATGCGCTGAACAACATCATCATCTTTAAGGACGCCTCCGCCGGGTACGAGGGGGCGGAGCCGGTGATTTTGCAGGGTCACATGGACATGGTGTGCGAGAAGGCGCCGGACTGCGGCAAGGACATGACCCGTGAGGGGCTGGATCTGGCCATCGACGGAGATTTTGTCTATGCCAAGGGGACCACGCTGGGCGGTGACGACGGCATCGCCGTGGCCATGGCGCTGGCGGTGCTGGACGACGAGAGCCTGCCCCATCCCCCCATTGAGGCGGTCATCACCGTGGACGAGGAGACGGGCATGGACGGGGCCATGGGCATTGACGTGTCCGGCCTGAAGGGACGCCGGATGCTGAACATTGACTCTGAGGACGAGGGCGTGTTCACCGTCAGCTGCGCCGGAGGCGCTCGGATGGACTGCGTGCTGCCGGTGCGGCGGGAGGTCTTTGCGGCTCCTGTGCAGCGCATTACCGTTCAGGGGCTGGTGGGCGGCCACTCCGGCACGGAGATCGACAAGGGCCGGGGCAACGGCGTTCAGCTGATGGGCCGTGTGCTGGCCTCTGTGGCGGAGGAGACGGAGCTGCGGCTGGTGGAGGTCTGCGGCGGTCTGAAGGACAACGCCATTCCCACCGGCGCACAGGCGCTGATTTCCGCCAACGCCGAGGTCACCGCCGAGGTCTGCCGCCGCATGACGCAGTCCCTGCGGGAGGAGTACCGGGTGACGGATCCCGACGTAGAGGTAACGGTGGAGCCTGCCGAGACGGCCATGCTGCCTATGGACGCAGTGTCCACCCGCCGGGCGGTGTGCCTGCTGGTGTGCCACCCCAACGGCGTACAGGTCATGAGCGCCGACATCCCCGGTCTGGTGCAGACCTCCCTGAACATGGGCATCCTCACCACCGGCGAGACGGCGGTGCATCTGTCCAGCAGCGTTCGCAGCAGCGTGGAGAGCCAGAAGCAGATGCTGCTCCAGCGCATCGCCTGCCTGACGGCGGAGCTGGGCGGGGAGACCTCCACTCGTGGGGAATATCCCGGCTGGGCCTATCTGCCGGATTCTCCGCTGCGGGATCTGATGGTGGAGGTGTTCACCGATCAGTACGGCTATGAACCCAAGGTGGAGGCCATCCATGCCGGTCTGGAGTGTGGGCTGTTCTCCGCCAAGCTGCCGGGGCTGGATTGCGTGTCCTTCGGACCGGATCTGAAGGAGATCCACACCTTCCGGGAGAAAATGTCTATCTCCTCCGTGCAGCGGGTCTGGAAGATGCTGGTGGAGCTGCTGCGCCGCATGAAGCCCTGAAAGGGAAGAAGTGAATAGAGAAACGCCCTCCGGCCATGCCGGAGGGCGTCTTTTGTTGATTTGTAAAGGGCTTACTGGAGCTGCTTGGCTTTTTTGGCGGGGAACTGGACCTGCGCCAGCACCACGGCAATGAACATCAGAGCACAGCCGATATACTCCCGCAGGGACATCTGCTGGTGCAGGATGATGGCACCGGCGATGACGGCGAACACGCTCTCCAGACTCAGCAGGATGGTGACCACCGTGGGGTTGGAATCCTTCTGGGCCAGAATTTGCAGGGTGTAGCCCACGCCGCAGGAGAACACGCCCACGTACAGCAGGGGCAGGATGCACTCCCAAAGGACGTGGAAGTCAATGGTGTCGAAGATCAGGGCCAGAATGGTGGACCAGATAGCGGCGAACAGGAACTGCAGGCAGGAGAGCTTCACGCCGTCGCAGCGGGCGGTGAAGTGGTCAATGAGGAGAATGTGTACGGCAAAGCACACAGCACACACCAGCACCAGCAGGTCGCCGGGGGCCAGAGAGAAGCCGCCCTTGATGCACAGCAGGTACAGGGATACCACGCTCAGCACCACGGCGATCCACACCGGGCCGCTGACCTTCCGGCGGAAGAACAGGCCGAACAGGGGAACCAGCACCACATACAGCGCCGTGATGAAGCCCGCCTTGCCGGCGTCGGTGCCGGCCACCAGACCCGCCTGCTGGAAGTTGGAGGCGATAGCCAGAGCGGTGCCGCAGCAGAGGCCGCCCAGCCACAGCTGCTTGCGGGAGGCCTTTTTTTCCTCCGCCGTGGGCTGGGGCCGGTCCTTCCGAGTGGTGTTCATGACGGCGATCACCACCAGCAGAGACAGTACGGCGATGAAGTAACGGGTGCCGTTGAAGGTGAAGGCCCCCATGGAGTCGGCGCAGACATCCTGCGACACGAAGGAAGTACCCCAGATAAAGGCTGCAAGAATGGGGAATACCACCTGACGCATTTGGTTGTGTTTCATGTGCTTGGTTCCTTTCTGTTTATTCTCTCTCTTATTTAGGCGGATCCTTGCCCTCCGTGGGGTTGACGTGCCACTTGAATTTTTTCTCCGTTCCGTGGAGAAGGCGCTGGATATTTTCCCGATGACACCAGACCACCAGAGCCGCCACCGCCAGGCATAGACCGGTGTAGAGCCAGTTGTGGCCATAGACGAAGTACACGGTAATGGGGGCGCTGCAGGTGGCGGTGATGGAGGCCAGCGAGACGTATCGGGTGGTGAGCCACAGCAGCAGGAACAGCGCCCATGCCACGGCGGCCACCCGCCAGTTCAGCAGCAGCACCAGCGTGCCGCCGGAGAGGATGCCCTTGCCGCCCCGGAGACCGTAGAACACCGGGAAGATGTGGCCCAGCTCACAGCCGAGACCCGCCAGCAGCGTACCCAAGGTGCCGTCCCAGCCCAGACAGCGGAAGAAGAAGCTGCCCAGCAGGCACGCCGCCACGGTCTTGCCCATGTCGCAGGCGATGACCAGCAGGGCGTATTTGGCACCGTAGGTGCGGTAGAAGTTGGTGAGACCGGCGTTGCCGCTGCCGTGCTTGCGGACGTCGTCCCGGATGATGAAGTGGGATACCATGAAAGAGCCGTTGAAGCAGCCGAAGAAGTAGGACAGCAGCATCACCAGCAGTACGGCGAAGGCCACAGTCACGTTATGCATCTTCTTCTCCCTTCTGACGGATGCTCATGATGATGGGCGTACCCTCCAGCCCGAACACGCTGCGGATCTGATTTTCCAGATACCGGCGATAGGAGAAGTGGAAGAGCTTTTTATCGTTGCAGAACACCACGAAGTGGGGCGGGCGGATGCCCACCTGCGTCATATAATAGATCTTCAGGCGGCGGCCCTTATCCGTGGGGGGCTGCACACGGGTCTGTGCATCCGCCAGAACGGAGTTGAGCATCCCGGTGGTGATCCGCATGGAGGACTGTTCCCGGACGTAGTTGATGAGCTCGAAGAGCCGGGTGACACGCTGGCCGGTCAGGGCGGAGATGAACACGATGGGGGCGTAGGTCATATAGCTCAGGTCCCGGCGGATATCCTCCCGCATCCGGTCCATGGTCTTGTCGTCCTTTTCCACCAGATCCCACTTGTTCACCACGATGATACAGGCCTTGCCGGCCTCGTGGGCCAGACCCGCCACCTTGGTATCCTGCTCCGTGACACCGTCCTGTGCGTCGATCATGATGAGGCACACATCGCTGCGCTCGATGGCCATGGTGGCCCGCAGGACACTGTATTTTTCGATGTTGTCATCCACCTTGGACTTTTTCCGCATACCGGCGGTGTCAATGAAGTTATACTTGCCGGTCTCGTTTTCAAAGTAGCTGTCGATGGCGTCCCGGGTTGTGCCCGCCACGTTGGAGACGATGACCCGCTCCTCCCCCAAAATGCGGTTGATGAGGGAGGATTTCCCCACGTTGGGCTTGCCGATGACCGCCACCTTGATGGTATCGTCTTCCTCTTCTTCCTCACTCTCCGGGGGAAAGTAAGCGATCACCGCATCCAACAGATCGCCGGTTCCGTGACCGTGCACGGCAGATACGGCAATCGGGTCACCCATACCCAAATTATAAAATTCGTAGAACTCCGGATCCGGGGCACCGACGCTGTCGCACTTATTGACGCACAGAATCACCGGCTTGCCGCTTTTTTTCAGCATATTGGCCACATCCTGATCGGTAGCCACCACGCCGCTGCGCAAATCCGTCACCAGTACGATCACATCCGCCGTGGCAATGGCAATATTGGCCTGGGCGCGCATTTGAGAGAGGATCACATCATCCGCCCGCGGCTCAATACCGCCGGTATCCACCAGCATGACCTCCTTGCCCCGCCATTCGCAGGGGGGGTAGATGCGGTCCCGGGTCACGCCGGGCTTGTCGTCCACAATGGACAGACGGGCGCCTACCAATTTATTAAAAAGTGTGGATTTGCCCACGTTGGGGCGGCCCACAATGGCTACGATCGGTTTTGCCATATCAGCTTTCCTCCCTCTTCTCTTTCTTCATAAGTTTCATCTTGCGCTTGTGTGAGCTTAAATACGCGCGGCAGCACCCGGCACCGTCGGTGGGAATGCATATGGCGCGGCAGCCCAGGGCTTCGCCCAGCTGCGACAGTGTAATATCATCGAGAAAACAATCTTTTTCATCCCGCAGCATTACTTCCGGCACGGCAATCGTATCGCTTTGCAGGTTGTCTTTGCACTGCTTGATGATGTCGGTGCCGGTAACAAGGCCTGCCACGCTGAAGTAATCGTTGCGGATGGCATGCACAGAAATCTTCACCTGTGGGTAACGCTGCATCAGTGTGTTGGCGCAATCTTCGATCAGCGGGGCGGCCAGCGTGCCGGTAACAACGTCCAGGCTGTGGGGCAGCACCAGGCCGCGGTAGTTTTCCAGTTCCTCTAAAAAAGTATCATGGTATTGCCGCCACATGCCCACGCCGTCCTCCAACTGGGCAAATTCGTCGTAGAATTCCGCTGCGGGGATCTCCCGCTCGGCGGTCAGGTACCATTCGTCGCTGGGGTAGATGACGCTGCGGCCGTACTCGGCGCGGCACTTCATGCTGAACTCTTCCAGAATGTCCAGCGTGGCAGCGGCGCTTTCCTTATCATAAGGCGTAAGCTTGTACAGTTTGTCGCGGTAGTCAGTGACGCCGGCGGGCACAGCGGCGATACTGCCCACCTGGGGGCGCAGCGCCAGCAGGTCGGTCAATGTGCGGCGCAGCTCGTCGCCATCGTTGATGCCGCGGCAGAGAACCAGCTGACAATTCAGCTCGATGCCGCCGGTAGCCAGCTTGGGCAGGTATTTTAATACCTCGC
>OOAO01002626.1_pt1 | contig 11398 bp, 8 predicted proteins | sample 1671821 | NCBI WGS metagenome assembly OOAO01 (sample SAMN06348196, study PRJEB24527) | human gut metagenome | biome: human gut; feature: ankylosing spondylitis patient; material: feces | host: Homo sapiens | place: China | collected 2015-10 | reverse complement strand
CGAAATGGCACATAGCGAAACCGGAATCGACATTCATCCGGGAGCCGCCATAGGCGGTTATTTCACGATAGACCATGGCACAGGTGTGGTAATCGGTGAAACCTGCATTATCGGCAATAACGTAAAACTATATCAGGGTGTAACCCTCGGAGCCAAAAGCTTCCCGCTGGACGAAGACGGCAAACCCATCAAAGGCATTCCCCGCCACCCCATATTGGAAGATAATGTCATCGTGTATTCCAATGCCACTATCTTGGGGCGCATCACCATCGGAAAAGACGCTACCGTAGGCGGCAACATCTGGGTAACGGAGGATGTACCTGCAGGCGCAAGAATCGTACAAACCAAAGCAAAGAAATGAACGGCTGCAAAGCATAAAAGAAAGTTGTAAATAGTAAATCGTAAAATAGAAAATAAATAGATGAGCGAACAATCATTTGAAATGATTGCCAAAACTTTCCAGGGACTGGAAGAAACATTGGCACAAGAATTGACCTCTTTAGGAGCAAACGAGATACAGATAGGACGTCGTATGGTATCATTCTGTGGAGATAAGGAAATGATGTATAAGGCGAACTTCTGCCTGCGAACAGCCATCCGCATCCTGAAGCCTATCAAACAGTTTGTAGCAAAAAATGCCGATGAGGTGTACGAGCAGATCAAGGCAATCCACTGGGAAGACTATCTGGATGTTGACAAAACTTTCGCAGTGGACGCAGTTGTGTTCAGCGAGGAATTCCGTCATTCAAAGTTTGTTTCCTATAAAGTAAAAGACGCCATTGCGGACTATTTCCGGGATGCCTATAACAAACGCCCGTCCGTACGCATCAACAAGCCCGACGTACTGCTGAACATTCACATTGCCGAAACCAAGTGTACCCTTTCTCTCGATTCATCCGGCGAGTCTTTGCATCGTCGCGGCTATCGCCAGGAGGCAGTAGAAGCTCCGTTGAACGAAGTTCTGGCGGCCGGCATGATATTAATGAGCGGTTGGCGTGGAGAATGCGACCTGATAGACCCCATGTGCGGTTCGGGTACGATACCCATTGAAGCGGCCCTGATAGCCCGAAATATCGCACCGGGCGTATTCCGTAAGGAATTTGCCTTCGAAAAGTGGATTGATTTCGACCAGGAACTGTTTGATAAGATTTATAATGACGACAGCCAGGAACGTGAATTCGCTCATAAGATATACGGATACGACAACAATCCGAAAGCCAACGAAATCGCTACCCACAACATAAAAGCGGCAGGCGTGTCCAAAGACGTGACACTGAAACTGCAACCTTTCCAACAGTTTGAACAGCCTAAGGAAAAGGCGGTTATCATTACCAACCCGCCGTATGGGGAGCGTATATCAACGAACGACCTTTTAGGCCTATACTCCATGATTGGCGAACGGCTGAAACATGCCTTTACAGGAAACACCGCATGGATACTTTCTTACCGTGAAGAGTGTTTCGATCAAATCGGATTGAAACCTACCGCCAAGATACCTTTGTTCAACGGCGCATTGGAATGTGAGTTCCGCAAATATGAAATCTTCGACGGAAAATACAAAGAGTACAAAAAGCAGGAAAGCGAAGAAGGCGATAAAGAGTACAGACCTTACGCATCGAGAGAGAGAAGAGAGTTTAAGCCCGGAGAGAAGAGGGAATTTAAACCGAGAGAACGAAGAGACTTCAAATCGGATGACAAACGGGAGTTCAAGCCTCGTGAATACAGAAAACCGGCAGACGGCGAATGGAAACCGAAGCGGGAATTCAACAGAGAGCGAGAGTTTAATAAAGATCGTAAACCGAGAGAGTTTCGGAAACGGGACAACGAACATAACAACGACTGATACCGCTAACACAAGAAGCTATGATAAAGAGAATCGGTAAAGCAATCATGGTGTTGCTACTGACAACACCCGCTTTATTATCAATGGAGCTTATGGCACAAGACTTGAAAAAGCCTACCCTGGAAGACCTTCTTCCCGGGGGCGCAACCTATCGTATCGCTGAAAATTTACCGGGTTTGCAGTGGTGGGGTGATATATGTATCAAGCCCGGCATCGATTCATTGTTTGCCGTCAACCCCAAAAACGGAAAGGAGACATTGCTCACGACCCGGGAAAAGGTAAATCAAGTGCTCGGCTCACTGATAACTCCTACGGAAACAACCGCCACACCCAGCCATAAGGGAAGCAAAGTACAGCATTTCTACAATACCGAGTTCCCGTGGCCGGACAAGCCGTATATGCTTATCAAGCTGCCTGCGAGATACATCGTTTATGACTTTGAGAAAGATGAATTCGTCAAAGGCCTGCCGCAGGCCGGAGAGAGAAACGGCGCCAACATTGACTATACCCCGGAAGGCGGGCACATAGCTTATACCGTAAAGAATAATCTCTTTGTGGACAACAAAGCCGTCACCAAAGAACCCGAAGGAATTGTGTGCGGACAAAGCGTACACCGCAATGAATTCGGAATCGGCAAGGGTACTTTCTGGAGCCCCCAAGGAAACCTGCTGGCCTTTTACCGCATGAACGAAAGCATGGTAACTCCCTATCCGCTGGTGGATATTACTCCCAGAATAGCTTTAGTGGACAAGATACGTTACCCGATGGCAGGAATGCTCAGCCATCAGGTTACCGTAGGCATCTATAATCCGGACACTCAAAAGACCGTTTATTTGAATACCGGTGACCCTACCAACCGTTATTTCACCAACATCAGCTGGGCGCCCGACGGAAAGAGCCTTTATCTCATAGAGCTGAACCGCGATCAGAACCATGCAAAACTTTGCCGATACAACAGCGAAACCGGAGAGCTGATGTCCACCCTTATCGAGGAAACGCACTCCAAATATGTAGAGCCTCAACAACCTATCCTGTTCCTGCCCTGGGATCATACCCAGTTTATCTACCAGAGCCAGAAAGACGGCTACAACCATCTGTATCTCTACAATACGGACGGCAAGCTTATCAAGCAACTGACAAAAGGAGACTGGCTGGTGCAGGACGTTTTAGGGTTCAACGCCAAAAAGAAAGAGGTCATCATCGCTTCCACCGAGCTATCTCCCTTGCAGAGTAATTTATATAAAGTAAATGTAAATACGAACAAACGTACCCCATTGGACAATAGCGAGGGGGTACACAACGGAATACTTTCCGCTTCGGGCAATTATATCATCGACCGGTATTCCACTCCGGATACTCCCCGCCAGATAGAGATAGTCAACACCCAAAACAGGAAAGGCATCTCCCTGCTGACCGCGAAGAATCCTTATGAAGGCTTCACCATGCCTGCCATAGAAACAGGTACGATAAAGGCGGCCGACGGCAAGACCGACTTATATTACCGCCTTGTCAAGCCCGCCGACTTCGACCCGAACAAGAAATATCCCGCAATCGTCTACGTATATGGCGGTCCCCATGCCCAGATGATTACCAACGGCTGGATGAACGGCGCGCGCGGCTGGGACATCTATATGGCCAACAAAGGTTATATCATGTTCACGCTCGACAACCGCGGCAGCAGCAACCGTGGACTGGAATTCGAGAACGTCACCTTCAGACATTTAGGCGTTGAAGAGGGCAAGGACCAAGTAAAAGGAGTGGACTACCTGAAAAGCCTGCCTTATGTGGACGGTAACCGCATCGGCGTGCACGGCTGGAGCTTCGGCGGACATATGACTACCGCCCTCATGCTCCGTTATCCGGAAATTTTCAAAGTCGGCGTGGCCGGCGGACCGGTCATCGACTGGAAGTACTATGAAATAATGTATGGCGAACGCTATATGGATACCCCTCAGGCAAACCCCGAAGGTTATGAACAATGCGATTTGAAGAACCTCGCAGGGCAACTGAAAGGACACCTGCTTATCATCCACGATGACCACGACGATACATGCGTACCCCAACATACGCTTTCTTTCATGAAAGCCTGTGTGGATGCACGCACCTATCCCGATCTGTTTATCTATCCCGGACATAAGCACAACGTCTTGGGACGTGACCGTGTACATCTGCACGAGAAGATAACCCGATATTTCGAGGATTATTTATAAACCGGACGCATTTTCAACAGTAAACAATTAAACGTATCTATAAAATGAAAGTATTATTGCTTGGCTCAGGTGGCCGCGAACACGCTTTGGCTTGGAAGATTGCACAAAGCCCCAAAATAGAAAAACTGTATATCGCTCCCGGCAACGCGGGAACAAGCGCAGTGGGCGAGAATGTAGACATCAAAGCTACTGATTTCCCCGCTCTCAAGGCTTTTGCCCTTGAGCATAAGATTGACATGATTGTAGTGGGTCCCGAAGATCCGCTGGTGCAAGGTATTTTCGATTGTTTCAAAGAAGATGCTGCTACCCGGCACATCGCCATTATCGGTCCTTCTGCAAAAGGCGCGCAGCTGGAAGGCAGCAAAGAATTCGCCAAAGAATTCATGCTGCGCCATAACATTCCCACCGCCCGCTACAAAAGCGTGACAGCCGAAACGCTGGAAGAAGGGCTTGCTTTTCTGGAAACCCTCACCGCCCCCTACGTATTGAAAGCCGACGGTCTGTGCGCAGGTAAAGGCGTATTGATTCTCCCGACACTGGAAGAAGCCCGGAAAGAGCTGAAAGAGATGCTCGGCGGTATGTTCGGCGATGCCAGCGCGACAGTGGTCATCGAGGAATTCCTTAGCGGAATAGAGTGCTCGGTTTTCGTGCTGAGCGACGGCGAGCATTATAAAGTATTGCCTGTGGCCAAAGACTATAAACGCATCGGAGAAGGCGACAAAGGACTGAATACCGGCGGTATGGGCAGCGTGACACCCGTTCCTTTCGCCAACGACGAATTTATGGCAAAAGTGCGCGAACGCATTATAGAGCCCACCATCAACGGCTTGCGCGAAGAAGGCATCCTGTACAAAGGTTTCATCTTCCTGGGACTTATCAATGTGCAGAACGAGCCCATGGTGATAGAATACAATGTCCGTATGGGAGACCCAGAGACGGAAAGCGTCATGCTGCGCATTAAGAGCGATATCGTGGAACTGTTTGAAGGCGTACACAAGGCAAACCTCGATACCAAGACAATGGAGCTCGACCCGCGTACGGCAGCTTGTGTAATGCTGGTCAGCGGCGGTTATCCCGAAGCGTACAAAAAAGGATATCCCATTACCGGCTTCAACCTCGCCGAGGCTACGGACAGCATCCTGTTCCATGCCGGTACCGCCGTAAAGGACGGCCAGACCGTCACCAACGGCGGTCGCGTGATAGCCGTTTGTTCCTATGGAGAAACAAAAGAAGAGGCTTTGGCTAAGAGTTACAAAGTAGCCGAAACGTTAAGTTTCGAGGGTAAATACTTCCGTCGCGACATCGGATTCGACCTTTAACAGTCAATGAGAAACCAAAGATTCCAAAATCGGGTTACGGCGGGACGCTTTACGCTTCCCGCCGCCATCCTTATATCAGTAACCTGCTGGATACTGAGCGCCATCCTATTACCCGATTTGGAAATACGAAAAGACGATTATCCCCTGTGGGACCTATTCCGTGATTCATGTATCCCGACCTGGGGCACCCGCCTTTTCAGCTTTATCCTATACTCCGTCATAGGATATTTTCTTATCGGGCTGAACAACGCGTTCGCCATCATCCGTATGCGGGCGTCCGTACAGACAGCCATTTATTTCCTGCTGGTTTCCGTCTGCCCTGCCATGCATATATTATATGCAGGAGATTTGGTGGCGGTCACTTTCCTCATAGCTCTGTATTTCCTGTTCAGAAGCTATCAGCAGGCCAAGCCCGCGAGCTATTTGTTCCATGCATTCGTATTCATGGGAATGGGAAGCCTGCTCTTCCCGCAACTGATGTTCTTCGTACCCGTATTTTGGATAGGCGCGTATAGCTTCCAGTCCCTGCACCCTAAAAGCTTTTTCGCTTCGCTCATCGGTTGGAGTGTACCTTATTGGTTCCTCTTAAGCTACACCTACCTGTCCGGACACATGGAATTATTCTATCAGCCGTTTCTGGAACTGGTGAATTTCCGCTCCATCCGATTCGGCTTCCGGCCTTGGGAATTGGCGACAATCGGATATATACTCCTTTTATATATAGTAAGTTCAAGCCACTGCTTAATTGCCGGCTATGAGGATAAGATACGTACGCGCAGTTATCTGCATTTCCTGATATTCCTGAATTTCTGCATCTTCGTCTATATAGGGTTACAACCGGCTCTATATCCTCATCTGTTCTCCCTGCTGTTAATCGGCACCAGCATTCTGATAGGACACTTATTCGTATTGACCAACAGCCGGAGCTCCAACCTGTTCTTTATCATTATGCTTGTCGGGTTATTTACTTTATTCGGATTCAATCTATGGACGCTTTTGCAGACACACTGATACAACTTCTGATTGACTGGGGATATGCAGGACTCTTTATCTCGGCCTTACTGGCGGGGGGTATCATTCCGTTCAGTTCCGAACTGGTGATGCTGGCGCTCGTCAAGGTAGGACTGAACCCCGCCGTTTGCGTCCTTGCCGCAACATTGGGAAATACGGTCGGCGGCATGACCTGCTACTACATGGGTCGGCTCGGCAAAACAGACTGGATAGAGAAATATTTCAAAGTAAAGAAGGAGAAGATTGACAAGATGCAGCGTTTTCTGCAAGGGAAAGGGGCTCTCATGGCTTTCTTCGCCTTCCTGCCTTTCGTGGGAGAGGCCATTGCCATAGCATTGGGATTTATGCGCAGCAACGTCATGCTGACCACTTCTTCCATGTTTGCGGGCAAACTGATACGATATATCGCCATGTTATTGGCCTTGCAAGGGGCATTGTCGGTGATGAGTGTTTAGCGGTTAGTGATTAATGTTTAGTGATTAGCGAGTATGGAACGGATTATAGAACGGACGGAAGACGGAAGCGCCACATTGTTTGTGCCGGAACTGAATGAGCATTATCATTCGGTAAAAGGAGCACGCACCGAATCGCAACATATCTTTATCGATATGGGGCTGAAAGCATCTGCCGCCATCCGCCCCCGCGTTTTGGAAATAGGATTCGGCACGGGACTTAACGCCCTGCTCACTTTGGAGAGTGCCGGACAAGAGAAAAGAGCCGTCCACTACACCGGCATCGAACTCTATCCCTTGTCGTGGGAAGAAGTCGATGTACTGAATTATAGCGACCATCCCTTGTTTAAGGAATTACACACGGCTCCATGGGATACAGATGTGAACATTACCCCTTATTTTACGTTACACAAAATACAAGGAGACGTAAATAAAGTGATTAGCGGTGAGCGGTTAAGGATTAGTGTTGAGCGATTAGGGATTAGCGATAAATTACCCATTAATCACTCATCACTAATCGCTAATCCCTATTTCGACCTTGTTTATTTCGACGCATTCGCCCCCGAAAAGCAGCCTGAGATGTGGAGTGAGGAGCTTTTCCGGAATATATATGCCTGCATGAACGCCAACGGCATACTGACCACCTACTGCGCCAAGGGCGTTATCCGCCGGCTTTTACAAGCCGTCGGGTTTACGGTGGAGCGGCTTCCCGGCCCGCCGGGCGGCAAACGTGAGATACTCCGAGCCACCAAAACAAAGGAATAAGCCGTCAGAAAGAAGATAAACAAAGCAACAGTTACCCTGAATTACACTTATAAAAGCCATAAATAAGATAGATGAAAAAGATATACTTTTTACTGCTCGCAACCATACTCATAGCTTCCTGCAAGCCCAAAAGCGGCCAAAGCGACAAAACCGGCGGCAAACCCGTCATTACCGTTACGCTCGAGCCTCTGCGATACTTCACCGAAGCCATTGCCGGCGACCGGTTCACAGTAGTCAGCATGGTTCCCAAAGGTACAAGTCCGGAAACCTACGACCCTACGCCGCAGCAGCTTGTAGACCTTGCCCGCAGTAAAGCCTATTTCCGCATCGGCTATATAGGCTTTGAACAAACATGGACAGATAAGCTGACAGACAACGCCCCGCACCTGCAATTCTTTGACATGTCGCAAGGCGTGGATTTGATTTACGACAATACCCACAGCCATCGGCATGCGGAAGACGGGAAGGAGCACCACCATGCCACCGGCGTAGAACCCCATATATGGAACTCCGCTACCAACGCCCAAATCATCGCGGGCAATATTCTGAGTGCGCTGTGCAGCATCGATAAAAGTAATGAAAGCGCTTACCTGGAACGCTATAATGCCCTCTGCCGCCAGATAGAGCATACCGACAGCCTCATACGGCAGACGCTCACCGCTCCCGGCGCAGACCACGCCTTTATGATTTACCACCCGGCGCTTTCCTATTTCGCCCGTGACTACGGCCTGCATCAGATTCCTATCGAAGCCGGCGGCAAAGAACCGTCACCCGCACATCTGAAGGCACTGATCGATACCTGCAAGAGCGAAAAAGTACATGTCATCTTCGTACAGCCGGAGTTCGACCGCCGCAACGCCGAAATCATCGCCAAACAAACCGGAACCCGGATTGTCGATATCAACCCCCTGTCCTACGATTGGGAAGCGGAAATGCTGAATACGGCGAAGGAGCTGAATTTAATGAAGAACTAACAATGAAACCTATTATTGAAATAAGAAACCTCAATGCCGGATACGACGGTCGCACAGTGCTTCGCGACGTAAACCTTACCGTTTACGACCGGGACTTTCTGGGCATTATCGGTCCGAACGGTGGCGGTAAGACCACTCTTATCAAATGCATTCTGGGATTGCTCAAACCCGTTTCCGGTGAAATAACTTTCACATCTCCCCGCACAACGGGCAATGCCCAACTCACTATGGGCTATCTGCCCCAATACAACAGCATAGACCGCAAGTTCCCTATCACCGTCGAAGAAGTTATTCTGTCGGGGCTCAGCAGTAAGAAATCGCTCACCTCGCGTTTCACCAAGGAACACAGGGAAAAAGCCCGTCAGGTCATTGCCCGCATGGGGCTGGAAGGGCTGGAAGAACGTGCTATCGGCGCACTGAGCGGCGGACAGCTTCAACGCGCGCTGCTGGGACGCGCCATAATCTCCGACCCCGAAGTGGTTATCCTCGACGAACCCAGCACCTATATCGATAAGCGTTTTGAAGCTCGCCTGTATCAGTTATTGGCCGAAATCAACAAAGATTGCGCCATCATACTCGTCAGCCACGACATAGGCACGGTATTGCAACAAGTAAAATCCATTGCCTGCGTCAACGAAACGCTGGATTATCATCCCGATACGGGCATTACCGGCGAATGGCTGGAACGTAACTTCAACTGCCCCATAGAGCTTCTGGGACATGGCACATTGCCGCATCGGATATTGGGCGAGCATCATCACCATTAGCATAAAGACAGAAAGTATCCGTGATACCGTCATACCGCCACAAGCCATAAGCACGCACAAAAAAGGCTGTGGCTTCCGGCAACCTATATCCGGTTAAACTGTTAGTTCACAGCGGTGAACACTTTGTTCCGATTGCAGAAAACAGTTTGTTTTCCGCCTATCAAACAGTTTGTTTCTTATAACGGAACACTTTGTTTCACCCTACGGAACAGTTTGTTTCCACACGGGAAACAGTTTGTTACAAGGTACAAAACAACTTGTCAGCAGTAAGCCGACAAAATACGGAAGCAGGGACAGCCATCACAGCATACCCGGCAAAGCCGTCCGGACAAGGACATTTTTGAAAAACCGCCCTGAACGGACGATACGGAAAGCTTTGTTTTTTCTGAAAATTCTCCCTATATCTCTAAACCAATCCTAATAATCCGCCTTATTGTCACTCATTTAGAACTGAAATCATTATCTTTGCGCCCGTCTATAATAAAAAACGAATTTCATCCGAATGAAACAGTACAAAACCGTAAACAACCTGATTGGTTGGATTACATTTATAATTGCAGCAACGGTTTATTGCATGACTATCGAGCCGACCGCAAGTTTTTGGGACTGCCCGGAGTTCATTACCACCGGCTATAAACTGGAAGTAGGACACCCGCCCGGCGCACCGTTCTTTATGTTAGTAGCCAATCTGTTTTCTCAGTTCGCTTCCGATGCCACCACCGTTGCCAAGATGGTGAACTACATGAGCGCGCTGATGAGCGGCGCTTGTATCCTGTTCTTATTCTGGAGTATCACTCACCTGGTACGCAAACTGGTCATCACCGATGAAAACAACATCACCAAAGGACAGCTGATTACCGTCATGGGCAGCGGTCTGGTAGGTGCATTGGCATATACATTCAGTGATACATTCTGGTTCAGCGCCGTAGAGGGTGAGGTATACGCCTTTTCCTCACTGTTTACGGCGGTGGTGTTCTGGCTGATACTGAAGTGGGAAGATGTAGCGGACGAGCCGCATTCCGACCGCTGGCTGATTCTTATCGCCTACCTCACCGGACTGAGTATCGGTGTTCACTTGCTGAACCTGCTCTGTCTCCCTGCCATCGTGCTGGTATACTACTATAAAAAAGTGCCCGATGCCAACGCAAAAGGCTCTCTGCTGGCGCTTCTCGCATCCATGGTGCTGGTAGCGGCCGTACTGTACGGTATCGTTCCGGGTATTGTAAAAGTGGGCGGCTGGTTCGAGCTGTTCTCCGTCAATACGCTCGGCATGTCGTTCAACAGCGGCGTCATCGTATATATCATCTTGCTGGCGGCCTGCCTTATCTGGGGTGTATACGAAAGCTACAATGAAAAGAGCAAGTCGCGTATGGCGCTCTCGTTCATACTGACCATAGCCATGTTGGGTATTCCTTTCTATGGTCATGGCAGCAGTTCCGTGATTATCGGCATCATCGTCATCGCGCTGTTATGGCTCTACCTCAAACCGGGTACGCAGGAGAAGATTAAAGAGAAATACCGTGTATCGGCGCGTACGCTGAACACATCTCTGTTGTGCACCATGATGATTGTCATCGGATATTCATCCTATGCGCTTATCGTAATCCGTTCCACCGCCAATACGCCGATGGACCAGAACTCACCGGAAGACATCTTCACGCTGGGCGAATATCTGGGACGCGAGCAATACGGTACACGACCGCTGTTCTACGGCCCGGCCTACTCCTCACAGGTAGCTCTGGACGTGAAAGACGGATATTGCGAACCGCGCATTTCCTACAACGGAACCAAATATATCCGCAAGGAGAAAGCCGCTGCCGACGAAAAGGACAGCTACATCGAAATTCCGGGACGTATCGAATACGAATACGCGCAGAATATGCTCTTCCCGCGCATGTACAGCAGCGCGCACACCAACCAATATCAAGCCTGGCAGGATATCAAAGGGTATGATGTGCCCTACGACAAATGCGGCGAAATGATTATGGTAACCATGCCCACGCAGTGGGAAAACATCAAGTTCTTCTTCTCCTACCAGCTCAACTGGATGTACTGGC
>OOAO01002625.1_pt1 | contig 11399 bp, 7 predicted proteins | sample 1671821 | NCBI WGS metagenome assembly OOAO01 (sample SAMN06348196, study PRJEB24527) | human gut metagenome | biome: human gut; feature: ankylosing spondylitis patient; material: feces | host: Homo sapiens | place: China | collected 2015-10 | reverse complement strand
CATGTGCTACGAGGGCGGCATCAAGAGCTTCGTCACCTATCTGGGCGAGAAGCGCGACCTCGAGGTGCTCCACCCCAACGTCATCTATCTCAAGGGTCAGACCGACCGGGGCATGGCAGAAATCGCCTTGCAGTATAATTCCAGCTACAATGAGCTGCTGCTGAGCTTCGCCAACAATGTCAACACCCCCGACGGCGGCACCCACGAAGAGGGCTTCCGCAGCAGCCTCACCCGAGTATTCAACGATTATGGCCGCAGCCACGGTCTGCTGAAGGACAAGGACGAGAACCTTTCCGGCGCTGACGTCCGTGAGGGCCTCATCTGCGTTATCTCCGTCAAGCTGCAGGAGGCCGAGTTCGAGGGCCAGACCAAGGCAAAGCTGGGCAATACGGAAATTCGAACCCTCGTCTCCAACATGGTCTACTCCAAGCTGATGGAGTTCTTCGAGGAGAACCCCGGCGTGGCCAAGGCCATCTTCGAAAAGGCCACCCAGGCCGCCCGTGCCCGCGCTGCCGCCAAGAAGGCCCGTGAGCTGGTGCGCCGCAAGAGCGCCCTCGAGACCAGCCGGATGCCCGGCAAGCTGGCAGACTGCCGCGAAAAAGACCCCACCCGCACTGAGATCTTCATCGTCGAGGGTGATTCTGCAGGCGGCTCGGCCAAGATGGGCCGTGACTCGGCCATTCAGGCCATCCTCCCCCTGTGGGGCAAGATGCTCAACGTCGAAAAGGCCCGCGCCGACCGCATCTACGGCAACGACAAGCTGATGCCTGTCGTGCTGGCACTGGGCTGCGGCATCGGCGACGAGTTCGATATTTCCAAGCTGCGGTATGACAAAGTGTTCATCATGGCCGATGCCGATGTCGACGGTTCTCACATCTGCACCCTGATGCTCACCTTCTTCTTCCGCTATATGCGCCCCCTCATCGAGCAGGGCCATGTCTATGTGGCACAGCCCCCGCTGTTCAAGGTGCAGAAGGGCAGCACCATCAAATACGCTTACAACGACGCCGAAATGGCCCTGCTCTCGCAGGAGATGCCCGGCGCGAAGATAAACCGCTATAAGGGCCTTGGCGAGATGAACCCGGAGCAGCTCTGGGAGACCACCATGAACCCCGAGAACCGCGTCATCGTCCGCATCACCATCGAGGATGCCGAGAAGGCCGATGAGGCGTTCACCATCCTGATGGGCGATCAGGTGGAGCCCCGCCGCCGCTTTATCGAGACCAACGCCCAGTACGCAAAGCTCGACGTGTAATTGGAGGAAACAATGGAAGAAGATTATGTGATGATACCGGGCAGCGGTACCAAGATGATCATCCGGGACGTCAAGAAAGAGATCGAAACGGCGTTTCTGGATTACTCCATGTCGGTCATCGTGGCCCGCGCCCTGCCGGATGTGCGTGACGGCCTGAAGCCCGTCCACCGCCGCATCCTCTACACCATGCACGAACGCGGCAACGACCCCAGTCATCCCTACCGCAAGTCGGCGGATACCGTCGGTGCGGTGCTGGGCTCTTACCACCCCCACGGCGACGCCTCCGTCTACGACGCCATGGTCCGTCTGGCACAGGATTTCTCCCTGCGCTACCCGCTGGTGGATGGTCAGGGTAACTTTGGTTCGGTCGATGGCGACCCCCCGGCTGCTTACCGTTACACCGAGGCCCGCATGAGCCGCATGGCGGTCGAGATGCTGACCGACATCGACAAGGACACCATCAACTGGGACCCCAACTTCGACGAGACGAAGAAAGAGCCCAGCGTCCTGCCCTGCCGCTTCCCCAACCTGCTGGTCAACGGCAGTCAGGGCATCGCCGTCGGTATGGCCACCAACATACCGCCCCACAACCTCAGTGAGGTCATCGACGGCTGCGTGGCCTATATCGAGGACCCTGACATCGATCTGCCCGGCCTGATGGAGCACATCAAGGGACCGGACTTCCCCACTGCCGGTATCATCATGGGCCGAAGCGGCATCCGCGCCGCCTACGCCACCGGCCGCGGCAAAATTACTCTGCGGGGCCGTGCCACCATCGAAGAGACCAAGAATGGCCGTACCCAGATCATCATTACGGAAATTCCGTATATGGTCAACAAGGCCCGTCTTATCGAGAACATGGCCGACCTCGTGAAGGAAAAGCGCATCGAGGGCATCACCGGCCTGAACGATGAGACCAACCGCAAGGGTATGCGCATCGTGGTGGACATCCGCAAGGACGCCAACGCACAGGTCATCCTGAACCAGCTGTACCAGTACACCCAGCTGCAGGATACCGTGGGCGTCATCATGCTGGCCATCGACCACAAGGTGCCGAAGGTCATGACCCTGAAACAGATGATACAGAAGTACGTCGAGTTCCAGGATGAAGTCGTCCGTCGCCGCACTCAGTATGATTTGAAGAAGGCCAAGGAGCGCGCCCACATCCTCGAGGGTCTGAAAAAGGCCACCGACATCGTGGATGAGCTCATCGCTACCATCCGCGCCTGCAAGGGCGGCATGGCCGAGGCAAAGGCCGCTATCATGGAGCAGTTCGGCTTCGATGACCCGCAGGCCGACGCTATCGTCAAGCTGCAGCTGGGCCGTCTGGCTGGTCTTGAAATCCTCAAGATCGAGGAAGAGCTGTCCGGCTTGCAGGCAAAAATCAAGGATTGGGAGGACATCCTCGCCAACGACGCCCGTGTTCTGGAAATCGTCAAGAATGAGCTGCTGGACATGAAGAAGCGCTTCGGCGACGAGCGCCGCACAGAGATACAGTCCGTCACCGGCGAAGTGGACATCGAAGACCTCATCGCTGAGGAACAGTGCGTCTACACCCTCACCGAGGCCGGCTATATCAAGCGCCAGCTCAAGGCCACCTATCAGGCCCAGAAGCGCGGCGGCCGCGGCATTTCCGGCATGACCCGGAAGGAAGAGGACATCGTGCAGGAGATGTTCGTGGGCTCTACCCATGATTATGTCCTGTTCGTCACCGACAAGGGCCGCCTCTTCCGCATCAAGGGCTACACCATCGCCGAGGGCAGCCGCACCAGCAAGGGCAGCAACATCGTCAACCTGCTGCAGCTGGCCGAGGGCGAAAAGGTCACCAACATGCTCTGCTACCCCAAAGACGAGGACAACAAGGGCGGTTTCGTCACCATGGTCACCAAGCAGGGCCTCATCAAGCGCACCCCGCTGGAGCAGTACGCCAACATCCGCAAGACGGGCCTCATCGGCATTGCGCTCAACGAGGGCGACGCGCTGGCATGGACCCGCCTGACCACCGGCAATGATATGCTCATCGTGGCTACCCGCAACGGTCAGGCCATCCGCTTCAACGAGGCCGATGCCCGTCCGATGGGCCGCAGCGGCCACGGCGTCCGCGCCATCAAGCTGGCCGAGGGCGACGAGGTCGTCGGCGTCTGCATCTGCCGCGAGGGCGGCACGGTGCTCACCGTCACCGAAAACGGCAAGGGCCGGCGCTCTGACATCGACACCTACCGTATCACCGCCCGCGGCGGCAAGGGCATCCGCAACTACGACGCCTCCAAGGACAAGGTGGCAGCCGTCAAGATCGTGGATGACATCGACGATGTGCTGCTGAGCAGTCAGGAGGGCATCATCATCCGCCTGCACGCCAACGAGATCCCCGTCCAGAGCCGCTACGGCTCCGGTGTCCGGGTCATGCGTCTGGGCGAGAACGATAAGGTGATGGTGCTGGCCCGCACCGACCACGACGACGAGGCACAGACCGAGAGCATCGAGGCCGACACTGAGGACGAGCCCACTGCCGAGCAGCTGGCGGAGATGGAAGCAGCCGATGAGGCATCGGCCGCCGAAGCTCCCGAGGCTGACACCGGCGACGAGGAATAAACCTCATTTCCACACATAAACTGACCCTGCGGGGGAGTACACGCTTTCTGCGGTGCTCTCCCGCAGGTTTTTGCAAAAAATCACGGTTATACTGGACAAATCCGCTGTTTGTGTGGTACTATAGCCGGACAACAAGAAAGATCCTCATGGGGGAGTAGCAGGCGCTGTTTTGCAGGCAGCGCAGCAAGTCAACACAATGACGGCCCGGGCGGCTGTCTGGCTTGCTTTCATTTGCGAGACTCATGTGCTTTGGTGCGAGTACCACGCCCATTCCACATCGAGTCAGTTTGTAAAAATCCGACCCGGAATTGGCGAAATGCGCGCCGATCCCGGGTCTTTTGTCTGCCCACCAATTCCGGTCAAATCAGGAGGCATCGTTATGGAATGGAGTTTTTTGTTTTTCTTCAACAGCGCCCTGCTGGGCGTGGGCCTTGCCATGGATGCGTTTTCCGTCTCGATGGCAAACGGTCTGCATGACCCGCAGATGTCCCGCCGCAGGGGCGTCCAGATCGCAGGCACCTTCGCCATCTTTCAGGCTGTCATGCCCATGACGGGCTGGGTCTGCGTCCACACCATCGTGGAGCTGTTCTCTTCGTTTGAAAAGTTCATCCCCTGGATCGCCCTCATCCTGCTGGGCTATATCGGCGGTAAAATGCTCATCGAGGGCATCAAGGGCGAAGAGGCCGAGGAAGCCGCTGAGCTGAGCGCGGGCGCACTCTTCATGCAGGGCGTCGCCACCAGCATCGACGCGCTGTCGGTGGGCTTCACCATCTCGGAGTACGGCTGGTTCATGGCGCTGGTCTGCTCCCTCATCGTGGCGATCGTCACCTTCTTCATCTGTGAAGCCGGCCTTGCCATCGGCAAAAAGTTCGGCACCAAACTCTCCGGCAAAGCCTCCGTCCTCGGCGGCGTCATCCTCATCGGCATCGGTCTGGAGATCTTCATCTCCGGCATCATGGGCTGAGAAAAACAGCAGCGCCCCTGCACATTTGTGCAGAGGCGCTTTTTTTTATGCCCGAGGGAAGCACCCGCCGGGGCAGGGAGGAAGTTTGCCGTATTTTATTGCATATTGCCGCAAAATAGAGGATTTTAAGCCCGAAATTTCGCTGTTTTTCCCTATTGCCAAGACTGTAGGGGGGGGGGGGTATAATAAAAAATGAGAAATACCCTCAACAAAGAAGTGCAAAAAGCACAAGAAAACGTAGAAAAAGAAAGGAGATCACAAGGTTGACTTTTTGAAATTATCGGTTGTTCCCGCTGCGACTATTTTTTGACGGAATTGATGAGATGAGCGATTAACTAATCTATTTATGACGGGAAGGTTTTATGCAGTTAAATGTAACAACTGACTATGCAATCAGGATGACACTATTTCTTGCAATCCTTGGAACGCCTATGGGGAGTGAGGATATCAGCAAGCAGATGGGAATCCCGAAACAAATGATTGCTCAGATCGCAAAGCCTCTGCGCGATGCGGGGATCATTGCGACAAAGCGCGGCGTTGGCGGAGGCTTTAGTTTAAACCGAAAACCGGAAGACATCAGTTTGGCTGATATATTCAATGCGGTGGAAGGAACTACCAGGATCAACCGTTGCTTGGAAGAAGATTGCTTCTGCTCGCGGCATGCAACGGAGACATGCCCGGTCAGAAAGTTCTATAAGGAGATGCAGACATTTATGGATGAAGCGTTTTCCGGTAAGACAATTGCGTCTTTGATGTAGTCTGCTGTGTATGCAGCATGAGATTCTGAAACAGAATGCGGAGGAAGCAGTTCCACCCACCTCTCAGAGTGCGGAAACACGGTTGCGTGTTCTGAGAAGTGTTGTATAGTGTAAAAACCACAAAAAAACGTAAAAAAGAAAGGAGATTACCACGATGAAGAAGAACAACGCATTCCGCCGGGCAGCAGCTCTGATAGCAGTGTTGAGTATTACGGTGTCTCTGGCGGCTCCGGCCTTTGCAGATACCTACTACATCGACTACGGCGATATTACCATCACCAAAAATGAGGATGGCAGCCAGACCATCGAACAGGGCGGAGAGAAATGGAAGGACAAGGCCGGGGAGGAGACCATTATCACCACCTCTAATACGGTCATCACCACGCTGGAGAGCGACCTGGAAGGCCCCGCAGCAGAGGACACCGGCTTTGGCCCTGTGGCGGAGGACAACTACCAGCCGGCCCAGCCGGAGGACGCTGAGAAGCCGGAAGGCGCAGACCAGCCGGAGAGCGCCGAGGAAGCGAAAAGCGCCGACCAGCATGAAAGCGCTGAGCAGGATCAGCCCCAGCAGGCAGCCCCGGCTGCTGCCCCTGCAGGCGCTACTCCGGTGAACCCAAAGGATGATGGCTTTTGGGGCAACACCATTACGGTGATCAACAACATTGCCGATAAGGTGCTGAACCTCACCCTGAAAGACGTAAAGATCGATGTGAGCGACACCGGAAACGAAGGTCGTCCTTCTAGAACAGGAAAGGCTGCCCTGAGCGTTCAGGGAAAGGGCAATGTGGAGATCGAGCTGGACGGCGATAACGAACTGAAAAGCGGCACTCAGAGTGCGGGCCTTGAAAAAACCTCCACAGGCACGCTGACCCTGAAGGACGATAATAACGAAGCCGGCAGCCTGACGGCCACCGGTGGGTTTAATAGTGCCGGCATCGGCGGCGGTTACCTTGGCGACGGCAAAAACATCACCATCACCGGCGGCACAGTGAACGCTACCGGTAACGAGGATGGTGCCGGCATCGGCGGCGGCAGCTCCGGCAGCGGCGAAAACATCACCATCAACGACGGCAAGGTGACCGCTACCGGTGGCAGTTATGCTGCTGGCATCGGCGGCGGCAGCGTCGGCGCTTGGGGCGGTGACGCCGGCAGCGGCAAAAACATCACCATCAACGGCGGCACGGTGAACGCTACCGGCACCGATGGTGGTGCTGGCATCGGCGGCGGTGAGAACGGCAACGGCGAAGACATCACCATCAACGGCGGCAAGGTAAACGCTTCCGGTGCCTACGGTGGTGCCGGCATCGGCGGCGGTGTCAATGGCATCGGCAGCAAGGTCACCGTGAGCGGAGCCGCTCAGGTGACGGCGACGGCGACCGGCAGCGGCCCTGACTGGTCCGGTGTCGGCACCGGTGCTACCATCGGTAACGGCGGCAGTAAGACGCCGGATGGACCTGTCGACGGCAAGGAGATCCAGGCAGACATCAGCCACCTGACCACCGGCTACATCCACCACATCATCTACAACCCGGACCTGGACTCGGACGGCAAACCGGACGGCATCCTGAAGGAGTGGTGGGAGTTTGCGCTCCCCAAGCCCATCCCGGACGGGGAGAGCCTGGACCTCCATGTGGAGACGCTGAAGGGCGCCCCCTTGCTTTTTAACACCCGGCAGCAGGGCAGCACCCTGCGGGTGACGACCGACAATCTGTCCGCCCGGCTCCACGGAACCCGGCAGGCGCTGGAGACCCTGCAGGAGCAGGGGGTGGAGCAGATCCAGTTTGTTACCACCCTCAAAACGACCACCCTGTCGGTGGAAGAGCTGCTGGCAGAGGGTGGCAGCTGGTTTGCTCTGGAGCACGACGGCCTTGCGAGCCGGCAGCTGAGCGCAGCTCAGGCCGAGAGCCTGAAGTGCCAGATGCGCTAAAAAATACAGACCCCTTACAGGGGCCGCCTTGGGGAACCACCCGGGGCGGCCTCTTTTTTGTATCATGAAAACCACCCGCTAGGCGAGTGGCTCAGTTGTTCCCCATGGAACATCATTCAAAATAATCCGCGTATTCCTCGGTGAGCTTGGAGCCCAGACGGCGGATGCCGCCGTAAAGATGGCGTTCCACCAGCGGCTCAAAGGCCGCGAGGTCGCACCGCTCGATGGCGTCGATGAGATTGTGGTGGTCGGCCACCACCTCGGCGAGCCCGCCGGTGGTCAGAGTGTCCAGCATCCGGAAGCGGCTGTAGTCGGCGTGGGCGTTCTGCAGCGTCCGCCAGAGGTACATCTTGCCCATGGCGGAGAACCACGTCTCGTGGAGCCGGGTGTCAGCCTCGTAGAGACGGTTGAAGTCCAGCGTTTCGGCCTTGGCCAGCTCGTCGTAGGCGGCGGCACGCTGGCGGATGAGGGCGCGGTGCTCCGGTGTGCAGTGGGGCGCAAAGTCCCGCAGGACCCGGGCCTCTACCGCGATGCGCTCATAGATCAGCTCGTCCACGATGTCCCGGTTCAGCCGGGTGACGGTGGTGCCTTTGTACGGCACGATCTTCACCAGCCCGTTCTCCTGTAACCGCTGCAGCACCACCCGGATGAGGGAGCGGGGCGCGCCGAACCGGGTGCAGAGCGGGTTTTCGCTCAGCGAACAGCCGGGCCGGAGGGTCAAATCGATGATCTCCCGCTCGAGGACGGCGTATATTTCAGAATCTGTTTTATACTGTTGTTCCATTGTCGTTTTCCTGTCTGATGCCCCAAGCGGGCCATATCCCGGGGACCGGGAGGCGGAAGTCCATTACCTTTCCGGTGTCGGGATGAATGAAGCGGAGCCGTGCGCTCTGAAGTGCAATGTCTCCCTTGATGCGGCTGCCGTATTTGCCGTCGCCCCAGAGCGGGTGGCGGCGGGACGCGAACTGCACCCGTATCTGGTGGGTGCGCCCGGTGTGGAGGGTGATGTCCGCAAGGCTGGTGCTGCCGTCCGGGGCGTAGGCAGAAATGCGATATTCCAGCACAGCCTCCTTCACGCCCTTGCGCGGACGGCTCACCGGAAAAACACGGCCTTTCCGGCTGTCCTTGAATAAGTAGTCCCGCAGGACGCCTTCGGCGGGCAGCTTTTCGTCCGGCCCGCCTGCGATGAGGGCGCGGTATTGTTTCACAAAAGGCGGAGCGGCCAGCGTACCGGCGTCAGGCTTGGCCCGGCCATCCTGTTCGGCATAAAACTGCTGGCTCTGCGTTACCTGGCGGCTGAGGGCGGCGGCTGTCTGCGGGGTCTTCGCGTAGACCATCAGACCCGACACGCCGGTGTCCAGCCGGTGAATGACGCCCACATAGGCGTCGGGCCTGTCCCAGAGCTTCCGAAGGGCGGCGGGTACGCCGTCCTCGCTGGAAAGCCCGGCGGGCTTGTCCACCACCACGAGGGCTGTATCTTCGTAGAGTATCACAGCCTGCCCTCGTCCACCAGCGCCTTGAGCTTGAGCACGCCCGCGATGGTCTTGCCGTCCTTGATCTCGCCGTTCATGACCATCTCGTAGGCTTTTGCCAGCGGGATGCGGTCGGGCGTCAGGAACTCGTCGTCGTCCAGATGCATCTGGGTGGTGTGCAGGCCGGTGGCCACCCACATATAGATGATCTCGGTGTCGTAGCCCACCGTGGGGTAGAACTCGCCCAGCGGGGTGTAGTGGTCGGCGGTCAGGCCGCACTCTTCGCCCAGCTCCCGCTTGGCGGCTTCAAAGGGGTCTTCGCCCTTTTCCAGCTTGCCGGCGGGCAGCTCCCACAGCTCCTGCTGCATGGCGTAGCGGAACTGGCGCACCATGCAGAGGGTGCCGTCCTCAAAATACGGTACGATGCAGGCCCCGCCGTGGTGGTGGACCACCTCCCGGATAGAAGTCTCACCGTTTTCCAGCAGAGCCACGTCTTTGGTCAGCGTGACCACCCGGCCCTCAAAGAGAACTTCGCTCGAGAGTGTCTTTTCAAAATGTGCAGCATCCATCGTTTTGTGCCTGTCCTTCCCTGCGCTGTGCAGCGCATGATACTATAGATAAAGTTTACGGCAGAATCTGTACAAATGTCAATTATAAATTTAGAATTTTGTAAGAAAAAGCCTCATGGATACTGGATTTTGGAGCATAACACCATCATGGATGCAGCAAAGGACACATCTGTAAAAAAGCACTAAAAAATTTCTGGAATTTTTGTTGTGTTTTTACAGTCGGTTTGCGTTGCCTTTACCGGCGGAATTTGCTATTATATTAGATGAGCAATAGTGCCTTCATGGGGTTCTCCGGCCCCGGGCAGGGCTATTGCCCTTGATGAGCGTGTGCTTTTGTGGAGTTCTCCGGCTCCGGCGAAGTGCGGCGCTTATCAGTTGAGCAATACGTTTTTCAAAGGAGTTCTCCGGCTCCGGTAAAAAGACGTTTGCCCCGCGCAGAAGGTACCAAATTCTGAATGGAGGAAGAAAAATGCCTAGAGCAAAGCAAACCATGGATGGCAATACCGCTGCCGCTCATGTAGCATATGCCTACACGGACGTGGCTGCCATCTACCCCATTACCCCCTCTTCTCCGATGGCTGACTCTGTGGACCAGTGGTCCGCTCAGGGCCAGAAGAACATCTTCGGCAACCAGGTCAAGGTCGTCGAGATGGAGTCTGAGGCAGGCGCTGCAGGCGCTGTGCACGGCTCTCTGGGTGCAGGTGCTGTTACCACCACCTTCACCGCTTCTCAGGGCCTGCTGCTGATGATCCCCAACATGTACAAGATCGCTGCTGAGCAGCTGCCCTGCGTGTTCGATGTTTCTGCACGTACCGTTGCTACCCAGTCCCTGAACATCTTCGGTGATCACAGCGACGTTATGGCATGCCGCCAGACCGGCTTCGCAATGCTGGTCGAGAGCAGCGTGCAGGAAGTCATGGACCTGTCCCCTGTTGCCCATCTGGCAGCAATCGAGGGCAAAGTCCCCTTCCTGAACTTCTTCGACGGCTTCCGTACTTCTCACGAGTACCAGAAAATCGAGAAGTGGGACTACGCCGACCTGAAGGAAATGTGCAACATGGAGGCTGTCGAGGAGTTCCGTGCAAAGGCTCTGAACCCCGAGCACCCCAAGATGCGCGGTTCCCACGAGAACGGCGACGTGTTCTTCCAGCATCGTGAGGCCTGCAACTCTGTCTACGACGCACTGCCCGCAGTCGTCGAGAAGTACATGGCCAAGATCAACGAGAAGCTGGGCACCAACTACGACCTGTTCAACTACTACGGCGCACCCGATGCCGATCGCGTCATGATCGCTATGGGTTCTGTCTGCGACGTTGCTGACGAGGTCATCGATTACCTGAACGCTAAGGGCGAGAAGGTCGGTATCGTCAAGGTCCGCCTGTACCGTCCCTGGGTGTCCTCCGCTCTGCTGAAGGTCCTGCCTGCTACCGCTAAGAAGGTCGCAGTTCTGGACCGCACCAAGGAGCCCGGCTCTCTGGGCGAGCCCCTGTACCTGGATGTCGCAGCTACCCTGCGTGAGGCTGGCAAGAATGATGTCATCCTGACCGGCGGCCGTTACGGTCTGGGCAGCAAGGACACTCCCCCGTCCTCCATCTTCGCTCTGTTCAAGGAGCTGGAGAAGGATCAGCCGAAGGAGCGCTTCACCCTCGGCATCACCGATGATGTCACCGGCCTGTCTCTGCCTGAGGTCAAGCCCGCTCCCATCACCGCAGCAGCTGGCACCAAGGAGTGCAAGTTCTGGGGTCTGGGCGGCGACGGTACCGTCGGTGCTAACAAGAACTCCGTCAAGATCATCGGCGACCACACTGATAAGTATGTTCAGGCATACTTCCAGTATGACTCCAAGAAGACCGGCGGCGTGA
>OOAO01002623.1_pt1 | contig 11405 bp, 8 predicted proteins | sample 1671821 | NCBI WGS metagenome assembly OOAO01 (sample SAMN06348196, study PRJEB24527) | human gut metagenome | biome: human gut; feature: ankylosing spondylitis patient; material: feces | host: Homo sapiens | place: China | collected 2015-10 | reverse complement strand
TTTGCTCAATAAAGAAGGTTTCCAGCTGAATGTACTCGATATTCTGGCTCATAACGATGATGCGCTGGAGAAGTATCATTTACTGTATAATGAATGGAAGCTGCTCGACCGTGAACTGTCCGAGCTGACGGCACTTGCCGAGCAAAGCCGGACGGATGAGGACTATCTTCGTTTCCAGCTGGAACAACTGGAGGAAGCTCATCTGGTGGAAGGGGAGCAGAGTGAACTGGAGCAGGAGGCGGAAACTCTGAGTCATGCTGAGGAGATCAAAGCAGGGCTTTACCGCATCGAACAGTCTTTTTTCTCGGACGAAGGCGGACTGCTTTCTTTCCTGAAAGATAATCTGAATACGCTGAATAATCTGAAAAAGGTGTATCAGCCTGCCGGAGAACTGAGCGACCGCATGGAAAGTGCCTACATCGAACTGAAAGATATTTCGCAGGAAGTCTCAGCGCAGGGAGAATCCATCGAGTTTAATCCTACCCGTCTGGACGAAGTGAACGATCGTCTGAATCTGATTTACTCCCTGCAACAGAAGCATCGGGTGCAGACGCTTGAAGAATTGATGGCTTTGGCAGACCAATATCGCACTAAGTTGTCCGAGATCACCTCTTATGATGATCGCATAGCCGAACTGACTGCCCGCAAGGAAGCCCAGTATGAACGGGTGAAGAAGCAAGCTGCCGTGCTGACAAAAGCCCGTGCGGCAGCCGCCCGTGAAGTGGAGAAACAACTGGCTGAACGGCTGGTCCCGCTGGGTATGCCCAACGTCCGCTTCCAAGTGGAGATGGGATTGAAGAAAGAACCGGGCATACAGGGGGAGGATACTGTCAACTTCCTGTTCTCCGCCAACAAGAACGGAACGTTGCAAAGCATATCTTCCGTTGCTTCCGGAGGTGAAATCGCGCGTGTGATGCTTTCTATCAAAGCGATGATCGCCGGTGCGGTGAAACTGCCTACGATTGTATTTGATGAGATCGATACCGGAGTTTCCGGTGAAATAGCCGACCGTATGGCGGATATGATGCAGGAAATGGGTGACTGCAACCGTCAGGTGATCAGTATCACACATCTGCCTCAGATCGCAGCTCGCGGGTGTGCTCATTATAAGGTATATAAGAAGGACAGCGATACGGAAACGAACAGCCATATCCGCCGTCTCACCGATGAAGAACGGGTAGAGGAGATCGCTCACATGCTGAGCGGAGCCACATTGACCGAGGCTGCCCTCAGCAATGCGAAGGCCCTGTTGGCCCGTACTTCATAATCCATAATTCAAAATTTATAATTCAAAATTACAATGACCGATAAAAGTGAAATGATTTTCGGCGTCCGTGCCGTCATAGAGGCCATTCAGGCTGGAAAAGAAATTGATAAGATCCTCGTTAAGAAAGACATTCAAAGTGATCTTTCCAAAGAGCTTTTCGCAGCATTGAAAGGATTGCTGATTCCTGTTCAGCGTGTGCCGGTGGAACGTATCAACCGCATCACACGGAAGAATCATCAGGGTGTGGTTGCCTTCATTTCCTCTGTGACCTATCAGAAGACGGAAGACCTCGTTCCTTTCTTATTCGAGCAAGGCAAGAATCCGTTTTTTGTGATGTTGGATGGCATAACGGATGTGCGTAACTTTGGTGCGATAGCCCGTACCTGCGAATGTGCCGCGGTGGATGCGGTGATTATTCCTGCGCGTGGCAGCGTATCGGTGAATGCCGATGCCATGAAGACTTCCGCAGGTGCGTTGCATACATTGCCTGTCTGCCGTGAACAGAATCTGCGTGCGACTTTGCAGTATCTCAAGGACAGCGGTTTCCGTATCGTTGCCGCTACCGAGAAAGGAGATTATGACTATACGAAAGCCGATTATACGGGACCGATGTGTATCATCATGGGAGCGGAGGACACCGGTGTATCATATGATCATCTGGCTCTCTGTGACGAATGGGTGAAGATACCGATGCTGGGAACCATCGAATCTCTGAATGTTTCCGTAGCTGCCGGTATTTTGATTTATGAAGCTGTGAAACAAAGAAACAACGACTGATATGAAGAAACTTTTAATCTTACCTTTAGCGCTTTTCCTCTTGGTACAGAACGGTCTGGCGCAAACCCCGAAATGGGTGGAGAAGGCGAAACGTGCTGTTTTCTCAGTAATAACTTATGATAAGAATGACAAGATGCTGAATACCGGAAACGGATTTTTCGTATCCGAAGACGGACTGGCTCTCTCTGACTACAGTCTCTTCAAAGGGGCTGAGCGTGCGGTGATTGTCACAGCCGAAGGCAAGCAAATGCCGGTCAGCCTGATTTTGGGAGCAGATGATATGTACGATGTGATCAAGTTTCGTGTGGCCATCACCGAGAAGAAAGTGCCGTCACTGGTAGTGGCGACTACTGCTCCGGTTACAGGCGCTGACGCATGGATGCTTCCTTATTCTACGCAGAAGAGCATTGCCTGCGTTTCGGGTAAAGTGAAGGATGTATCGAAGATTGCTGGAGAATACCATTACTATACCTTGAGTATGCAGATGAAAGACAAGATGGTGAGTTGTCCGGTGATGAATGCGGAAGGCCAGGTGTTCGGTATTTCACAGAAGTCCTCCGGTGCGGATACGGTAACGACTTGTTATGCGGCAGGGGCAGCTTTTGCAATGTCGCAGAAGATTAGTGCTCTGTCTTTGGGAGACGTTGCTCTGAAGAATATCGGTATCCGGAAAGGATTGCCCGAAGCGGAGGATCAGGCATTGGTGTATCTGTTTATGGCTTCCACGCAGATGTCGGCTGATGAATATGAGAAATTGCTGGACGATTTCATTCGCCAGTTCCCCAGCAGTACCGATGGATATATCCGTCGTGCCAACTATTACGTAGCAAAAGGTAAGGATGCCCAGTCTTATTTTGACAAGGCTGTAGCCGACTTTAATCAAGCCTTGAAGGTGGCGGCTAAAAAGGATGATGTGTATTATAATATCGCCAAGCTGATATACGGTTATCAGCTTTCAAAACCGGAAACGACTTATAAAGACTGGACGTATGATACGGCTTTGAAAAATCTCCGTCAGGCGATGGCTATCGATCCTTTGCCCGTTTATACGCAGTTGGAAGGAGATATACTTTTTGCACAGCAGGACTATGCAGGCGCTTTGGCCGCTTATGAGAAGGTGAATGCCAGCAATCTGGCTTCAGCAGCCTCATTCTTTAGTGCCGCCAAGACGAAAGAATTGCTGAAGGCAGATGCCAAAGAAGTGTTGGCATTGATGGACAGTTGCATTGCTCGTTGTCCGCAGCCTGTCACGGCAAATTTTGCTCCTTATCTGCTGGAACGTGCACAGATATATATGAACAACGATCAGGCAAGAAATGCAATGCTCGATTATGATGCTTATTATAAGGCTGTGAACGGACAGGTCAATGACCTTTTCTATTATTATCGTGAGCAGGCTGCGCTGAAAGCCCGTCAATATCAGCGTGCATTGGATGATATCGTGAAAGCGGTTGAATTGAGCCCCAAAGATTTGACTTATCGGGCAGAACATGCAGTGGTTAATCTGCGTGTAGGACGTTACGAAGAATCCATGAAGATACTGAATGAAATTCTGAAAGACGAGCCGAAATATGGGGAAGCATACCGGTTGTTGGGCCTTTGTCAGATACAGTTGAAGAAGACGGACGAAGCTTGCGGAAACTTCAATAAAGCGAAGGAACTGGGTGATCCGAATGTGGATGAACTTATAAAAAAATATTGTAAATAAGCGGAGGTGCTTGGAAAGAATAACGTCTTACTTTCTTTTCGGACTCCTTAGTAGTAAAAATGAACCCCTGCCGGCTTCTACAGTCGGCAGGGGTTCTCGTTTTTGGGGACGTTTGTAAAATACTCTCTCTCTCTAATTTCTCCCCACTTGTCAAGTTCAGGTTTCAGGTCTTAATATGATATATAGGTTTGATTCTTTTTTTCTCCCGTTTATAAGTTAAATGCAGCAGTTTATAGAATACTGCATCCTTTCTTTATTTTTTTTCTCAGAATAGTTACTTTTTTTCTTTTCCTGGTAAAATCTTCTGTTTGAGGTGGGACTTTTAATTCTTTTTTAGGAGCTGGTTAATGAAAATATCGAATATTTCATTGTTCGTAAATGGTATAATAAATAGGTGTTGAAAATGAAACAAACAGATATTTCCCTCTAATTATGGTCGTTTAACGAAAATATTATTGTTTTTTATTTGCGTATATTGGTAAATATGGTCATCTTTGCACCGTTATTCGTTTCTGTTTGTTAAAGAATGACGAATAAGTGTGGGGTAAAATAGATGATTTATAGCAAAAAAAGCATACAAGAAGTTCTGCCGGCAGATGTGACTGGCAGGAGCGTAGCGCACCATAAACGTTGGTTAGTGGCTTTAGTACGTATTTCTCATGAGAAGAAAACGAGTGAGCGACTATCTAAAATGGGGATTGAAAACTTCCTTCCTGTTCAGCAAGAAGTGCATCAATGGAGTGATCGTCGAAAGGTAGTCGAGCGTGTTCTTCTTCCGATGATGATATTTGTGCATGTCGATATGTATGAACAGAAAGAAGTTTTGACATTGGGCTCTATCAGCCGATATATGGTATTGCGTGGAGAAAGTACTCCTGCTGTCATTCCGGATGAACAGATGCACCGCTTTAAATTTATGCTAGACTATTCGGACGAGGCGATTAATATGAGTACGACTCCCTTGTCACCAGGAACCAAGATTAAGGTTATCAAAGGGCCATTATCCGGACTTCAGGGAGAATTGGTTACAGTAAATGGAAAATCGAAAGTAGCAGTCCGGCTAACTATGTTGGGATGTGCTTTTGTAGATATACCAGTAGGGTGTGTAGAGCCTCTGGAGAAATAAGGGTTTAAATATAAGTGAAACAAGCATTAAGTGAATAAAAGGGGTATGGTGAGTTTTTTACTACAAGAAAATATTGATGAACTGCAACATCTGGCAGATCATTTACTTCACATCGGTGATAAAAATGGGTATGTATACGCCGATGACCTTTCTGCATTACAACAATCAATCCACGAAAAGATAAACGATTTATATTCACAACGGGGGGAGACACCGGAGCAGGATGCTACCCTGTGTTTGGCCATCCTTCAGGGATATAATGTGTCGATGTACGCCAATCCGGAAGACGAGGATAGAAAACGGTCTGTCTTGCAGCGTTCTCTGACCCTCCTTGATGTTCTTCCCCCTTCTCTTCTTAAACAACAGTTGTCTGCCGTCTGTCACGGTATGCAGGAACTGTGTGAAACCAACTAACTTTTTTATTTGTCAATGAAAATACAACGACTTTTTAGCATTCTACTTTTTTGTTCTATGCTGGGAAGTGGCTCGCTTATGGCCCAGTCCATGAGTGACTCACAGGTACTGGAATATGTAAAGGACGGCATCCGGCAAGGCAAGGAACAGAAGCAGCTTGCTTCCGAGCTTGCGCGTAAAGGTGTGACCAAGGAACAGGCTATGCGTGTGAAGCAGCTCTATGAGCAGCAGAACAATGTAAACACCTCCCAATCCACGGGTACGGATATCAACGAGTCCCGCCTTCGTGAAGAGACTAAGGAGAATACTTCCGACATGCTGGAGGATCATCCGACTACGGAAGATTTGGCCCGTGAGGACCAGGTTTTCGGGCGCAACATCTTCAATACCCGCAACCTGACGTTCGAGCCTAGTGTCAACCTTGCCACTCCTGCCAATTACCGTCTGGGTCCCGGTGATGAAGTCATCATCGATATCTGGGGTGCTAGCCAGAACACGATCCGCCAGCAAATCTCTCCTGAAGGTACTATCAACATTCAGAAGATCGGCCCTGTCAACCTTAGCGGTATGACAGTCTCTGCCGCCAATGACTATCTGAAGAACGCCCTGAATAAAATATATAACGGTCTGAATAATACTACCGATCCTACTTCCGACATCCGTCTGACGTTAGGTAATATCCGTACTATTCAGATTAATGTGATGGGAGAAGTCGTACAGCCCGGTACCTACGCCCTTTCTTCCTTCTCTACCGTCTTCCATGCGCTTTATCGTGCAGGCGGTGTGAGTGATATCGGCAGCCTCCGAAACGTTCAGTTGGTACGCAACGGAAAGAATATCGCCACCATCGATGTTTACGAATTTATCATGAAAGGCAACACACAGGATGACATCCGCCTTCAGGAAGGTGACGTGGTTATCGTCCCCGCCTACGATGTCTTGGTAAAGATCAGCGGCAAGGTAAAACGCCCTATGCGTTTCGAAATGAAGAAAGACGAGAACCTTGCCACTTTAATCAAATATGCCGGCGGCTTTGAAGCCGATGCCTACACCCGTTCATTACGTGTTGTCCGTCAGAATGGTGAGGAATACGAAGTCAACACAGTCAAAGATATAGATTACAGCATTTATAAAATGCGTAACGGCGATGTTGTAACAGCCGAAGCCATCCTTAACCGCTTCACAAACAAACTGGAAATCCGTGGCGCTGTCTATCGTCCCGGCATCTACCAGCTCAGCGGTAAACTGAATACGATCCGCGAACTTGTCCATGAAGCTCAGGGTCTGACCGGTGACGCTTTCCTGAATCGTGCCGTCCTCTATCGCCAGCGTGAGGACCTGACCAGTGAAGTTGTTCAAATAGACATCAGGTCTATCATGGACGGCACTTCGCCGAACCTTGCCCTAATGAAGAATGACATCCTCTACATCCCAAGTATCCACGACCTGGAAGATCGTGGCAATGTCACAGTTCACGGTGAGGTTGCCCAACCGGATTCCTATCCTTATGCTGATAACATGACACTTGAGGATCTGATCATCCAGGCCGGTGGCTTGAAAGAAGCCGCCTCTACTGTTCGCATTGATGTATCAAGACGAATCAAGAATCCTCGTAGTACTGCGGATAATGATACGATCGGTCAGATGTATACCTTCTCTTTAAAGGATGGTTTTGTCATTGACGGTCAGCCCGGTTTTATCCTTCAGCCTTATGACGAAGTTTATGTCCGTCGCAGTCCGGGTTATCAGGCACAACAGAATGTAGTCATTGATGGTGAAATCCTTTTCGGAGGAAATTATGCCATGACCAGCCGTGAGGAACGTCTTTCCGATCTGGTGAATAAAGCAGGTGGCCCTACGAGTCTTGCCTATCTTCGTGGTGCAAAGCTGACCCGTGTGGCAAGTGCGGGTGAGAAGAAACGTATGGGTGATGTGATTCGCCTGATGAGCAGGCAATTGGGTGAGGCCATGATTGACTCTTTGGGTATTGGTGTTGAGGATACCTTTACGGTAGGTATTGATCTGGAGAAGGCTTTGACTAATCCTAAGGGTAGTGCCGACCTTGTCCTACGTGAAGGTGATGTGGTCTTTATACCTAAGAATACTAATACTGTAACTATCAATGGTGCTGTCATGGTTCCCAATACGGTTTCTTATATGAAGGGAAAGGATGTGGATTATTACCTGAATCAGGCCGGTGGTTATTCTGATAATGCAAAGAAGAGTAAGAAATTCATCGTTTACATGAATGGTCAGGTGACGAAGGTTAAGGGTAGTGGTAAGAAACAGATTGAGCCGGGGTGTGAGATTATTGTGCCTAGTAAGGCTAAGAAGAAAGGGAACATAGCTAATATTTTAGGTTATGCTACTTCCTTCAGTTCTTTGGGAATGATGATTGCTTCTATTGCTAATTTGATAAAGAAATAAATGACCTATTATGATTGAAAAGCAATCTTATCAAGAACCGTTTTCTGAAGTGGATAAAAGGAAAGATGATGAAATGGAAATAGACTTGATGGCTATTTTTTATAAGATTATTACTGTTCGTGGAGTACTATGCAAAGCTGCTGGAGTGGGAGTAATAATTGCTATAGTGGTGGCATTGAGCATTCCCAAGCAATATACAGTAAAGGTTACCCTTTCTCCTGAAATGGGTAATGCGAAGGGAAGTAATGGTTTAGCCGGACTTGCTGCCTCGTTTTTGGGAGATGGGGCTCTAATAGGGGAAAGCACAGATGCCTTGAACGCTTCTCTTTCAGCAGATATTGTTTCTTCAACTCCTTTTTTATTGGAACTTTTAGAAATGGAAGTCTCCGTTTCTAAAAAGGATGATAAAATGACTTTGGGGTCTTATCTCGATGAAGAGTCATCTCCTTGGTGGGATTATCTTATAGGTTTTCCGGGCATAGTAATAGGAGGAGTTAAATCATTATTCGGAGAAGATACGGTTCCTGCCAGTGGAGGGCGGCAAGGAACTATCGAATTGACGAAAGAAGTAAATGAGAAGATTAATTTTCTTAAAAAGAAGATTAGTGCATCCATTGATAAGAAAACCGCCATAACGAGCATTACGGTCACCTTACAAAATCCGCAGATCACTGCGGTTATAGCAGATTCTGTCGTTCATAAATTACAGGAATATATTATTGGGTATCGAACTTCAAAAGTAAAAGAAGACTGTGCGTATTTGGAACGGTTGTTTAAAGAACGTCAGCAGGAATATTATGCTGCTCAAAGAAAATATGCGGATTATGTAGACGCCCATGATAATGTGGTTCTTCAAAGTGTACGTGCTGAGCAGGAGCGTTTACAGAACGACATGAGTTTGGCTTATCAGATATATAGTCAGGTTGCTAATCAGTTGCAGGTATCCAGAGCCAAAGTACAGGAGGAAAAGCCAGTCTTTGCAGTAGTTGAGCCTGCCGTTGTACCTTTGAAACCTTCAGGTATGGGACTCAAAATTTATATTTTATTATTTGTGTTCCTGTCCGTATCTGGTACTCTCGTGTGGGTGTTTTTTGGCAAAAGTCTGCTGGCTAGCTTGAGAAAAGAACTGAAAAATAAGGAGATAGAACAGGATAAATGATGCTAAAACGTCGTTTACAACATTCTTACATCAATTAAATTCACTTACTATATTATTAAACGAATGATACGTACAGCTATGATAATGGCTGCGGGCATGGGAACCCGTTTTGGCCAATATACAGAATTGATACCTAAAGGGTTCGTCAAAGTGGGAGGTATTCCAATGATAGTTCGTTCTATTGATACTTTGTTATCATGTGACATTGAGCGAATTGTAATCGGTACAGGATATAAACAAGAAGTTTATGAAGAATTGAAGACAGACTATCCTATGCTTGAAACCTGTTTTAGTCCTCGTTATGCTGAAACAAATAGTATGTATACTTTATATAATACGCGGGAGATTCTGGGCAATGATGATTTTTTATTGTTAGAGTCAGATTTGATTTTTGAGAAACAAGCAATAATGAGCTTATTGGAGTGTCCTGCGGCAGATGCAATGCTAATAACTCCAGTGACAAAGTTTCAAGATCAGTATTATGTGGAACATGATGATAATTTTCGCCTTTCTTCATGTTCTGTCAATAAGAATAAACTAAACGCTAAAGGCGAATTGGTCGGCATCCATAAACTATCCGGTTCCTTTTACAAAATAATGTGTGCTGATTATGCGAGTATTGTTGATGAACAACCCAATTTGGGATATGAGTATGAATTACTACGAATATCTTGTTCTCAATCTCCTGTTTATGTGCATAAAGTAGAAGGGCTGAAATGGTATGAAATCGATGACATATCAGATTTGGAATATGCAGAGAAATATATTGTTCCGTATTGTTAATTAAAATAATATATCAAATTATGAGTAAGACAGTTTATATTGGGATGACTGCGGATATTATGCATCCAGGACTTATCCGCATTATTAATGAGGCTACTAAATACGGTGATGTTATAATTGGTCTTCTTACAGATAAAGCTATTGCGGAGCATAAACGCCTTCCTTATCTGACCTATGAACAACGAAAAGAGGTAGTTCAGAATATTAAAGGCGTATGTAAAGTTGTTCCTCAAGAAGAATGGAGCTATGTTGAGAATCTCAAACGCATTAAACCTGACTATATAATTCATGGTGACGACTGGAAAACCGGGCCTTTACGTGAAGAACGTGTGCGCGTATTTGAAGTGATGAATGAACAGGGAGGAAAGGTTATCGAAATTCCATATACTTTGGGAATTAATTCATCTTCTTTGGATAAAGATATTAAGGCTATAGGTACAACCCCTGATGTACGTTTAAAATCACTTCGTCGTTTGATAAATGCCAAACCCGTAGTTCGTATTTTGGAAGCTCATGATGGACTATGTGGCTTGATAATTGAAAATCAGGAAATATTAAAAGGGGATAAGAGGGAAGTATTTGACGGAATGTGGTCTAGTAGCCTTACGGATTCAACCAGTAAAGGTAAACCTGATATTGAGGCGGTTGATTTAACTACCCGATTGCAAGATTTGAATAATATTCTGGAGTGTACTACTAAACCTATTATTTTTGATGGAGATACAGGTGGTAAAATTGAACATTTCGTATTTACAGTACGCACTTTAGAACGTCATGGAATTTCAGCTATAATAATTGAAGATAAAGTTGGATTAAAAAAGAATTCATTGTTTGGTACAGATGTTATTCAAACTCAAGATACAATCGAAGGTTTCTGTAATAAGATCAAAGCAGGAAAGGCATCTCAGATTACTGATGATTTTATGATTATCGCTCGTATTGAGAGCCTTATAGCGGGAAAGCCGGTAAGTGATGCTTTAGAGAGAGCTTTTGCATATGTCCAAGCGGGAGCGGACGGTATTATGATACATAGCAAAAATAAGTCGGGTGAAGATATAAAAGAATTTTGTTTGGCGTTTCGAAAACAGTATGCTCATGTACCTATCGTGGTTGTGCCTACTACATATGATCATATTTATGAGTCTGAATTGTGTGATTGGGGTGTGAATATAATTATTTATGCTAATCATATGCTTCGTGCCGCTTATCCTGCTATGATGAATGTCGCAAAGATAATATTAGAGAATGAACGTGCTTTAGAGGTGCGCGAACTGTGTATGCCCATAAAAGAAATATTGGAACTGATTCCAGGTACTAAATAAAAAGAGGAATATCATTATGTTAAGCGTAGAAAAAGTTTATGAAACGTTTCTGAGTCATGACGTTGATTTTTTTACAGGAGTTCCAGACTCATTACTAAAAAATATTTGTGCCTATATCACAGACCATACTTCACGTGAGAAACATATCATAGCTGCTAATGAAGGTGCGGCTGTAGGAATTGCTTCAGGTTATTATATGGCATCAGGTAAGGTTCCTGTGGTTTATATGCAAAATTCCGGCTTGGGTAATACTGTTAATCCTCTGCTGTCTCTTGCAGATGAACAAGTATACAGTTTTCCAATGCTTTTGATGATTGGCTGGCGTGGTGAACCGGGAACAAAAGATGAACCTCAGCATAAAAAACAGGGTGAGGTAACTTTAGATTTGTTGAAAGCAATGCGGATTCCTTATATAATTCTTG
>OOAO01002622.1_pt1 | contig 11406 bp, 8 predicted proteins | sample 1671821 | NCBI WGS metagenome assembly OOAO01 (sample SAMN06348196, study PRJEB24527) | human gut metagenome | biome: human gut; feature: ankylosing spondylitis patient; material: feces | host: Homo sapiens | place: China | collected 2015-10 | reverse complement strand
AGGGTAAAGAAAATAGGATAACAAAAAAGAAACGGGCAACTCCCTCTGCATGAGACGATTAACTTTACGAGAAAAGAAAAAAATATCCCCCCACCCGGCTTGTGAGAGCCTGAAATATCAAATATAATGAACGAACAGTACATGGATCAGGCGCGCAGATCATGGGAGTACAAAGCAAAAAAGCGGTCAGTCCGGGTAAAAACGGTCTGAAAATGGGAGGAAAAGGATGAAAAAGAAAATATTATCTTTGATGCTGATGGTGTCTCTTGCAGCATCCCTTGCGGCATGCGGTCAGGACAGCGGGAAAAACAGCAACAGTACAGATTTGTCGAAAACAGAGACGGAAGCTTCTTCCGGCCAGACAGGGGAGGCAGAGACAACCCTGGTTTACGGTTCTGCTGATTATACCAGGATTAATCCGGCGATGGATGAGCACGGTGAAATTAATCTACTGCTGTTCAACGGACTGACCGCACACGATGCGGATGACAACATTGTTCCGGGTCTGGCAGAAAAATGGGAGTACGATGCAGAAACCTGCACCTACACCTTTCATATCCGGGACGGCATCCAATGGCATGATGGAGAAAAATTTACGGCGGACGATGTGAAATTCACCATCGAAGCGATCATGGATCCGGAAAACGGATCTGAAAATGCACCAAATTATGAGGATGTAGAAGAGATTACAGTTATAGATGACAGCACCGTTTCCTTCCGCCTTTCCGAGCCGAACGTGGCTTTCCTGGAATACATGACGATGGCCATCCTGCCGAAGCACCTGCTGGAAGGTGAAAACATGCAGGAATCGGATTTCTTCCGTGCACCGGTTGGAACCGGCCCGTATAAACTGGAGAGCTGGGACGAGGGCCAGTCGATTGTTCTGGTAAAAAATGAAGATTATTACCTCGGTGCACCAAAGATTGACAAGGTCATTTTCAAAATTGTACCAGATGATAATGCACAGGCGATGCAGCTGGAATCCGGCGAACTGGATCTGGCGCTGCTTGACCCGAAAAATGCGCAGAATTTCAAAGAAAAAGACGGTTTTACCTGCTACGACATGACAACGGCAGATTACCGCGGAATCTTATTTAACTTTGCGAATGATTACTGGACGAAAAACAGGGATATCATTCCGGCCGTCTGTTATTCGATTGACCGCCAGGCCATTATCGATTCTGTGCTTCTTGGCGAGGGAATGGCGGCATACAGTCCGCTGCAGCGGAACATTTACAATAACGAAAACGTAGAACATTATGATTACAATCCGGAAAAAGCACAGGAAATTCTGGAAGCGGCCGGATGCACCAGAAACAGCGATGGTTTCTATGAGCGGGACGGCGAAGAAATCGGTTTTGTCATCAGCGTGATGTCCGGTGAGCAGGACCGCATTGATATTGCCCAGGCAGCAGCACAGCAGCTCCGGGAAACCGGAATCAACTGTACCGTAGAAATTCCGGCACAGATGGACTGGGGCGGACAGATGGCGTGCCTGATCGGCTGGGGAAGCCCGTTCGATGCGGACGATCATACATATAAGGTTTTCGGCACGGACAAAGGGGCGAATTATTCGAGCTATTCCAATGAAAAAGTAGATGAGTATCTGTCTCTTGCCCGTCAGAGTGACGATCCGGAAGTGCGGAAAGAATATTACGGAAAATTCCAGGAAGAACTGGCAGAAGATCCGGCCTATGCATTCATCTGTTATATTGATGCAAATTATGTGGCAGATTCCGGTATTCAGGGCATTTCCAAAGACACGGTGCTGGGCCACCACGGCGTTGGTATTTTCTGGAATATTCAGGACTGGACAATGACAGAATAAATAAAAAAGCAGACGAAGGGGGTATGTTTACCCCCTTTTTGTCTGTACAGGAGAAAAACGGAATGAAGGAACGATTAAAAGTGGAACATCTTTCCGTCAGCTTTTTTACGGATGAGGGGGAAGTACAGGCGGTCCGCGATGTCAGCTTTTCCCTGAGTGCAGGTGAGGTGCTCGCTGTTGTAGGCGAGTCAGGCTGCGGAAAAAGTGTGCTCTGCAAAAGCATTATGAAGCTGCTGCCGGAGAATGCAAAGATCAAAAACGGAAAAATTCTGGTCAATGGAGAAGAAATTGCAGGATACGGGGAGCGAAGAATGCGGGAACTGCGGGGAAAACTGTTCTCGATGGTTTTCCAGAATCCGATGACTTCCTTAAATCCGACGATGACAGTCGGAGCGCAGATTGCAGAGGCAGTGCGGGCGCATCAGAAAGACATGGGAAAAGAAGAAGTGGAACAGAGAGTGACAGAACTGATGCAGCTGGTGGGAATCGAGCAGGCAGAAGAGCGGAAAAAGGCATATCCGTATCACTTTTCCGGCGGAATGCGGCAGCGGATCGTACTGGCGATTGCGCTGGCGGGCAATCCGGAAATTCTGTTTGCTGATGAGCCGACGACAGCGCTGGATGTGACGATTCAGGCACAGATTCTGGACCTGCTTCGGGAAATTCAGAAAAAACTGGGAACGGCGACGGTCTTTGTTACACATGACCTTGGCGTTGTAGCGCGGATCGCAGACCGGGTAGCGGTCATGTATGCGGGAAAAATAGTAGAGATTGGAACCGTGGATGAGATTTTCTATGATCCCCGTCATCCGTATACGTGGGGACTGCTGCGTTCCATACCGGCGTTTTCGAGGGGAAAAGAAAGCCTGCCGTCTATCCCGGGAATGCCGCCGTCTCTTCTCCATCCGCCGAAAGGCGATGCCTTTGCCAGCCGCAATGCTTATGCGCTGGAAATTGATTTTGAGGAGGAGCCGCCGATGTTCCGGGTCACAGACAGCCATTATGCGGCAACATGGCTGCTGGATGAGAGAGCACCGAAGGTTGTGCCGCCGATAGGAGGAAACACAGATGGAACATGAGATTTTGCTGGATGTGCGTCATCTGACCCATATTTTTCCACTGTCCCGGAAAACAGCAGTCAAGGCAGTCGATGATGTATCGTTTCAGATTCGAAGAGGAGAAATTTTTGGACTGGTAGGAGAATCCGGTTCCGGAAAATCTACCGCTGCACGCTGTGTGATGAATATTTATCAGCCATATGCCGGCCAGATTTATTATAAAGGGATTGATACCTGCGACAGAGGCCAGTTCCGGAAAAATAAAAAAATGCTGCAGACGACACGCCAGATGATTTTTCAGGATTCCGGTTCCAGTCTGAATCAGAAGATGAAGGTCCGCGACATTATTGAGGAGCCGATGCGCGTGCAGAAAATCCGGCCGCTGCGGGGAAGCTATGAGGAGGAAGCCAGATTCCAGATGAAATACGTGGGGCTGGATCCGGAATATCTGAAAAAATATCCGGGAGAATTATCCGGCGGACAGCGGCAGCGCGTTGCGATTGCACGGGCTCTGACGATGGAGCCGGAGCTTCTGGTAGCAGATGAGCCGATTGCATCGCTGGACGCGTCGATCCAGGCGCAGATTGTGAATCTGTTCCGCCATTTGCAGAAGGAGCATGGCTTTTCGATCCTGTTCATTGCACACGATCTGGATATGGTCGAATTTTTGTGTGACAGAGTAGGTGTGATGTATCATGGAAAGCTGGTGGAAACCGGTCCGGCAGGAGCCGTGTTTCAAAATCCGCTGCATCCGTATACAAAAGCGCTGATCGCGGCCATTCCGATTCCGGATCCGCGAAGGGAAAGAGCGAGAGCTGTACCGGATTTTTCCAATACAGAATTTCCCCGGACGGGAACACTGCGGGAAGTGGAAAAAGATCATTTTGTGCTGATGGAGGGAGGCGATGCAGGATGAAAAGCCGGAACAGAGTGCTTTACTATGGAAAAAAAGCAGCGGCATTTCTGGCAAGTGTTCTGCTGCTGTCTGTGCTCGTATTTTATATTTCAAGGCTTGCGCCGGGAGATCCGCTGGTATCATATTACGGAGACCGCGTGGAAAAAATGACGCCCGAAGAAAGAGCGTGGGCCGAAGAAAAATTGGGACTGAAGGATCCCATTTCCGTACAGTATATCCGCTGGGCAGGCAATGCGCTGCATGGGGATTTCGGAATTTCGTACAAATATAAAATGGATGTAACGCGCGTGATCGAGGGAAGAATTGGAAATACGCTGGTGCTTGGCGGCATTGGATTTCTGCTGATTTTCACCCTCGCGCTGCTTCTTGGAATTTTCTGTGCATGGAAGGAAGATACTTGGCTGGACCGCATCATCTGTAAGGTGGGAACCATCACGGGATGTATTCCGGAATTCTGGCTGTCGTTGCTTCTGATTCTTGTTTTTTCCATGCAGCTCAAATGGCTGCCGAGTTCCGGTGCCTACTCTGTTGGAAAACAGGCAGATTTTTCTGACCGTGTCTGTCATCTGATCCTGCCGATGACGGTCGTAGTGCTGAGTCATTTGTGGTATTACGCATACATGATCCGCAATAAAATTCTGGATGAAGTGCGGGAAGAGTATGTGCTTCTGGCAAGAGCCAAGGGGCTGAAACGAAAGACGGTTCTGTTCCGGCATTGCCTGCGGAATACGATTCCGTCGTATCTTGGCATCATGGCCATTTCTGTTCCGCATGTGCTGGGGGGAACCTATATTGTAGAAACGGTTTTCTCGTATCCCGGTATCGGAACGCTGGCGTATGAGAGCGCACGGTACAAAGATTACAATCTTCTGATGCTGCTTTGCCTGATGTCCGGAATCGTTGTGATTCTGTGCAATATGGCGGCACAGATCATCAACGAGAGAATTGATCCGCGGATGCGGGAGAAAGAAGCCGCAGAAACATCGGAGGTAATGATGCTGTGACAGAAAAAACACAATTATTTCAATTTGCAGGAGAGAGGCCTGCAGAAAAAACAGAAGCAGAAAAAAAGAAAAAATGGTATCAGGACCGGCCGGTGGCAGCAGAGCTTTTTCTGGGTCTTCTTGTGCTGGGCTGCCTTTTCCGTGGGCAGATCATGACGAAGGATCCTTCGTATATGGATCTGAAAAACTGTTCCGTCATGCCGTGCCGGGAATTTCTGTTTGGAACCGATACGATGGGAAGAGATATTTTCTCGATGATCTGGTACGGCGGCAGAATATCGCTGGCGATCGGTCTGCTTTCTACGCTGATTTCCACTGTGATTGCCGTTCTCTTCGGCGCAGTCAGCGGATGTGCACCGGCGTGGCTGGACGCGCTTCTGATGCGGCTGACCGAGATCTTTTTGTCGGTGCCGAATCTTCTTCTTGTCATTTTTCTTCTGGCTGCTGCGGGAAAATCCAATGTGATTACGATTTCTGCCGTGATCGGAATGACAAGCTGGACAAGCATTGCAAAGGTTGTGCGGACCGAAGTACGGCAGATCCGGAACAGTGAATACGTGATTGCGTCGCGCTGTATGGGAGGCAGTTTTTTCTATATTTTATGGCACCATCTGGCACCGAACTTTTTTTCGTCTATTATGTTTATGGTGGTTATGAACATCCGAAGTGCGATTGCAGCAGAATCCACACTGAGTTTTATGGGAATCGGTCTTCCGCTGGAGGTGATTTCCTGGGGCAGCATGCTGTCACTTTCGGAAAAAGCGTTGATGACAAAGGCATGGTGGATCATTCTGATCCCGGGTGTTTTTCTGATTGTGACGCTGCTTAGTTTTACAAGCATTGGAAATTATCTGCGGAAGCAGGCAAACAGAAAACAGAGAAATCTGTGAGCTGTTCAGAGAGGCTGCGGTCTGTGGGGAATCCCTGCAGACTGCAGCTTTTTTTGTCTTGCAATCAAATACAGGGATTGCTATAGTGAAAAGCAGAAAGAGTATTTTTAATACCTAAAAAACAGCGGGAGGAGAAGGAAATGCTGAAGAGTCAGGAAATGCGGAAACTTGCACCGGAGATGGATCCGCTCCGGATTGGAACAGGATGGAAAAAAGAGGATCTTGAAAAACCGCAGATTATGGTGGAGAGTACGTACGGGGACAGCCACCCGGGAAGCGGGCACTTAAATCTGCTGGTCGAGGAAGTGCGGAAAGGCGTTGCGGAAGCGGGGGGCTTCGGGGCGCGGTATTTCTGCACCGACATCTGTGACGGCGAGAGCCAGGGAACGGACGGCATCAACTACAGTCTTGCGAGCCGCGAGATGATCGCCAATATGATCGAGATCCACGCGAATGCGACACCGTTTGACGGCGGCGTCTATCTGTCGAGCTGCGACAAGGGTATGCCGGGCAATCTGATCGGCCTTGCGCGTGTCGATATTCCGGCGGTTGTTGTGCCGGGCGGAACGATGAATGCGGGACCGGAGATGCTGACACTGGAGCAGCTTGGCATGTACAGCGCAAAATTTGAGCGCGGTGAGATCGACGAGGAGAAGCTCGACTGGGCGAAATGCAATGCCTGCCCGAGCTGCGGTGCCTGTTCGTTTATCGGAACGGCATCCACGATGCAGATCATGGCGGAGGCACTCGGCCTTGCCCTGCCTGGAAGCGCTCTGATGCCGGCGACAAGCCCGGATCTTCTGGCATATGCACGGGAGGCAGGCCGCCAGGCGGTAAAACTGGCACAGATGGAGCATATGCGGCCAAGCGATCTTGTGACGAAAGAGAGTTTTGAGAATGCGATTCTTGTCCACGCGGCAATTTCGGGAAGCACAAACTGCCTGTTGCACATCCCGGCCATTGCGCATGAGTTCGGCATCGAGATTACCGGCGACACATTCGATCGTCTGCACCGCAACGCAAGATATCTGCTCGATGTCCGCCCGGCGGGAAGATGGCCGGCAGAGTGCTTCTATTATGCGGGCGGCGTTCCGGCGATTATGGAAGAAATCAAAGATCATCTGCATCTCAATGTGATGACGGTGACCGGAAAGACGCTCGGAGAAAATCTGGCGGAGCTTCGTGAAAATGGATTTTATGAGAAGTGCAGCGGATGGCTCGCAAAATTCAATGAGCGGTATGGAACTTCGATTACAAAAGAAGATATTATCCGCCCGTATGACAAGGCGATCGGAACGGACGGCAGCATCGCTGTTCTGCGCGGAAACCTTGCGCCGGAGGGAGCCGTCATCAAGCACACGGCCTGCCCGAAAGAAATGTTCCACGCCGTCCTCCGTGCCCGACCGTTCGACAGCGAGGAGGAGTGCCTCGATGCCGTGCTGAAACATAAGGTTCAGAAAGGCGACGCCGTCTTCATCCGCTACGAAGGCCCGAAAGGCAGCGGTATGCCGGAGATGTTCTATACTTCCGAGGCAATCAGCAGCGACAAAGAGCTTGGAAAGAGCATCGCGCTTATCACCGACGGCCGTTTTTCCGGCGCCTCCACCGGCCCGGTCATCGGCCACTGCAGTCCCGAAGCTGTAGACGGCGGCCCGATCGCACTCGTCGAGGAAGGGGATTTGATTGAGATTGATGTGAAGGAACGAAAACTTAACATCATCGGAATCGCAGGAGAACGCAAGTCCATGGAAGAAATTGATGCGATCTTAAAAGAACGCCGCCGGAACTGGAAACCGCGCGAGCCGAAATACAAAAAAGGCGTACTCCGTCTTTTCAGCCTCCACGCAGCAAGCCCGATGAAAGGGGCGTATCTGGAATACTAAAAATACTTGCGTTTTTCTGGGATGGTCTTTAGAAGTTAAGGCAGAGCAAAAAATGGAGGAAGGAGCAACAGAAAAACAAGTGAAAGAAAATACCTAAAAAACAAACTGTTCCTGTATAATGTTGCATCTCTTCAGAAAATGGTCGGAAGTCCAGATTCTGTCCAGAAGAATGTGGTGCTGGAGAACAATTCGCTGTCGGCGGAGCAGATTACCGGTGTGGAAAACCGAAAGAGCAAGGCAGGCGAAGCCGTTCTTCCGGTATTGCGCAGTGTTTCGCTGTTTTTTCTCGGGCTGCTTGGCGTGCTTCTGATTCTGCTGACGCTGCTTGTGATTGCGGCGGAGGCGGCGCGGATCATCTGCCTTGGACAGGCGGCAAAGAAACAGCAGCAACCGATGCAGAACTCGCCCGCAGATTTCCGGCGGTCGAGCCAGGCGAATATACGCGTGTCTGCCATCTGATCGAGAAACATATCTACGGTGAGATTCTGCTGTCTCCTTATGAAGAACGTACGCTGAACCATTTTCTGGAAAAGCTGATGGAGCCGGTACCGGGCTGCAGCTGGAAAATGCGGCTGAAGCTGCGCTATGCGTGTCTGCGCCGTGTGAATACGAAGAAAAAGAAGAGAAAGCACAGCGCTTTCCAGCAAAAATAAGGGTTAGGAAAACAAATGAAAAGAGGGATTTTACGATGAAATATGTAACATTTAATATTCGCTGTGATTTTGGCCAGGATGGAGCCAATAATTTTATCTACCGCAGACCGCTGATTCTGGAAAAAATCAGACAGGAAAAGCCGGATATCATCGGTTTTCAGGAGGTACTGCCGCATGTGGCCGCCTGGCTGAAGGAAAATCTGACGGAATATTACATTGTCGGCTGCGGAAGAGAAAAGGATCTGACCGGCGAGGCAATGATCATTGCCTATCGGAAAGAACGTTTTCAGAGTGTGAGCCTGGAAACCTTCTGGCTGTCACCGACACCGTACGTGCCGGGATCCCGCTATCCGGTACAGAGTATGTGCCCGCGTACTGCGACGGATGTGGTATTTGAGGATATGGAGACCGGAAAAGTGTTCCGCGTCATCAACACCCATCTGGATCACGAGTGCGCCGGGGCGAGAAAGCTTGGCCTGGAGCAGATTCTCGCACATCTGAGAGCAGAGAAAGCATTTGCCGATGTGCCGGTGATTCTTAGCGGCGACTTCAATGCCGAGCCGGACAGCGAAGAGATGAAACCGCTGAAGGAGACCGCCGGTCTTGTGAATGCGACGGAGGGAATCGGTATTACGTTCCACAATTTCCACAGAGACGATCCGAACAATCCGCAGTGCTCGATTGATTATATTATTCTCAAAGGGGACTGGGAACTGAAAAAGGTGGAAAAATGGACGGAGCAGAAGGACGGTGTGTGCCTTTCTGATCATTATCCGATCTGTGCGGAACTTATTTAAAATATAGATGCAAGAGGCGGCCGCCGGGAGAAAAATCTTCTGGCGGCGTTTTTTTATGATAGTTATAGGAAAAACTTATAACAAGTCAAAGAAAAAAGGGAATATACAAACGCCGCATTTTCTGTTATGATAGGTTACGTTATAAAACCTATCAGATTAGTATAGAAAGAAAAATTACGAAATAACAGGAGATTATTCATATGGCAAGAGGAATTGACACAAAATGTATCCATTTAGAAGAAGACGAAGGACAGTGTAGCCACTACGGCGCACTCAGCTACCCGATTTATCAGACCGCAACGTATGCGCATCCGGGCGTAGGACAGAGCACCGGATTTGATTACAGCAGACTGCAGAACCCGACCAGAGAGCATTTGGAGAAGATGGTGGCTGCACTGGAAAACGGAATTGATGCGTTTGCATTAAGCTCCGGCATGGCAGCGATCTCTCTTCTGATGGAAATGTTCCGCCAGGGCGACCACATCATTGCGGATTCCGATCTGTACGGCGGCAGCATTCGTCTGTTCCACAACGTCAACGAGAAAAACGGCGTCGAATTTTCCAGCATCGACTGCTGCCGTGATGGCGTGGAGAGCTATGTGAAAGAAAATACAAAAGCAATCTACATCGAAACTCCGACGAACCCGATGATGAACGTAACCGACATCCGAAAGATGGCGGATATTGCAAAACGCCACAACCTGATTCTGATCGTGGACAACACCTTTATGTCCCCATATTTCCAGAATCCGCTTGATCTCGGTGCAGATGTTGTCATCCACAGCGGCACGAAATACTTAAGCGGCCACAACGATACGCTGGCAGGCTTTATCGTGACAAACCGTGAAGATATTCAGGAAAAACTGCGTTTCCTGATTAAGACAACAGGTGCAGGTCTTGCTCCGTTTGACTGCTGGCTGGTACTGCGCGGTATGAAAACCTTAGGCATCCGCATGGAACGCTCCCAGGAGAATGCAGAACAGATTGCCGCATGGCTGCAGCAGCAGAAAGCAGTCACAAGAGTGATTTATCCGGGACTGCCGGATCACCCGGGCCACGAGATCATGAAAAAACAGGCAAGAGGCTTCGGCGCGATGCTGACGATTCAGCTCGAGAGCAAAGAGTTTGCCCTTGCCATTCTGGAAAAAGTAAGAATGATCCGTTTTGCGGAGAGCCTCGGCGGCGTGGAGACACTCGTTACGTATCCGACGACGCAGACACATGCCGATGTGCCGAAGGAAATCCGTGAGCGGAACGGAATTACGGAGAGCACCCTTCGCTTCTCTGTTGGAATTGAAAATATCGAGGACCTGATCGGCGAGCTTGAGAAGGTTTTTGCAGAAATTGAGGAAGAGAAAAATGACGGAAAGAAATCTTGATTTTGACAGAATCATCAACCGAAAAAATACAGACTGTTTAAAATATGACTTCGCAGTAAAACGCGGTATGCCAGCCGACGTGCTGCCGCTGTGGGTGGCGGACATGGACTTTGAGACATCCTCCTACATCGAGGATGCGCTGGTAGAGCGTGCGAAAATGGGCATTTACGGCTACAGCGATGCGCAGACTCCGTATTTTGAGGCCGTTGCGGGATGGATGAAACGCCATCACAACTGGGAGCCGAAAGAAGAATGGCTGATCAAAACGCCGGGCGTTGTATTTGCACTTGCGATGGCAGTCAAAGCTTACACCGCGCCTGGGGATGCCGTGCTGATCCAGTCACCGGTTTACTATCCATTTTCGGAAGTCATTGCGGATAACGGCAGAAGAGTTGTCAGCAGCACGCTGGTGCTCGGCAATGATAACCGCTATCACATGGATGTGGCGGATTTCGAGGAGAAGCTGAAAGCTGAAAACGTGAAGCTCTTTTTCCTCTGCAATCCGCACAACCCGGTCGGAAGAGTCTGGACGAAAGAGGAGCTGACGGCGATCGGCGATCTCTGCGTGCAGTACGGCGTGACCGTTGTAAGTGATGAGATCCATGGAGATTTCATTTTTAAGGGCGAGCATCAGGTGTTTGCTGCGATCAAAAAAGAGTACGAGGACATCACGATCACCTGCACCGCGCCGAGTAAGACATTCAATCTGGCAAGTATGATGATGTCAAACATCTTTATCGCCAACCCGGAACTCCGTGCGAAATTCCGGAAACAGCTCGATGCAGCCGGAACGAGCCAGCTTGGTGTGATGGGTCTGGTGGCATGCGAGACGGCATATAATAAGGGCGAGGAGTGGTATGAGGCAATGCTTTCCTATGTGAAGGCAAATGCAGAATTTACAAGGCAGTATGTGGAGGAGCAGATTCCGGGCGTGAAGATGATCGACCTGGAGGGAACATATCTCGTATGGCTCGATTTCCGCGAGACGGGGCTTTCTG